>SDBU01009626.1_pt1 | contig 10813 bp, 15 predicted proteins | sample 2277071 | NCBI WGS metagenome assembly SDBU01 (sample SAMN10397929, study PRJNA504765) | marine sediment metagenome | isolation source: marine sediment core GS08_GC12, 126 cmbsf | place: Arctic Ocean: Gakkel Ridge, Loki's castle | collected 2008
CTTGAGAATATAAAGGTAGTGCCTCGCAACCAGTGGGCAAGTTATGCGGTGAAAGAAGTGATGACGCCACTTGAGAAGCTCAAGTGGGTGACACCCAATGAAGACCTTTCCAGTGTACTGAAAATCTTAACCGAACAAGGTGTTAATCAACTGCCGGTAGTTGAGAATGGTAACATCGTTGGCATAGTAGCCCGCGATAACCTGCTTTCCTTCTTCAATGTGCATGACAAGCTGGGGGTATAGCCTTGAGATAAATCCCCATGCAGAGAACCTGTTTTATGACCGCTTCCTCACTCGTGTGTTTTTTTGACATAAACGCGGATTTCCCCACCCTGCTCCTCCACCCCCAAGAATTCATGTCCGGTAGCTTCACACCAAGCCGGCATATCCAGCTTTATCCCCTTATCATCAGCCACCACCTCCAGGACATCTCCCTGTTTTAACTGTTTAACCCGCTCTGCGGTTTTTATAATGGGTATAGGGCAATAAAGCCCCAGGCAATCCAAAGTCTGATCTGCCTTCATCTTCTCCTCCTTGATTTGTCTATGCTAAAATACTGCCTAGATAAAAAGGGTCACTTTTGATTTACGCGCCAGGTTCAAGAAATAGGCGGCACCAGACAAGGTATCAACTTCACTACGGAAAGTCTCCTCCTCTGCAGGTATCCCCATCACCCCACAGGTAGTGGTGCAAGCAATAATTTGTACCCCCATATCTTTAGCCATAGTAATAAAATCGTCAACGGAGGGCATATTGGTGTCCTTCATTAGCCCTTTCATCATCCAGGTGCCCAAGCCAAGCATATTAAACCTGGAAAGCTTTAGTCTCCTGGAGCCGCCCCGGTTCATCAGGTTCAGCATCTTCCTCATCAGCCCCTTACTCTTGATACCGCCTTCATTTTTCTTAATAATATTTAAGCCCCAGAAGGTAAAAAACATGCTCACCTTCATCCCCATACTGGCGCCAGTGGTCGCCAGCATAAAAGCGGCCAAAGCCCGTTCCAGGTCTCCACTCAAGACAGCTATGGTCAGCCTGTCCTCCTTTTCTACCGCTTGACTTCCTCCTTTAACAGCTGTGGTCAGCCTTTCTTTTTCTGCCATTTTATCCCCCTTCAGACAACCTTGTCCTTAATCTCGGCGCCACAATAAGGGCAGACCTTATTTTCCATGGCTACCGGCTTCCGGCATTTGGTACAATAGAACATGGCTACTTTACAAGCCTGGCAACAGGTGAGGGCTGCTTCCGCCAGCTCCTCCTCACAGTAGGGACGAAAAAGGTGCTTCCCTTTTTCTTTAGGCGCTGCCATCCCTTCTTTCTGCTTCCCTGCCTTTGCCTTCTTTTTGCCCATGTAATCTTTTATGGCTTTGTTTAAGGCTTGTGCCCCCAGATTGGAGCAGTGGAACTTATTCTTGGGTAATCCATCCAGTTCATCAGCTACTAAGCGGGGGGTGATTTTCATTGCCTCTTCCAGCGTCTTGCCTTTGGCCATCTCACTGGCTATACTGGAAACAGCAATCGCTGCCCCACAACCGAAGGTCTTGAACTTAACATCCTCCAGACGATTGTCCTTGACCTTGATGTAGAAAGTCATCATATCTCCGCATACTGGATTGCCTACCTCGCCAACACCATCGGGGTTCTCAATCTCCCCCACATTGCGGGGGTGCATGAAGTGCTCCATTACCTTTTCGCTATAAATCGGCATTTTTAGTTGTCTCCTTTACCCGCTTTGATAAACTTAGAATAGAGCGGTGACATCTGCCGAAGCTTGTCCACAATGGGCGGCAGCACCTCAAGGACATAGTCTATATCTTCATCTGTATTATCTATACCAAGGGTAAAGAGAACAGAGCCCTGTGCCAGTGCGTGAGGTATTCCCATGGCGATGAGCACATGGGAGGCTTTAAGGGCTTTGGAGGTGCAGGCTGAGCCACTGGAGACAGCCACCCCCCTGCTATTTAACAACATAAGCATGGATTCACCCTCAATAAACTCAACACAAAAGCTGGCGTTTCCCGGGAGGCGACTCTGGGGATGACCTGTAATTACTACATGGTCAATCCTTAATGGTAATTCCGCAAGCAAGCGGTCACGGAGACGGGTAAGGTGCTCCATTCTTGCCGTCATACTGGCTTTAGCCAGTTCAGCCGCTTTACCCAGACCAACAATGGCGGGCACGTTCTCCGTGCCGGCGCGTCGTCCTCCTTCTTGCACGCCACCATCAAGGAGAGGCATAACACGCACTCCCTTCCGCACCCAGAGGGCACCAACCCCTTTGGGACCATAAAACTGGTTCCCGGCCAGGCTTAAGGCGTCTATGCCCAACTCCTTTACATCAACAGGAATAGTCCCCGTAGTAGCCACGGCATCAGTATGGAAGACTACGTTAGCCTCCCTGGTTATTCTTGCAATCTCCCGTATTGGCTCTATGGTAGCCACCTCACCATTAGCCTGCATTATAGATACCAGCACAGTGTCTTTCCTAAAGCTTTTCCGTACATCCCGAGGGTTAACTACACCATACTTATCTACCGGAATCAGGCTCAGCTCAAAGCCCCATTTCTCCAGGGTTCTGGCTGAGTGCAGGACTGAGAAATGCTCAATAGCTGAGACTACCACATGCTTGCCCTTATTCTGTTGCGCCAGCGCCAGCCCCTTAATGGCCAGGTTGTTGCTTTCAGTGCCACTGCCGGTGAAGATTATCTCCTCGGCACTGGCCCCGATAAGCTGAGCCACCTGGACTCGGGCTGCTTCCACAGCTTGGCGGGCCGTGTCTCCCCAGTCGTGAAGAGAGGACGGGTTGCCAAAGACCTCTCCCAGATAGGGGAGCATCGCCTCATGAACCTCGGGGAGAAGAGGGGTGGTGGCCACATTATCTAAGTAAACCCACCTCATATCTTTATCCTCTAGTTTTTATAAAGACCATGCTCTGCAATAATAGCACCCTAAATTTCCATCATACTAGGACTAAAGACTCTTTCTCACCCTAGCAATAACAGGCATGGTAAATGGTTTTACCAAAGTGATTAGGCTAAAGCTGTTCTTGGCTCAGGGATACACCTGATTGCCTTCGTCATCCAAAATTATGATAGCATCATAGGGGCAGCTTTCGGCAGCCTCTAACAAGGCATCATCATCAACAACAGAGGCAGGGTCAAGAACTACAGCTTTGCCATCTTCGTCAAGTTCAAAGACATCCGGTGCCAAAGCCACACAATTACCGAGACCGGTACACAAATTTCTGTCTATCCTTACCCTCACAAAATTCGCCTCCATAGCGGTTCTCTCTTTATCTGGAGTTAATCTGATGTCCCTATGCTCCGTCAGCTCAGCCTCCAATCATTGGTATAGACATTCATCTTCTTCCCCTTAACGGAGCCGATTAGAGTGATGCCCAAGCTATCAGCTATCTTCACCCCCATGCTGGTCGGTGCTGATATGGAGATGATTATGGGAACACCTCTTCGAGCCATCTTGTGCAAAATCTCCGAGGTAATTCGGCCACTTGACATTATTAGCCGGTTTTCGGTAGGTATCTCTTCTAGAAGACATTTACCGAATATTTTATCAATGGCGCTATGCCGGCCTATATCCTCATTAAAGACCAGTATGCTCTCTCTGTCACACAGGGCAGCACTATGAACACCATGGGTCGCCAAATAAACCTCGGAGCTATGTTGAAATTTATTTACCAGAGCAAAAACCTCATCAGCCGATATTCTCATCTGTGACTCCACTTTTGGAATGGTGGCATCATCAACACTGTAAAAAGTAGCCGCTCCACCACACCCCGAGGCTATCAGGCGCTTGGCGAAAAGCCGACTATCAGGCGCCGGACTGCCTTCAGTCTCCACCCGCACCACACCCAGCCAATCATCAACTTCCATCTTTTTGATTTCATCCCTGCTTTTGAGTAACCCCTCGGAGACGAGAAAGCCAACAGCCAGATAATTCAGGTCCTTTGGCGAGCAGAGTAGAGTTACCAACTCCTGGCCGTTTAAGAAGATGGTGACCAAAATTTCTGTGGCAACTACCTGTTCAGTGCTGCTTTCGCCTTCCTTGGTTATACGCTTTACGGGAAGTATCTCTACACTATCCATCAACTTTCCTTTCCTATCTTTAGCCCCTAAAAAGCGGCGACATCGCTCTGAGCTTGGCAACAATGCCAGGTAGGACGTCTAAAACTCGCTCTATTTCATCCTCAGTGGTCCACTTGCCCAGAGTAAGCCGGAGCGAGCCATGTGCCTGTTCCGGGGGAGTCCCCATTGCCAGAAGCACATGGGAAGGCTCAAGGCTTGCTGAAGAACAGGCTGAGCCGGTAGAAGCACAAATACCATCCAGGTCAAGGTTTAGAAGCATTGATTCCCCTTCGACAAAATCAATACTCACACTGACGTTGTTGGGCAGCCTCTTTATCGGGTGACCATTTAATTGGATGTGGTCAATCCGCTCAAGGAGACCATTAATTAGCTGGTCACGAAGATAAGTCAACCGCTCCGCCTCCTCGGTCATCTCTTGTTGAGCAAGCTCTACTGCCTTGCTAAAGCCCACAATCCCAGGGATATTCTGCGTAGTGGCGCGCCTTCCTCTTTCCTGCTCACCTCCATGCATGAAAGAGATCAGTCTGGTACCTTTTCTGATATACAACGCTCCAACCCCCTTAGGACCATAGAGCTTGTGCGCTGACATAGAGAGTAAATCTACCTTAAGTTCATTCACATTAACCGGGATGTGTCCCGCCGTTTGCACCGCATCGGTGTGAAAATAGACCCCGGCCTCTTGGGCAACCTTGCCAATCTCAGCTATTGGCTCTATGGCACCCATTTCATTATTGGCATGTATTACCGAAATGAGAATAGTTTTATCAGTAATGGCCTTTTTAACATCGTCAGGGTCAACCAAGCCATACTCATCTACCGGGAGGTAGGTTACCTTAAACCCCCTTCTCTCTAAAAACTTGCACGGCTCCATCACCGCATGGTGCTCAATGGAGCTGGTAATGATGTGGTTTCCTTTGGACTCGTTGGCGAAAGCTACCCCCTTTAAGGCAAAGTTATCTGCCTCAGTCCCACCACTAGTAAAGACGATTTCTTGGTTCCGGGCACCAATGAGGTTGGCTACTTCAACCCTCGCTTCCTCCATAGGGCCTCTTGCCTCCAGCCCGCAGGAATGAATGCTGGAAGCATTACCAAAGACTTCGGTAAAATATGGCAGCATTGCTTTTACCACTTCTGGGTGTGTGGGCGTGGTAGCGGAATAATCAAGGTATATCCGTCTCACTTTCTAGCCCTCCACAATATCGCCAATGACCGGGTCAACCCTTACCCCTTTGCTTGTTACCCAAGCGATGCCCTGCTCAATATCCTTCTCTTCTCCCTCCAACTCCAGAACTACCCAACCCCTATCCTCGGATATATCAGCACGGCGAATATTGGTCACCACCGTAAACTGCTGACTAAGGTTATGGATGATGGGCTCCTTGATGAGCTCCTGGGGAAAGGTAAACATTACTTGTCTCTTGACCATTTCATCCTCCCAGCGTCTTTTTCTACCGTTTTTATTGCACCATAGAGTACTAGAGGCTCAAACTGACACACCAAACACCTCCTCAAAGGATTTCAGAGTGGGCTTAATAGTAGCCGTCCGGACGATGTCGGAGAGTATGTCCTGCGTCCTGGGTCCAGCCCCGGTAATGAAAGCAACTGTAAGCTCATCCTTCTTGATTGCCCCCGAAGCCACCAGTTTTTTCAGTGCCGCTATTACCACCCCACCAGCTGCCTCAGCAAAGATACCCTCGGTCTCGGCCAGCAGCCTCATTCCGGCAACGATTTCTTCATCGGTGGCGGCTGAGGCTCCACCCCCCGACTGTCTGGCAACTCTCAAGGCATCATAGCCATTAGCCGGATTACCAATTGCTATAGACTTGGCAATGGTATCCGGTTTTACCGGATGCACATGGATAGAGCCGGCAGCAAATGCGTCAACAATGGGCGAGCAGCCGGCAGCCTGCGAGATATACATACGGGTATTAGCCGACTCAATCAAACCCAGCATGGCTAGCTCGTCCAGACCCTTCCATATCCGGGTGAAGGAAAGCCCTGAGGCAGCAGGAGATATCACACAGTCAGGGGCTCGCCAGCCCAGTTGCTCAGCCACCTCATAGGCCAGGGTCTTTGAACCCTCACCATAGTAAGGCCTGAGGTTGATATTGATAAAACCCCACTTATATTTCGCCGCCAGCTTGCCGCAGAGGCGATTAACATCATCATAGTTGCCGTCAACAGTCACCAGAACCGGCTTGTAAATGGCCGCCCCCACCAGCTTGCCCGACTCCATATTAGACGGAACAAAAACATAAGCCTTCATCTTCGCCTTGGCAGCATGAGCAGCGACACTCGCCGCCAGGTTACCGGTTGAGGCACAGGCTACAGTATCAAAACCAAGCTCCCGCGCCTTGGTGATAGCCACTGAGACTACTCTATCCTTGAAGGAGTATGTTGGATTGAGGCAGTCATTCTTTATGTAAAGCCGCTCCAGCCCCAGCTTCTGCCCCAGATTATCGGCTTTGACCAGAGGAGTAAAGCCGGTGCCAATATCCACCACTTCGCTGTCCACAGGCAGCAGCGCGCGATAGCGCCACATACTCTGTGGCCCGGCGGCGAACTTTTCCCGACTTACGACTTTAGCCATGGACTTATAGTCATAGTCCACCTCCAGCGGGCTGAGGCAGAAATCACACAGGTTGCGGGGCTCCAGAGGATACTCTCGGCCACACTTTCGGCAGCGTAAGGCTATGGCATAACCCATACTCCACAACTCCTTATAAGACGCTAAAGCGCCTGGCGTAAATCATCAATCAAATCATCAATGTTTTCCAAACCCACTGACAATCTAACTAACTGGTCGGTAATTCCAACTTTTTTCCTGTAGTCCTCGGGCATTGAGGCATGGGTCATCGTTGCCGGGTGCTCAGCCAGGGAGGCAACACCGCCCAGCGACTCTGCCAGGGAAAAGACCTTGATTCTTCTTAGAAAGTCATTAACTGCCCCAGTCCCCTCCTTTAATTCAAAGGAGACTATCCCGCCAAACCCTTTCATCTGCCTCCTGGCGATTTCATGCCCCGGGTGAGAGCTAAGCCCGGGGTAGAACACCCTCTTTACTGCAGGATGCCCGGCCAGGTAATCAGCCACCGAAGCGGCATTTGCCTCGTGCTGTTTCATCCTCACCGGCAGGGTCTCAATTCCCCGAAGCACCAGCCAGCAATCAAAGGGAGAAGCACAGGTGCCCATGGCATTTAAGAGAAACTGAACCCTCTCCGTTAACTCATCAGTGGTAGTGACCACCGCTCCACCGACAACATCACAGTGTCCATTAAGATACTTGGTTGTGGAATGGACAACGAGGTCAATCCCATATTCAATCGGCCTTAAGAAATAGGGGGTGGCAAAGGTGTTGTCTATCACGGTGAGCAGGTTGTGCTCTTTTGCAATATCAACCACCATCTCAATATCAACAATGTTGAGTAGCGGATTGGAAGGCGTCTCCAGCCACAGCATCCTGGTATTGGGCTTTATCGCCGCCTCAATCGCTTGTCTACTGTCCATTCGCAGGAAGGTAAACTCCAACCCGAAGTCAGGCATCACGTCTTGGAATAGCCTATAGGTTCCACCATAGACGTCATCCCCAGAGATTACATGGTCGCCGGCCTTAAGCAAGTGGATGACGGTGGCTTCGGCAGCCATGCCAGTGGCAAAGGCAAAGCCGGCCTTGCCCCCCTCAAGTGCGGCAATGGTATCCTCCAGAACCTTCCTCGTCGGGTTGGCGGTGCGCGAGTAATCATAGCCCCCCGTCTTACCGACATCCTCAAAGACAAAGGTTGATGTCTGGTATATGGGTACCGATACGGCACCGAACATCGCATCCGGCCTCTCTCCAGCGTGAATGGCTATTGTTTCAAATCTCATATTGCCTCCCCTTGGCTGAACTCCCTCTCCCCTAATCCATCCTTTAATAGCTTAACCAGCAAAATAAGTATAGCTAGAATCAGCCAACTAATCCATCTCGCCTTCTTCCACGCCTCTGGCACTAACCACCCGCCCCCAGCTTAACAGATTCCATCCCCTCTCGTGCAGATAGTAAAGCAGGGCCTTAATCCCGTTAGCCGTTAGTGCTAAGGCAATCGAGGCAGTCCATTCCCCTAACCATATGAAAGAGACCAGCACAGTAACGGCTGTGGCGATAATCCGCCATGATATAGTCTTGACAAGGCTTCTCTTATGAGTTTCCATACCTACCTGCTTTTTAAATTTATTTCTAGTTCTGTTCGCTCTGTTTTCATAGGTATAAACCTTCTATTTGGTAACGGTCAATACAAACCTGTTTTCGCCCTCTTTGGCAAAGCCCGGTTTTATGCCTCTTACTTTTAACTCCCCGACAACGCTCTTAAGAGAGTCACTATCACCCAGTATCAGCTTTACCATTTCTCCATCACCCAAACTATCTATTACTGCGACTGCCTTTACCAGGGATAGCGGGCAAATAAAACCGCTCAAATCATATTCGCTTTTCATAATTCCTTTTCCTTAATTTCTCCGGATTCTCCCTTAAGGAAATCCCGGTAAAAACTGGCATATTTGAAGGCGTCATCAGGCGAGATAACAACCGCCAGTCCCCTGTTTAACTTAGCATAGCGCAGGGCAACATGAAGTATAGCTCCTGTTGTCGGGCCAACCGGAATGCCGTCTTTTCTGGCCAGTTCCATAGCAGTTCCATAGGCATCTTCGTCGGTTACTGCCACAGTGTCATCAATCACCGAGCTATCCAGAATCGTGGGGATATACTCCTCAGCTAAGCCAGTGATTCTCTTCATACCGGGTAATTTATGGTCCTGTGAAGCAGGCTCCACTCCGATAATTTTCACCCCCGGGTTCTTCTCCTTCAAGTACCTGCCGACGCCGCTTATAGTGCCGCAGGTGCCAAAGCCGGCGAAGAAATGGCTTACTTTACCCTGTGTTTGCTGCCATATTTCAGGGCCTGTTGTTCGGTAATGAGCCTCGACATTCAGTTTATTCTCGTACTGGTTGGGGCTGATGTAGCTATCTTTAGTAGCCGGACTTTCTATTACCGCGTTAACCAAACCCCTGGCTCCCTCGCTGGGAAATACAGGGCACAAGGCATCATCGGCTTCGCTCACTTTAGCCCCCAAAAATCTTAACATTACCTTTTTTTCTTCCGGGATTCTCTCCGGCACAACTACCTCTACCGGTATCCCCTTGGCGTTGGCGACGCAAGCCAGGGCAATCCCGGTATTACCCGATGATGGCTCAACCACTGTCCTGTCCCCTACTTCCAGTGCTTTCAGCATGCGATAGACGATTCTATCTTTAATCGAACCAAAGGGATTATACCTTTCCAGCTTAAGATAAATCTGGAAATCTTTATTCAGATTTGTTCTATTTATCCTGACCAGTGGTGTCGGGTTTTCTGGACTGGCGATTAGCTGAGTTATATCGGAGTAAACCCTCAGCTTATGGTCCAACCCTTGACCTTCGCCTTCTAAAAAGCTATCCTTGCTTGTCATTCTAACACACTCCCCGATTTATCACTTTAATTGCTGGGTATGTATCCCGCACTCACCGCCACATTTGCTGGTACCAATCCATCTGCAATCTCGCTCAAGCACTCCCCCGGGGGCTGAGCAAGGGGCACAGCCCAGAGAGCGGTAACCCAGCCCATACCAGGGATGGGGCAAAATATCTCTGGTGGCAATATAGCGCCATATCTCGGCTTCGGTAAAGTTTAGAATCGGGTTTACCTTGATAAGTCCGCCCTTTTCTTCTATTTCCTGGTAATCTACTCTTGTCTGCCCTTCGGTGCATCTTAATCCGGTTATCCAGGCATCAAGATTTCTTACAGCTACTTTGGTCGGTTCCACCTTGAGCAAGCGACAACATTCATCCGGACTTGTTTCATAAAGCCTTAACCCGGACTGTGCCTCAATCTGGGATGCTTTTTGATTGAACTCTTCAGCAGGCAATAGTTCTACTTTAAGAGAACCATTCCGGAGAGTCTCCGGGACGGTATCAGCAACCATATATACAGTGACACCGAGATTCATTTTCTTATTCATTACTTTGAGATAGTCAAAGGTCTCTTTCGGTTTGAATTGGGTCATTACCGAGAATACTTTAATATTCGGGTCTACCTCCCTTGCCAGATGAACTACAACCATACTGTCTTTGCCAAAAGAACAAGCCACTGCTACCCTTGGGTAGTTTCTTATGGCATCTTCAATCAATTTTTTGGCATGCTCAATTTTTTCTTCCATGTTTCACCACCTCTATATTTTTCATTAAGCACAACACGGCTATTTTATGCTTGGAACTAACATCTCTTTGAACTTTTCTATGCCCACTTCATCAACAATCGTGGCTACATTAACATTCTTCTCTTTCAATATTTTCAGGCATCCTTCAGTAACCCGAAGTGCTTCTTCTTCAGATAGAAATTCGGCAATCACCTCTCCCAACCTGGTATCTTCACCTTCTTTGCCGCCAACCAATACGGCGAAGCCTCTTCTTTTCTCAACTATAGCGTCAAAGGGGCATACCGCTATACATTGACCACAATGCTTGCATTTTCCTTTATCTATTATCACTACACCATCTTTTATTTTAATTGCGTTTCTCTTACACACTGGAAGGCAGAGCCCACAACCGTTACAGTTGGTTATATCAACCTCAGGTTCTACAACTCCAAGAAAACCAATATCATTGAGCTGGGCAATCCCGCAAGAATTGGGACACCCGGCAGC
>SDBU01009627.1_pt1 | contig 10813 bp, 13 predicted proteins | sample 2277071 | NCBI WGS metagenome assembly SDBU01 (sample SAMN10397929, study PRJNA504765) | marine sediment metagenome | isolation source: marine sediment core GS08_GC12, 126 cmbsf | place: Arctic Ocean: Gakkel Ridge, Loki's castle | collected 2008
AACAGAGGTAACACGCTTGTCGCGGAGGAGCCACGCAAGCGCAACTACAGCAGCAGGTTTTTTTAAATTTTCCGCAACTTTCACAAGCTCTTCGGATATCCTGAACCCCCGTTCGTGCCAGTACCGGGGAAGAGAATACTCTGCCGTGATGGCCATCCTGGTACCCTCATCCGGTTTGTCTGCTTTTTTATACTTGGCCTGTAAGCATCCCGCCCCCGAGAGGGCTCCAGCATATGAATCCCATACCTTGATCGCTGCAGGCTGGAAGGATCTCTCTTTCCACGTCTCTCACGATAAGATTATACAGATACTGACCGCAGCACAATTTTTCAAGGTTCATGCAGCTGCTGATACCGTTAGCCTTGAGAACCTGCCAGGCGTACAGGTTGCTGCATCCCACATACCTGACCTTTCCCTGACGGACGAGGTCATCCAGGGTCCTCATGGTTTCCTCGAATGGAGTACGAGGGTCGGGGCCATGAATCTGATACAGGTCAATATAATCTGTCCGCAAACGTTTGAGACTTGCCTCGCATGCCTCAATTATGTGCTTGCGTGAAAGCCCTTTCGCGTTGGGGGTTTTTGCCGTCCTGAACCAGCACTTTGTTGCCAGGACTATATCGTCCCTCCTGAAGTCTTTTATTGCGTTTCCCGTTATGATTTCAGATTCTCCGCTGCTGTACAGGTCCGCTGTATCGATAAAGTTGCCCCCCTCCTCAATAAAAACGTGTGTCAAGTTTATAGAGGTTTTTTCATCACAGCCCCACTCTTTATTCCCGAACGTCATGGTGCCAAGACACACTCTTGAGACCAAAAGCCCCGTCTTTCCTACATATCTGTATTTCATGCCCACCTCCTTTGCTCTTGCGCATTGTTCACACTTTAGCATGTCCGGGAACGGGAGTCAAACAAGATTATAAAAACAGCCGGCATCAAGCTCCATGTCATGTACCGATGACAAAACACATCAGAATATTGCACCTATCAGCACAGTTTTCAATCAGATAAACCGGAGTAAAATTTGAATACTGCAGATTATACCGTTATAATTAGTTTGATCTTACTGGCATGAATCTTTTCGATAATTGCTATACTTCTGAGTTAAAAAATGACATCAATTAATATTTTATTTATTGCAGCAAATATTCGGGGGTTAAATGAATATCAAAATCATCGAAGTATTGAATGAAAAAGAACTAAAAAAGATACACACCGGGATAGTAGAGGTTCTTGAAAAAACAGGCGTAAAAGTAGTAAATGAAAAAGCACTCCGGATATTATATGAAGGGCATTGCAATGTAAATTTTCACAATAAAACTGCGGTAATCCCCGAACATGTACTTCAGGACGCGCTTTCATACGTCCCCGATTCTGTTACACTTTACGGACAAAAACCGGAACATGACATAAAGCTGGAGCGCGGGAAAAAAACAAGCATAATGGGGTCATCGGCCGCACAATTTATCCTTGATACAAATAATACGCGCCGTCTCGCAACTTTACAGGACCTTAGCGATCTGACACGTTTTTATGATTATCTTGACAACTGCCACATAATGCAGCAGGCCGTGATACCATCGGACATTGCAGAATCAAAACATGATCGCATTACATTTGCCACGCTCATGGCGAACAGCCCCAAACACAATTGGACGTGGCCCGAAGATTCGAAAAGTATTCTTGATCACGTAAAAATGGCATCTATAGCCCTGGGCAACAATAAAATCAGTGAAAAACCCATATTTAGTGAAGGGCTCTGTTTAATGTGTCCTTTGCTGATACCTGATAATGTCGCGGAAATGCTGATGACAGCAGCCCGGCATGGTATCCCGTTGTTTATCGAAGTTGACCCGATGATAGGGGCTACAGCGCCCGTTACTGTCGCCGGGACCCTGATTATGCAGACCGCGACTATTCTCGGCGGGATAGTGCTTGCTCAACTCGTTAACCGGGGTGCCCCCTGCGTGTATGTGCTGGCCTCCGGTCTTATGGACATGAGAAATGGAAGTTTTGCCGGAGCAGCTCCTGAAGTCACTCTTTCCTATATCGGCGCAACACAGCTGGCACATCACTACGGGTTACCAATAGTTGTCGGAAGCTCAATCGATTCGAATACTTCTGATGTTCAGTCGGGTTATGAGAAGGCATTACAATTTCTGCCCCTTTTACAGGCCGGACCTGACATCATACATCTCGGTATAGGAATGCTTGAACAGATGATGCTTGTAAGCTATGCACAGGCAATCATCGACAACGAGATCATAAATGCATCCCTGCGCCTCATGAAGGGCATAGAAGTGTCAGAAAAAACTATGGCTGTAGGCACGATATGTGAAATCGGGCATGGAGGAAATTATTTGACCCATTCCCACACGCTGGATCTCTTCAAAAATGAGTTGTGGATACCGGAAATAAGCATCCGTGAAAGGAAAGACGCCTGGGATGAAAGGGGGTGTAAAACAATCCAGCAAATTGCCAATGCAAAGGCAAAGAAAATACTGGAAAACCATCACCCCGAACCACTGTCAAACTCAGCGGAGAAAGAGCTGCATGCTCTCGCTGAAGAATTACAGGAAAAAGCAGATATAGAATAATAGCCTCAAAGTTCCTGTATGTGAAACAAAGACATAGCATTACACAGTAAACACAAAAGCCCTATACCTGCACCCATTTATCATAGTTAATCTTCACTTACCGATACATTTTCAATATCCCAACCCCATACAGTGACGGTTTTTTTAATTCCGCTGCTGAAAATCGCTTTTAACGGATTAAAAGTAAGGGTCGTTGTTGATGGAAAACTATTAATTTTAATAGTGTAGGGCCCGACATCGTCAAATGTTTTATACTCGGTTGTCGCACCCACCGTAACCTCGCCGAAATCAACATCTCCTATCAAAACAGGCGAAGGTAGTAAAACACTTTTATTTGTTACCCGTGCCTCATAAGTTCTGGAGCAGGCTGCAAAAAATGCTATTACAAATATCAGCATGCAAAGTACTACGATTTTTTTATTCAGGTTCACAAAAACCATCTCCAGAATGTATTTGCTTAAAGCATAGTTGATTTATTATGATATTTCCAATTTTTTTTTTCACGTGTTTTTAACAGGGCACCATGCAACAACAAAAATTGTTATAAGCAGAATGTTATTCACAATTTACGGTTAATTCCCGGCTGTTACCCTGGGAGGAGAAGCCGAAGACGGAAATGCCGGCATAATTTCTTTGGTTATCGGGGTCCAGTACCAGTTTATTTTTGCTTCCATCTGTCGGGTTCTCCTTCAGTTGCAGCATCCCGGTAATCATTATTGAACACACCGGGGATTTCCCCCTGCATGCGTTCCTGCAAGTCTGCACCGAATTGCACGCAAACCTGAAGGCATCTTCGGGGTCGACCTCGCAGCGCTTGTCTGCCGGCACCCGCGTGCGGATAGCATCCAACGATTCCCGGTCAAACGCATCCGGATAGTAGAACACCCGTCCTCCGGGCAACGGGCAGAAACACGTGTCCAGGTGATAAAAGCGCTCATCGACCAGGCGCAGGGGGACAATTTCGATGTCGAAGATATCGTTCAGGAACCTATGAGCAAATAGAGATGTGCGAACCCCGTAACCTGCCCAGAGCAGGGGTTCTCCAGGCTGCAGAAGCGCGTCACCTTCTCCTTCAAAAGTACTGTTTCGAGGCATCTCGGTGAGGGTGAAATTCCTGGACACGAACCATTTGGAGAAATAATCTGATTCGCCCTGCCGATGAGGGTAGCGAAAACGGGACGGTATGTAGGTGTCGCCGTACACCAGACCTGCATTTGCGGTGAAAACCATGTCCGGGAGACCGCTTTTAGGTTCGATGGTCTCGACTTCAGCAAGGTTTGACAGGGCCCGGTACAAGCCATCCCATTCCCTGGCCGCTTCGTCGCGGTCTACACCGCCGAGGTTGCCTTTCATCCAGGGGTTTATGACATATTCTACATCATAATAGCTGGGTGGACACATGAAGAACTTTTCATCGTGGGCCATATTACCTCCTGGGATGGATTACCTGGCCGTTTTTGCCGGTCGCAAAACGTTCTTATGTATAAAATATATCTGACAAAACAAGTGTTAGACAATGGTATACTTTTGACTGCCGCTAATCAATAAATTATTTTTCTTGACTTTTAAATAACATTATTCTACTATTCAACTTATAATTTGAATAGTAGAATAATTGAGGGGTTTTTTATGAATGGAGGAGAGTTTAAAGATATGGTATTTAAGCTTTTTGCCATGATCGCGCAGAGTTTTAGCAGTCCCAGGCGTCTTGAGATCATAGATGTGCTTATTCAGGGAGAGAGAGATGTTGAAACTCTGTCCAGGGAAGTAAATATGAGCATTGCTAATACTTCAAAGCACCTTCAAGTGTTAAAGAACGCGAGGTTGCTGGAAAGCCGAAAAGAGGGTGTAAGAGTTTTATATAGAGTTGCAGATGATTCTGTTTTTGCATGCTGGAAAAACCTCCAAAACCTTGCCGAGCAGAGGTTGTATGAGATGAAAGAAATTGTACGAATGTATTATCAGGACCGGGATAAAATGGAACCTGTTTCAAGAGATAATTTACTAGGCCGTTTAAAGTTGGGAGACGTTCTTGTACTTGATGTAAGGCCTTTTGAAGAATATAGAAGCGGTCATATTTCAAAAGCACTCTCAATTCCTTTACCGGAATTGAAGCAGCGGATTGATGAAATCCCTAAAAATATGGAAATTGTTGCATATTGTCGTGGCCCCTATTGTGTTCTGGCCGCGGAAGCAATAACATTTCTGAGAAAAGCAGGGATTAAGGCAATACGCATGAAGGATGGTTTCCCTGAATGGAAAAATGCGGGATTACCCGTTGAACATAGTTAGTAAGCGATAATATGTGTGCCGTGAACGCTGCCCGCATTCAACAATACAGCCCAAAAGACATGAACTCAGCATGAGGGGCATGTTTATCTCCGGGAGGGATTTAATGAAGACACCGATTTATTTAGATTATAACGCGACCACTCCGCATGACCCGGATGTAATCAGCGTTATGCAGCCTTTTCTGACTGAATATTTTGGAAACCCGTCCAGTTCATATTTATACGGTGATCAAACCAAGGATGCTGTAAATAATGCACGCCGCCAGGTTGCTTCCTTGTTAAATTGCGATCCTCCTGAGATTGTATTTACCAGTGGTGGAACTGAATCGAACAATTATGCTATAAAAGGTGCTGCCTTCAATTATCAATACAAGGGCAACCACATCATAACCACCCAAATCGAACACCCATCCGTCCTGGAAGTGTGTAAATTTCTTGAATTGAATGGATTCAGGGTAACCTATTTGCCTGTGGATGAAAACGGGATTGTTCAAATCACTGAGTTGGAGAAGGCAATTACATCGAAAACGACTTTAATAACTGTAATGCATTCCAACAACGAGGTGGGATCAATCCAACCCATCGAGGAGATTTCTAACCTTGCAAGAGGAAGAGGAATTCTGACACATACCGATGCGGCCCAGTCAATCGGAAAAATCCCTCTTGATTTAGAGCGTGAGCGGGTTGATCTCCTTTCGATAGCCGGTCACAAAGTATATGCTCCAAAGGGTATCGGCGCTCTTTATGTTCGCAGAGGGACCCAGCTTTCTGCGCTAATTCACGGTGCCGGGCAGGAGCAAGGGAGGAGACCGGGGACGGAAAATGTCCTGGAAATCGTCGGTCTTGGCAAAGCCTGTGATATAGCCCGGAGAGATTTAAAAAAGAACATGGTCCACATGAAAAAAATGAAAGAGAAATTGTACAGCATGTTACAGGAGAAAATAAAAAATATAAAGCGTAACGGGCAACAGGACAGGCAGCTGCCAAATACCCTGAGTTTAAGTATCAAGGGTTTAGATGCGCACACGATTATTTCAAAGATCACGGACCGTGTTGCTGTCTCAGCCGGAGCTGCCTGTCATTCCGATAAAATCCAAATATCCCATGTCCTCAAGGCAATGAATGTACCGGAGGAATGGGCGCGCGGGACTATTCGATTATCTACAGGGAGAATGACTTCCGAAGAAGAGGTAGATCTTGCATCAAATATCATCTCAGAGGCTGTTTTGAAGCTTTTAGAAACAAATCATGGGTAAATTTCCGGAATTTTATGGAAATTATCAAGAAATGTTGAACAAATAGATGCCTGAATGGTGTTCTTATTCAAAACCTCCAGGTTAAAAAAGGAGTAATACGGTGAAATTTTTAATTGTCATCAATGACGCACCCTATGGAACAGAGAAAGCTTACAATGCATTTCGTCTTGCGATAGCATTACAGAGCCAGCTTCCCGACGCGGGATTACATATTTTTCTCATGGCCGATGCTGTAACGTGCGCCTTGCCCGCGCAATCCACTCCAAATGGCTTCTACAACATTGAGAGAATGATTATCGCAATTATTCGCAGTGGGGCACAGGTCAAGGCCTGCGGGTCGTGTTGTTCTGCTCGGGGCATTGAAAATATAAATCTTGTAAATGGAGTTGAAATGAGTACAATAACTCAACTGGCACAATGGACTGTGGAAGCTGATAAGATTTTGACATTTTGATTTCTTCTTTTTAGATCAAAAACATAATATTCATGCTGTCAGGTGCAGCGTGCAGTTGCAGAGTTTTAAGCCGTTGATGTTATTTGGTCGGGTTTTGTTTAAAAACCCATACAAAACTTTTCGGCCCCGGTGTAAATCAGAATGTAAATTCAATTTAAAGGAGGCTTGATTATGGGTAAAAAAATCGTCGTTTTGGGTGGAGGAACGGGAGGGCTGGTTGTTGCGAACAGATTAAGCAAGTCACTGTCCAAAGATAACGAGATTGTACTAGTGGATAAGGAGAAAAATCATCTGTTCAATCCTTCCCTCCTCTGGGTAATGGTTGGCTGGAGGGATCATCTAAAGATTCAAAAACCGCTTTCTCTATTGCAAAAGAAAGGTATCAAGTTTCTCAACTCCGAGGTTTCGAAGATAGACTTCGAGAATAGAAAGGTATTCACTTCTGAAGAAGATTTTACATTTGATTATCTCGTTACAGCCCTCGGGGCGAGCACCTACCCTGATAGACAGAAGGGTTTTCAAGAAGCCGCTTATAATCTTTATGACTTATCCGGTGCATTGAAGATAAGAGAAGCAATTGAGAAATTTGAAAAAGGCAGGATGGTTGTCCTCATTTCATCAAAACCTTTCAAATGTCCTGCTGCACCATATGAGGCAGCCTTAATTCTTTCTGAATACTTTAAGAGAAAGCGAAGGGACGTTGGGATCGAGTTGGTCCCGCCCGAACCATTACCGATGGGCGTGGCAGGACAGGATGTCGGTAATATGGTGGTTTCTCTTCTTCAAAGCAGAGGGATCCGCTTTGTATCTCAACATCAGGTGGAAAGTATAGACCAAACAAAGAAAGAAATAAGTTTTCAGGGTGGAGAAAGGATATCCTTTGATTTTCTCATTGGCATCCCCCCTCATGGAATACCACAGGTGTTAAATGGTTCCCCCATATTGGGTGAAAGCGGGTGGGTGAAAGTAAATAAAAACACTCTTGAGACGGATCTTGAAAATGTGTACGCGCTTGGTGATGTAACAGCCATAAAACTTGCTGCGGGGAAACCTCTTCCAAAGGCTGGAGTCTTTGCTCATTTCGAGGCAGATGTGGTGGCAAAAAGCATAGAGGCAAAAATAAACGGCATTTCTCCAAAAAAAGAATTTGACGGCAAGGGTTACTGTTTTATTGAACTTGGAAACGGGAAAGCAGCTTATGCAAGTGGAAACTTCTATGCTGAACCAGACCCTGTGGTGAAAATGAAAAGAGCAAGCAGATTTCGGCACTGGGGTAAAGCTCAATTTGAGAAGTGGTGGCTCCGGAAATGGTTTTAAAAATCAGTCTCGTTGATTGAGAATAAAGATGAGTATTTTCGGTGAAACAGACACTCCTACGGAAGATAATCTTGTTGTTTCTTTTTCCGATATTTTGTTGTTCGCAAAAAACTGTGAAAGCATGTCTGCGCGACAAATATTCGACATGATGTCGCAATTTCAGGCACTGGTAGGAGAAGTAATAGATGGAAAGGGAGGCCGGATCGTTAAGTTCATTGGCGATGCCGTACTCATCGTGTTCCCGGAGGATATAGCCCGGCAGGCTGTGGAGACATTGAGAGTGCTAAAAGACCGGCTGGACTCCTGGTTGTCAGATCAGCCTTTAAATTGTCGAATGAGGATCAAAGCACACCTGGGGCTGGTTGCGTTTGGAAAACTGGGTCCTGAATCAGAAAAACACTTTGACGTTTTTGGAATTACGGTAAATGAAACTGCGCGGCTAAAAGGAGAAGATTTTATCATATCCAAGACCCTGGAAAGAAAAATAAACTCTCAACCAGGATAAGACTATTAAAGATCATTTAAACAAAAATGTTAAGTCTACTTCTTAAAGGTGCTTATTAAAATGCCCGGAATCTTCAACGGTGATGGTTTCAGGATATAAAGCCACCTTTCTCGCAACATCTTTATAAGCGCTCGAAGACATTGAAGCTCGTTCGTATGACTTTTTCTCATAAAACCATAACGATTTCACTTGACATAGGCCCGGTCAATTTCAGCATTCTTGAAGGCGGGGATGCAGAAATATCGGCCGGTTATCCCGCAGGTTTCAAGGGCGGTGTTGCAGGAAGCACACTGGATAATTTACAGGCAGGTGCAGCCGGAGAAAAGTTTGAGCACACCACCCTCTATCCCGGATTTGCAGACGAGGAGGGATTTACAGTTGCTGCAAAGGCATTCAGGAGAATAGCGGAAGTAGAAGTGTGGCATGAAATAAGATACAACAAGCTTATCCGGAATGTTGAAAGCGGCCAGGTATTTAAAAAAGATACTCCCGTAAAATGGAAATGCAACAACTGCGGGCGGGTACATGAAGGTACCGAACCTCCAAAAAAATGCCCGACCTGTCAGAAGCCCCAGTTCGAAGTCGTAGGCTACGCCCGGTCGAAAAACCCGGTCGATCCATCCTTTCAGCAATGCTGGCGGGCCGCCCCACCAGTCCGGATGGATGAAGACCAGGCCATCCGACTCTATGACCCGGGATGTGTAGAGCTGAACCTGCTCGTCAAAACTGAAACGGCGCTGTAATTCATCGGCGGACAGGACCGGCTGAAATCCTTCATCATAGAGATCATGGTAATGCACAATATGTTTTTGCTGTTTCAATGATCGAACGACCTCATCAGAAATGGCATGGTTGAAGCTGCCCTTTACAGGGTGGCATAGAATGACCGTGGTCCTCATGGCCCTTCCCTCCTTCTGATCACTAATTTCACTATCTAATATAAATTAAATAAAAACCCATTGACTTACTATAAAATATAATTACTGTATTTAACAGAGGAAATAAATACGATAAAAAAAGTCGTATAAAGGAACGGGTATGCTGAGGATCAACAAAGATGTTGAACACGCTTTAATATCGCTTGTTGAAATGAGCAGGGAGAAGAGGATATATTCAGCGCGAGAGCTCTCCGATCATTTTCAAATCCCTTTTGAGATATTAAGCAAAACCCTCCAGCGTCTTGCAGGAAGAGAACTTATCGCTTCGATCCAGGGCCCCAGGGGCGGTTACATTCTGAAAAGATCAATAAGCGATATCACTCTCTACGAAGTTGTAAATGCGATTCACGACTCCGTATCGGTCGTTCCATGTATCGGGGGCAGCATGATGTGCAAACAGGAAGAAAACTGCAACATAAAAGAGGGCATCGAAAAGGTACAGTCCGAGTTTGACAGATATTTTCATTCTTTAACACTTGAGAGTTTTGTCAAGATCGATGAACACGGTAAAAACAATCAGGTCCGGATCCATGATGACCTGAAAGGAACGATTGGTGAAAATAACTGAGACAGAAATAATGGAACAGTTAAAAACAGTGATCGATCCTGAAATGATGATCAGCATTGTGGATCTCGGGCTTATCTATAGAGTCAGCGTTCACCAAAAAAGGGTAGAAATAGACTTTACCCTGACCTATCCGGGTTGCCCCGTTGGCCCGATGATTCAAAAGGACATAATCACGCAATCAAGAATAACAACGATACCCCCGGAGTGAAAGCAAGCCTGGTCTGGGACCCGCCATGGAACCCTGAAAGAATGAGCGAAAAAGCAAGGATAACTCTCGGCTACCCTATATAGGGTAAAGCTATGGAACGGCAGCTGAAGATAAAAAACCTTAAAGTAAATATCAATGAAAAACCAATTCTCAAAGGCGTTGATCTCGACATAAAAACCAAAGAGATCCATGCGCTCATGGGGCCGAACGGTTCCGGGAAAAGCACCCTGACAAGCGTACTTTTAGGACATCCTGCATACAGGGTTACCGGAGGCCGGGTAATGCTCAATGGTAAGGACATTCTCTCCATGGCGATTCATGAACGTGCCCGCGAGGGTTTTTTTCTCGCTTTTCAGTACCTGATCGAGCTGCTCGGTGTAACTGTCGGGAAATTCATGAAAAGAGAAATGTAAAACGGCCGTATCGTTGCTTCCGGTGGCAGCGAGCTGGTGGAAACACTTGAAGATCGCGGATATGAATGGATAAAAAAACGTTCAGGAGAAGAGGAGGAGTACGATGAGCAGTCGGGAGTTGACATAGGTGAGTACAAACACGGGTTTTATTTTCCGGATCATTCGGTCTTCAAGACAAGAAAAGGTCTGGATGAGGAAGTGATCAATGCGATATCATCATATAAAAACGAACCGGGCTGGATGCGTCAGTTTCGTCTTCGTTCATACAG
>SDBU01009628.1_pt1 | contig 10813 bp, 8 predicted proteins | sample 2277071 | NCBI WGS metagenome assembly SDBU01 (sample SAMN10397929, study PRJNA504765) | marine sediment metagenome | isolation source: marine sediment core GS08_GC12, 126 cmbsf | place: Arctic Ocean: Gakkel Ridge, Loki's castle | collected 2008
GGTCTGGTGGATTTGACTATTTCCCAGGAATTGGCGCTCAAAGCGGTACCAACACCAAACTACTTTGGCCCGGTGCATATCGAGGTAACCGCCACAGACCCGGCTGGGGCTTCGGTCACTGAAATAATGCTGTTGGTGATATTGCCGGTGAACGACGCGCCGCAGTTCATTAAACTTATTTCCGATCTCATTATTCTTGAAGATGACGACAGGCAGATTTCAATGGCGGAAATTTTAGCGGCCGTCTATGATGCAGATAGTGATCCACTCACCTTCAGCGCCTCCAGCGATACATCAGCGGTGACTGTTGCTGTGGGAGATACCAGCCTGTCGCTCGAGCCGGCAGACAATTGGAATGGAAAGGCTTCGATAGTGATGAGCGCCACGGATGGGTTGGCCACGGCTCAGGATACCTTTACCGTGACTATCATTCCGGTCAATGATTTGCCCACTGCCTTTGAGTTGCTTAGCCCTGCTAGTGGTAAAAGCCTGCTCATCCAGGCCTCCGACCTCGATACTGCTATCGTCTTCACATGGGAAACATCCAGCGACCCTGATGAAGGAGATTCGGTTTCCTATGTCTTCATCATCTGGCAGGAAGATAGCGGGTTTGAATTGTTCCGATCGGCAGCCGAACCGGAGCTGAGCCTGCTGCGGGAACCGGTGGTCGCCTTCATGAATGAAAACGCTGTTGAGAAATTGACCTTCCAGTGGGAGGTGGGGGCCGTTTCAGGTACGGATACCACCTGGAACACCGGTGGGCCATCCTCTCTGGAGATCGACCTGAGCACGCTGGCCGTGGTTGATGATTCCCACTTGCCGCAATTGTTCGCGTTGCACCAGAATTATCCCAACCCGTTCAACCCGGTGACCACGTTGCACTATGAGCTGCCCATGCAGGCGCACGTGCGGCTGGTGATCTATGATATGCGGGGACGGGAAATCATCCGACTGGTGGACCGCAATGAAAGCGCCGGATTTAAAAGGGCCAGCTGGAACAGTAGCGACCACCTGGGGCGACCGGTGCCCACCGGAATCTATTTCGCCCGATTGGTAACGGTGGACTATACGCACACCATCAAGATGACCTTGATCCGCTAGCTACATCGAAACAGTGGCTAAGTATTACCCCTTCCCGGCTGCGGCTGGGAAGGGGTTTTTAGATCATAAATCGCCGGGGAAAACTGTGGGGAATAGTTATCAGCTGTGGTGATGGCGAGGCGACTGGGGAAGCCTCAAGAGGTGGGCTGTTCCTTACAGGCGTGGATAATTTCGCGCAGGACCTGCTCGGTGTCCTCCTCGCTGGGGCGGCATACTCCCACGGTGCGATGGCCGCCACCGCCATACCAGGCGCACAGGTCACCCACATCCACCATGGAAGAGCGGTTGAAGATGGAGTGTCCCACGGCAATCTCGTTCCAGACCCCCGGTTCCCCATAGGAAATTTGAACTGATATATTACCGGCTGCCAATTCCTCTAGTGTATAGAGGATGAAGCGGCTCACCGGCGGCACCTGGACCCCCCTGAATTCACTGAAGATCACGTTGTCGTCCAGGTGTGAGCAATCCAGCAGAATTTCGATGGCCTGCTCCTGGCTGTCCAGATAGATCTTATGCCACTTCCGCGCGAGCGGCATGGCTAGAATCTCATCAGTGGTGTGGTCGCAGAGCAGGTCGGGTATCTGGGCTTTCCAGCCTTCATACTCCTCCCTGTGAGCTGCATCGTTCCCGATATGTGTTCGTGGATCCAGCAGGAGACCGAGGAGGATGTTGCCCTGGGGATTCAGAACTTCCTCCTTGGTGAGATCGGCGCCGTCCAGAATATCGGTGTCCCGCACCAAACCCTCAAATTTCTCCAGCTGCGGGTGGAATGGAAGAAAATACTGGTACACCACCCCGGCGGTGCTGGGGGCCAGATTAAAAGCACCCCGATAATTGAGTGGTATGGGCGGGGTACGTCGTGTTTCACTGGAATGGTGATCAAACCATAGATAAGCATCAGGATGGAACGGCAGGTTGCAGATGATATCGTTATCGGTGATCCGTACCTTGCCATCCAAGATATCCTTGATCTTGACCATCTCCACAGTATCCACTAGACCGGTGGCCTTAAGTAGGGCTGCACAGACGATGCCGTCCATATCGCCTCGTATCATAGCTTTCATGGCTTGTGCCGACCTTTAATGATTTTTCGAGACCTCCCCCCCCCCTTGGGACTAGTCTGTGACAAACCGGCGGTTTCATAACCCGCATCATTGGTAAGCGGCGCCGCTCATCCGAAGCCACTCGCCCAAAACCTGATTTCAGGTATCAGATATCCCCCAAAGCGCAATCAAACCTATTGAAATATACACCAGTTACGGTGCTACATTCAAATATTCGTAGAGGCCTGTATATGCGCGATTTCAGGCCGGTATTGGTTACCTTTCGAACGCGGTGGAGGTTTAAGATTGATCTTTCCCGGACAGTGGTTGATTAATATCATTACAGCTCGCAATTCCTTTCAACAACATTGGGTACCAATGGTCGGTCGGATGGGCCTGGCACTGCTGCTGTTCACCAGCACCACTGCCGGCCAGCAAGGTCTATGGGAATCCCTCATCGAGCAGGGTTACCAAGCCTTGGCGGCCGGCAATCCTGCTGAGGCTAGAAAGCATTTCGACCGTGCCTGGGAGGAGGCCGCCAAGTACCCGGTCCACGACCTGCGCCGGGCTACCACCCAGCGCAACCTGGCCCAGGCGCGCATGTTATTGGGGGACCTGGTGCCGGCTGATTCGCTTTATGGCCAGGCGATCATCTGTGCTGAGCGTACCCTGGAGCAGCAACACAGCTACCTGGCAAGCCTCCGCCGCGAGCAGGAGGACCTACGCGCCGCCATAGCCGCCTCACTGGACTATCACGAGGAGCTGCCACCCCCGGCCACCTTGTGGGAGGCCCTCGCTCTACGGCTCCGATGGACTACAGACCGCACCACTGTCCGAACCGGGATCTCCCTGCCGTTGGTAGAACCGTTGTCCATCACCCACGATCGGGGGCTGGGTATCGGCGCAAGTTTGCAATTCCGCATCCTGGAACTGGGCCTCTTGCCGATCATCGCCGGACTGGACTATTTTGAGTTAAAGCTGCCCCCCAAGCACGCCGACAACCGGCCCGGGAGGCTGCGGGGCACCGGTGTCCACCTGGGTCCCGGCCTGGGGCGGTTCCTGCTGACGATAGGAGCGGGCCAGTATTCCCTTTCAGGCGGGCTGGCGGGTCCTTCCCGAATAGGACTGAACGGCGCGTTGACACTTTCAATTCTGGGCCGGCCGGGCGATAGTTCACGCCTCGGTACCCAGGTCGCCCTGCGGATCGGAGGCTTGCACCTCCTAGCCGCCGGGGAACAGGAAGCACTCACCCTCCTGCAACTGGGCTTTTCCGTCGGTTTCCGCCGGCCACCGCCCTGGTGACCTGATCCGGTTGCCGGACCGACCGAACCATGAACTTTGCCAGCCTATAATGCGTACAGCGCCATGAATGAAGTGCGGATCGATAAATGGCTCTGGGCCGCGCGCTGTTTTAAGACCCGTAGCGCTTCCACCACCGCCTGCCAGGCCGGGAAAGTGAAGCTCAACGGCCGGGCGGTCAAGCCCAGCCATCCGGTGCGCTCCGGCGATAGGGTCGTCATCACCCGGCCAGCCTACCGGCAGGAGCTGCTGGTGACCGGCCTGCAAGAGAAACGAGTGAGCGCCAAACTGGCGGTCGATATGTACGAGGATCGCACACCACCCGAGGAGCTGGAGCGGCTCCGCCTCCAACGCACCCAGGATAGCGCCTTTTTCCAGCGGCTACGGGGCCAGGGCCGGCCAACCAAGCGGCAGCGCCGCCGGCTGGATAAACTCAAGGGAAAGTTCTAACCACGCCCGGCGCTGAGCGCCTTTCGAGGCAGCTGAAACGGGCTGGACTCCTATCATAGACGAAGGGGAGATGACAGTGGCGCCGGGGATGAAGAATTAGGCTCGGGCACCCTCCCGCCGCTTGATCCAGCGGGGGAAAGGGCGGCCCAGGGAGGCGGTGCGCCAGATGCCGGCACCGATACGGGTGATCAGGGCCATGGCGCCAGGGGCCTGTACGTCGGGCAGCCGCAGCAACATGCCCAGGGCGGCTAAACGCCCGATAGCCGTTGTGACGAACAATACGTGGTGGGCCATGTATACCCGGCCGCCCACGATAATCTGCCAATCACCCAGGTAATCGACCACCAGACCGCCGGCGATCGCGGCTACCACGAATCCCATCCCACTGACAATGGAAAAGAAAGCCAGGAAGTATGACCGGCCGATGCGGGGCGAATGCTGCATGGGGTAGATGTAGGCCGACAGATTGAAACCGGTCCAGCCGATGCCGCTGATTGTGGCGATGACCCACAGCCAGCCTATCTGCCCCTCGGTGGGCAACAACCACAGTAGCGGCAGGATAGTGATCAAGCCCCCCGACACCAGTAGCACCGACTTGACGGCGAAGCGGTCCAGGATCAGGCCCCAGCGGCGGTAGATGAACATGGCCACCAGCGGTTTGATGGACTGGAACAGGCCAATAGCTACGTAGGACATGCTCAGCACCCGGATCATGTGCACCTGGAAGAAGGCCGCCGAGAAACCGACGGCCAGGTTCCATACCAGGAAGAAGTGCAGTGCCCGGCGGAACTCAATGCTCTGCATGGGCCTCAGGATCAGTTCCTTTAGCTTGGGGGCCTGGCGTTCGTGCGGCCGGGGGATGTCGGGCTGGCGTCTCAGGAGAATGATGCCCACCAAACCGGAGAGGGCAGCGACCAGCAGAATCCCACTTAGTGCCCAGGCCTCGCTGATTCGGTCCCGGCCCCATTCCAACCATAATCCACCGGCCAGGGTGACGGCAATGGCCACTGCGGCCATCACGGCGTGGCGGTAGCCGAAATAGCGTCCCCGCAGGGTCTCGGGGATCAGGTCCGCCATCCAGGTGGTCCAGGCGTTGCCCGCCATGAGTTCCAAGGCTGAGGCGACTGTCACCAAGGCCAGGAAGCCCAGGATCACATCGAAACGGTTCGCGGCCACAAACAGTAACGGCACCGCCAGCCATATCAGTCGGGACAGGACTGATCCCCACAAGGCCACCAGTTTCCGGCGGCCGGTGGCCTCCACCAGGTAGGCGCCGATGAGCTGGAACACCTGGGTCAAGTGAGGTATGGCTGCCAGGAAGCCGATCTGCCAGGGCCGGGCCCCCAAAGCCAGCGCCAGGATAGTAAGGAACATGCCGGCAGTGAGGATCTGGTGACCCTGCGAAAAGCCCCCTTCCACCGTCGACAGGCGCATGAGGAAGCGGGTGGGAAAACCGCGATAACCGCGGCGGGTGGATTGGCTGTGGGACATCAGGGGGATTTTCTCCGGGATAGAAATTACGACGCAATATCTCCCCGGATAAAGGTGCATGACGATAGCCCGAAAATTTCATCGCTCGATATAGAATCTACCTTAATTTCCAGGTCCCATGACAGCGCCTCCCAACAGCAACCACAGCGATCCCAGCGCCCAGCACGCCACCCTGGGGTTCCTGCTGGCGGCAGCCGTAGAGGAGTTGTTACCGGAGCGTGAATTCTACATCGAGCATTCGTTCATCGGGGGCTACTACTGCCATTTCGGAATCCATCACGAGCACGACCGGGAGGCTATCGGGCGGCTGGAGGCCAGGATGGGGGAGTATCTGACCGGGGAGCACCCGCTGGTGCTGGAAACGGCGGATCGGGAGGAACTGTCTGAGCGTTTCCGGCGGCGTGAGCGGGCCGATAAGCTGGAGATCGTGGACCGCCTGGGCCGTGCCGAGGTGCCGGCCGCCCGCTATGGGCACTATCTGGATTACCGCCTGGAACCCATGCTCACTGATATGACTGCCCTGCGGGGCTTTCGGTTGGAACCCTACGATAGTGGGTTCGTGCTGCGCTTTCCCACTCCTGGCCCCCTGGAACCTATGCGCGACAGTCCCAAGCTGTACCGGGTGATCCAGCAGCGGCACGATTGGGGCCGGGCATTACACGTTAACAACCTGCGACAGCTCAATCAACGCCTGGAAGGAAACCTGGACCGGGAGCTGATCCTGGTGGCTGAGGCACTGCACGAGAAGACGATTGCAGAGATCGCCGCCGGTCTGGCCGCCGGCCACCCCCGCAAAAGGGTGGTCTTCATATCGGGCCCTTCTTCCTCGGGCAAGACCACTTTCGCCAAGCGGCTGGCCATTCAGTTGCAGGCCAATCTGTTGAACACGATTTCCATTTCCTTAGACGATTACTTCCTGGACCGGGCGGACATGCCGCCCCAACCGGACGGCACCCTGGATTTCGAAGCACTTGAGGCGGTGGATGTCCCGCGGCTGGTGAACGCTATCCGGCGGCTGATGGCGGGCGAGACCATACCCCGGCGGCGGTTCTCCTTCAAGCGCGGACAGGGCTACGACAATGATGAGGAAATCTGCCTGGGGCCGGACCAGCTGCTGGTGGTGGAAGGCCTCCACGGTCTGAACCCCGTATTCGCCGACGAGCTGGGAGCGGACCAGGTCCAGCGCATCTACGTCAGCGCCATCACCCAGTTGAACATCGATAATGAGCACCGGGTCTCCAGCTCCGACAACCGGCTGCTCCGGCGGCTGGTGCGCGATGCCCAGTTCCGGGGCTATAACGCCGAGGAAACCCTGTTACGCTGGCCTGCAGTGCGCCGCGGCGAGGGCAAGCACGTATTCACGTACCAGGAGGCGGCCGATTTCATGTTCAACTCGGCCCTGGTCTTCGAACTGGGGGTGCTGCGAAGCCAGGCGGAGCTGGTATTGCGGGCCGTATCAAAGAGCAGTCCCGCCTGGGAGAAGGCACAGCGGCTGCTTATGTTCCTGTCACTGGTGGCACCCGTTCCCTTAGAGCCCATCCCCCGGGGATCCATTCTGCGGGAATTCATCGGCCGGAGCGTATTCGAGTATTAGCGCGTTTGAACCGGATTGCCACGTACTGCGGTGAGTTGTCCCGACAGGGAATTTCGAATGGTCAAATTGAAAAGGGGACACAACTTGCGATTGTGCCCCCTGATTGTTAGATATCAGGCTGGATATCGCCTGACGTTTTTGTTATCCAACGAGCCTGGTACTCAGGGTCTCGGTTGACGGTCCCTGGCCTCATTGACTCTCAGGGGACGACCACCAAAATCCTGGTCATTCAGCGATTTGATGGCAGAATCGGCATCGGCCTCATCCATCTCGATGAATCCGAAACCCCGGAACCTTCCGGTATCCCGATCGGTGATCAGATTGATTGAAGTCACCGATCCGTATTGCTCAAACAGCTCTTTTAATTCGCCTTCAGTGGCGCTAAAAGGCAGGTTTCCAACGTAGATTTTCTTCACGTTGATTTATTCCTCTTACTTGAACGGTTCCGGAAGGCGTTTCAGCCTGGGCTGTCCCCCGTCAGGAACCGCTACGATTTAATCCAGACCCCGTTGCCTTGGAAGATACGCTTCGATCAACGAATTTGAAGGCACTTCGGCAATGAGGTTACTCGTGCTCAATGTTACTTAGATTTCTTTGTCAAAGGGAATGGTGCGGGAAGGGTAATACTGCCAGCGACATTAATCGAACAAAGATCCCAAAATTCGAGCCGCTGGAGGTTACACCAATATGGGGAAGAGTGCAAGCAGATAATTGGCCCGGTGTAAAACTCCATTTAGCCTGAATTAAGGGATAGTGGAGAGTATCTGCACCGTCCGTCCGGCCATGGCAATCAGGATAATATAATTGACGCTCTTTATTTCATTGCATACCTTCGCCTGGGCAAAAAAAGGACAGCCGCCGGTAAAGAAGTCCCCTCCGGCATCTACATCGCCCGCCTGCTCGTCCCGCCAACCCCGCCATCGGCGGGGCCAAAGGCGGGGTAAACTAAGGGGCAGTCAGTCCGCCGGCTGGCGGATGAGCAAGCGACCATCAATTTCCATAGTATTGGGCGCCATTATTTCATAGGTTCCTCAGGATCTGCAATGATGTACCAGTGGAATTTCAAGCCCCGGCGAGCTCCCCTGGGTGCACAAGACATGCTGCCCGGCGTTGCGTTGATAGTAATATTACCGGTACCCCAAACGCAGGATGGCCGGTGATTCCGCCAAGGAAATTCCCCCTAATATCGTTCGTGGTGCTGTTCCTGCTCGGAATTCTGGGCCTGCACGGCCAAATTTCCCGCTCCAGTGCTATGCCCGGAGGAATCATTCGCGGCCGGGTAAGCGACACCAAAACCGGTGAAGGGCTGGTCGGGGTAAACCTGATTATCGACGGGACCCGCCTGGGGGCTGCCACGGGCCTGGAAGGTAATTACCGGATCGCCGACGTACCACCGGGGACCTACCGTTTGAATGCCAAAATGATCGGCTATCGGGTGAAGATTATCAGGCAGATTCAGGTAGTGTCCGATTCCATCACGACGGTGGTCATAGCCCTCGACGCCCAACCCATCGATTTGGAAGCCGTTACGGTGATCGGCCACCGGGAAAAGGCGATGCATGAGCGGTTGGAAACGAGTGTCAGGAAGCTCAGGATTGGTGAAGTAGAGTCCCTGGCGGGAGCCGGCGGCGACCTGTTTCGGGCTATCCAGTCCCTGCCTGGTGTGGTGGCCCGCTCCGACCTCTCGAGTCAATTCTATGTCCGCGGGGGGACCCCCGATCAGAACCTGATCATCGTCGATAACGTGACGGTGTTCAATCCTTACCGCTTGAAAATGTTCGGCGGACCGGTGAGCATGTTCAATCCCGATAACGTGGAATCGGTGGAGCTGCTGCCCGGCGGATTCCCGGCCGAGTACGGCGACAAGCTGTCGGCTGTTCTGGTGATCCATAACAAGGAGGGTGACCGGTTCGACAATAATTATAGTGCCGGGGCCAGCCTCATCGATATGAAGGCCTTTGGTGAGGGACCGCTGCCGGCCGTGGGAGAGGAGGGTTCCTGGCTATTTTCGGCCCGCAGAACTTACTACGATCTACTGTTGAACCGGCTGGAGGATATGCCCCGGGGCACAATATTTCCATTCTTTCAGGACTTCCAGGGGAAGATTGCTTATGACTTATCCCCAACCCAGAAACTCAGGATCAATTTTACTAATTCTCTCGAAGGATTGGAGCTCAAGGACCTGGTGCCGGAGGAGGATGATGATTTCCTTTCAGAGGATAGTCTATTCAGTATCACCAACCAAACCGATAATGACCTGTTCAGTGTGGGCTGGATTAATGCCATCAGTGATGTGACCCTTTCAAACCTGACGTTATCCAGATACAATGATACCCGGTCGTTCGAGGCGAAGACGGAAAACCAGAAAATCCGCTTCGATATTGATATGCGCAAACTGGAGATCAAGGAAGATCTTACTCTCATCTTCACCCGGGCGCATACCGTGAAAGCAGGTATGAGCGTGGCCGATTATATCACTGATATCACGATAGCATTGACCCTCGATTCCACCAAATACTATGAGGACAATCCCGGTGACCACCGGCTGGAAGACACCCTGGCGTTCGTGCAGCGGGAATTTCGATTTCAGAATGCTGCTACCACCACCGCCTATTATGTCCAGGACGAATGGAAGCTGCTCCCACCCCGGCTAGGTGTATCGATGGGGTTGCGAGCGGACCATTCCACCTTCACCGGGGAGTGGGTCTACAGCCCTCGGCTGGCAGGCAATTTCATGCTGACGCCCGTCCTGGCATTACGTGCTGGCTGGGGTCACTTTTACCAGGCGCCGAATTTTATTTCTCTGTATGAAAGGTTCGAACAGCAGATCGCCTGGAACGTATTCGAAACCATCCGGCTAAAAACCGAGCGGGCCGTTCATTACCTGGCGGGCCTCGAATGGCAGCCGGATCCGGCCTACAGCGCCAGCGTGGAGTGGTTCTATAAGGACCTGGACAGACTGGTGATGCCCACCGATTCAACACAGGACAATGTACCTAACAATGACGGGGTGGGATTCGTCCGGGGATTCGAGCTTTTCCTGAAAAGAGACCCGGCTCCCGGAACCAGGCTGTTCGGTTGGGTGAGCTATTCCTATAGCGTTACTAAAGAGAAAGGGCTGTTGGAGGCGTTCTACTATCGCGACTTTGACCAACGGCATACGTTGAACACTGTGGTGCGCTTGAAACCATTCGGCCGGTGGTATCTGGATTGGAGGTTCAGCCGTGGCAGCGGATTCCCTTGGACGCCGGTTGAGTACGATTCCAAGGGTGATCCCCTATTCGATGACGATGGTGGCGTTGTGTGGGGCACAAAGAACTCGGAGCGCTATCCATACTACAGCCGCCTGGACCTGCGTCTGACCTGGAACCGCCGTTTATTCGGCCGCCTACCGTTTGAGTTCTACGTCGAGATCATCAATATGCAGGGCCGCAAAAACGTATACCAATACTACTGGAGCGAGGACTACAAAATACGCTACGTTAGCTATATGCTGCCTCGAATGCCCTTCTTCGGGGTCAAATTGGGGGCCTAAGAAGACTGGTAAAGAAGCCAGAAAGATTCCCTTTGCCGATCCTGCAGTCCGCCAGCCGGCGGGTATGGCAATCTCTCCCGCCAACCGCTACTACTACTGCTCCTCCACTTCCCCCAGTAGCCTTCGAAAGAAAAGTCTTGACTCCGTACCATGGTACAGACATTATATTGCCAGGGAGGATTTGCAATGACTCCCACATTCTCAATCGGGCAACTGGCGAAACGGACCCGGGTAAACATCGAGACCATCCGCTATTACGAGCGGCGGGGCCTGCTGCCTGAACCACCCCGGCGGGAGTCG
>SDBU01009629.1_pt1 | contig 10813 bp, 8 predicted proteins | sample 2277071 | NCBI WGS metagenome assembly SDBU01 (sample SAMN10397929, study PRJNA504765) | marine sediment metagenome | isolation source: marine sediment core GS08_GC12, 126 cmbsf | place: Arctic Ocean: Gakkel Ridge, Loki's castle | collected 2008
TTGTCACAGAGTTTCGGGAAGTGGCGACCCCGGGGGGATTCGAACCCCCGATCTCCACCGTGACAGGGTGGCATGTTAGTCCGCTACACTACGGGGCCAGTCAATTCCAATCAGCCCTGAGAAGGTCAGTAACTGGGCCTTTTGTTAGTTAAAGTCTATCAAGGGTTGTATCTTGCTGTCAAACTCCTTGATACTTGTATTGTCTCTATTGCCTGTAGTATAGTATAATATTGTCCAGCGCCTGTATAGATTGTCGGTGAGGCAAATGGTATCAAAGAAAGTATCGAACGAAGTATCGAACGAAGTATCGAACGAAGTATCGAACGAAGAAGAACAGTTGTCTGACTACGAACTGGTATTTATTATCAGTCCGGAGATTGCAGAAGAAGAACTTAATGCGGCAATAGATAATGTCAGTCGGTTTATTACTGAGCGGGGAGGTGTCATTTCGGATGTGGAGCAGTGGGGTAAAAGAAGGTTGGCCTATCCTGTAAAACATTTTGAGGAAGGTAGCTATATCTTGACTCGGTTCAAATCCAAACCCGCACAGAACACAGAACTGGAAGTGAATCTAAAGATTTCTGAGGATGTTCTACGTCACCTGTTGATAAGACTGAGTTGAGATCGGGGTGAATACCTGTTTCCGCAGGTGTTTGGGAAGCTCAAGAGGAGTTTTGGGACAATGCCAAGCTTAAACAAAGTAATGATTATCGGTAACCTGGGCAGTGAACCTGAAATGCGCTATACCCCCGGCGGCAGACCGGTAACCTCATTCAATGTTGCCACTAATCGGAGGTATACTACCGCTGACGGCGAGCGCAAAGAAGAGACGGAGTGGTTTACGGTGGTCGCTTGGGGTGTGTTGGCTGAACGATGCAACCAGTTTCTGGCCAAGGGTCGGCTTGTCTACGCTGAGGGTAGACTATGCACGCACACCTGGGAGAGTCAGGATGGGCAAAAGCATTATCGAACCGAAATAATAGCCAACAGCGTAACATTCCTTGACCGGCAGGGAGCAGCCGCCTCTCCTGATGGAAAGACTGAGGAGGGAAAGACTGACGAAGGTGATACTGGCGAATTAGCGCCAGAGGACATTCCCTTTTAGTGGAGTTAAGAGCTAGTGGTTAGAGAAAGATATAACAAGCCAAGGAATGCGAAATGGGGGGGCCGGGGAAGGTATGTACCCAGGCGTAAGGTTTGTGCCTTTTGCGTTAACAAGGATGAGATAATGAGCTACAAAAGCCCTGAGAAACTGCGTAACTACATATCGGATAGAGGAAAGATAGAGACACGTCGCAGAACCGGGACTTGTGCCAGGCATCAGCGGGCCTTGGCAATAGCTATCAAGAGAGCACGGCACCTAGCCTTACTACCATACATGCCAACTCATATACGTGGGATGCGGAGTGCCGGCGTAGATGGTTAGTTTGGTAACTGCTGGCTAGAAATACAAGGGGAAACTTAGAAGTGCCAAAAAGAACTTACCAACCAAAGAAGATACCGCGTAAGCGTGAACATGGCTTTCTGAAAAGAATGAGCACCCGCACCGGTCGAGCTGTCTTAAAAGCCAGGCGGCTCAAGGGTCGCAAGCGATTGACTGTGGTCTGAGGGTGAAATTGACTGAAGGAGGAGTAACGGGGGAAAAAGAATACATTACCAGACCGGAACAGTACGCCTTGGTTTACAGTAAAGGCGGTTCATGGGTGTGTAACTTGGTGGTGATGAGGGCTTTACCTAATGGCCTCGATATCTCTAGGGGCGGCTTCTCGGTTGGCAAGAAAGTAGGTAAGGCGGTGGTAAGAAATAGGGTCAAGCGTTTGCTTCGTGAAATCTTTCGGCTAACGCCGCTCAAACCGGGATGGGATGTTGTATTCATCGCTCGCCCAGCGGCCGCTGCCGCTGATTATACCAATCTCAAGGAAGCTGTTCAGGGTTTGCTCTCCCGCGCTCGTTTGTTGGAGACCGCCTTCCTGGCAGTTTAGTTAGTGAGAGAATGTGAAAAGGCTTGCCTTAAAATCAATTAAACTTTACCAGCTAACCATATCACAGGTTGTGCCATCATCCTGTCGTTTTACCCCAACATGCTCTCAGTATACCTATCAGTCTATCGCCACGTATGGCTTGTTGAGAGGGATATGGCTGGGAGTAAAGCGCCTGGCTCGTTGTCACCCTTTCCATGCTGGTGGCTATGACCCGGTACCATGATGCTGGCATTGATATTTTTGGTTCTTATGATGAAAATTAATTATCAGACTCTCCATCCCCTTACTCCTGATTAAAATAACAGCTTTTGGTGTGAATGAATAAATGAGGATTAACCGTACCCGAATATTGCTCTTACTGCTCATACTGCTCCTGGGCACAGTAACAGTTTTTGGCTGTACCGGGGCTGGTGTTGCCAGAGGTTGGTCGGGAGGGATAGTAGTTGGTGACACCCTGTTCGTTGGTTCTATGGAGGGTAAGCTGATAGCCTTGGATATATCGGATGGCAGGCGCCTGGGAGACCCGGTCGCCCTGGAAGCGGAGCCGTCGTCATCCGGTGGTCTCGCATGTTTGCCAACAACTTGTGCGCCAACGGCATCTATGGGAGTGGCTCTCTATAGCTCTCCAGCCGTGAGTGGAGATTTGGTCTATATTGGTGGCTATGATGGTAGAGTTCGAGCTTTTCTCTTTGAAGAAGATGAACTGTGGTCACAACCCAGGTGGATATCTCGCGAGGGTGATATCACCGGAACCATCGTCGGTGGCCTTGTTGTTGCCCAGGGCAATGTCTATTTTGGCGCTTCTGACGGGAAGGTCTATGCGCTGGATGCTCTTGATGGTCATAAGAAGTGGGAATTTACGACCGGGGGTAAGATTTGGTCGACCCCGGCAATTAATGGTGATACGCTCTTTATCGGCTCCTTTGATAAAAAGCTCTACGCTCTTGATACTGAAACTGGTGAAGAAAAGTGGCAGCAGCCCTTTGAGACTCAGGGGGCTATCACCTCTACCCCGGTGGTCTACGATAACAAGGTCTATATCGGTTCCTTTGACCGTCGTCTCTATGCTGTGAATGCCATCACTGGGGAACAGATTTGGCGCTTCCCGGCTACCGATGAGGATGAGCATAAGCCTGGTAACTGGTTCTGGACAAAACCGCTGGTCTCCGATGATGATGATGTTGTTGTTGTCTATGCCGCTTGCCTTGATGGTAAGGTTTACGCCCTCGATGCTGAAAGCGGGGAGAAGGTCATCGAGTTCGACCTGGGAAGTCCGATCAGCTCCTCGCCGGTTCTGGTTGGCGACTTAGTCATTGTTGCCACTGAAGAGGGAATGGTCTACACCCTGGATACCGGTAGTAATAATAAAAGGGAGCTAAAAAACCTGGGGGAAAAGGTACGTGCTCCTCTCTTTGCCAGCGAGGGAACTGTTTATCTGCATACTGTTGAGGATAACCTCTATGAACTCGATGTGCAGTCGGGACAGAGTAGGAAGTTCACCTTGGCTACTGAAACTAGCCAGTGAGGTAGGTTCTGTTGGATATCGGCGCAATATGGGATTTAATCATTCTGGAGCCGTTGATAAATGTCCTTATCATGCTCTCCAGTTATCTGGCCAATAGTTTTGGGTTGACTATCATTATTCTAACTATTGTTATTCGTGGCGCGATGTATCCTCTTACCAAAAAGCAGCTTCGTGCCAGCAAAGCCATGCAGGAACTTCAGCCCAAGATTACCGAGCTTCGCCAGAAGCACGCCAAAGACAAACAGAAGCTAGCCCAGGAGCAGGCATCTCTATTTAAGGAGGCTGGAGTAAGCCCCGGCGGGTGCCTGGTGCCCATGCTAATCCAGATGCCTATCTGGATAGCCCTCTACCAGTCGATTATTCGGGTCCTGGCCGTAGCTCCCGAGGACTTCTTGGGCCTGTCCCGGTATCTCTACGCTTCCTGGCCGCTGGTGTTTTCTCAGGTCCCATTGAACAATTGGTTTATCGGGATGAACTTAGCCCTGCCTAATACGATCCTGGCCGTTGTGGTTGGCGCCACAATGTGGGTGCAGCAGAAGATGACCATGCCGGCCGTGACTGACCCCAAACAGCAGGCGCAGGGTCAGATGATGCTCTGGATGATGCCACTGATGTTTACTTTCTTTGCGTTTACATTTCCTAGTGGGCTGGCTCTCTATTGGGTAACCTCGAATATTATTAGTATCGTGATGCAATATTTTATTGCCGGGTGGGGAGGTTTGTCTTCAGTATTTGGAGGGAAGAAAGTTACTGGGAACAAAAAATTTGAGCGGCGTATCGCTCAACAGGAGACACCTTCAGCAAAGGAAAGAACTGATGCTGATATTGTTGAGCCAGATTCGTCACAGGAAGAAGGACTAGGCGATGGAACATCCGGAGATAGCCGCCAAGACCGTGGAGGAGGCTATACAGATAGCCTTAAATCTCTTAGGCGTCAAACGAGAAGAAGTAAACATCATCGTTCTAAATGAGGGTAGACCTGGTATTCTGGGTTTGGGTGCTGAGGAGGCCAGGATTAGAGTGGAGCCATTGGTACCGGTAACTCAGCAGAAGAACGATATCTCCGACACAGTACAGGAGGTCCTGGAGACGTTGCTCGGTAAGATGGAAATCACTGGCTCTATCGCCCCTCAAGCCCATTATCTTGCTGAAGATGAAGAAGAGACTGCTGCTCCAATTACCTTCAACGTAACGGGTGATGACCTCGGTATTCTGATCGGGCGGCGTGGTCTGACCCTTGCTTGCCTTCAGTATATTGTTAGACTTATTGTAGGCCATCAAACGGAAACTTGGGTGCCGATAACTATTGATGTCGAGGGGTATAAGCAGCGCCGTTATGAAGCATTGCAGACTCTGGCTCTGCGCATGGCGGAGCAGGTAGTGCTTAGGGGAGTGCCATTTACACTGGAACCAATGCCCGCCTATGAAAGGCGCATCATTCACATTACCCTGGCTGACCACCCTGATGTCACCACCGAGAGCATTGGCCAGGGTGAGTCCCGTAAGGTAGTTATCCACCCCGGGAAGCAGCCATAACCCGTTGCTTTATTTTCCATAATGTGATACACTTTTTCCTGTAAAGGCGGTGAAGGAGAAGAGTAAGAGAGACGCTGATACCCAGCGAATCTGGTATGGTGGAAGCAGACGTGTGCGGTCTCTCTGAAAATCCCTCCTGAGCTACCAACCGAACGGTGGTCTGATAAGGCTGGACCACCTGGTAGACTTGGTCGGTGTCGTTAACCGTTATCCTTAACGAGGGCATTATAATGTGCCCTTAATGAGTGCCCCCGCCTCTGGTGGGGGAAGTAGGGTGGTACCGCGGGTCTCATCAATCCCGTCCCTAGAGGACGGGATTTTTTGTTTTATAGGGGATAGGGTTACCTTAAACAACCTAGAAAGGGGCAGAAGGAGAGTTGAAAACAGGCGAAGCCTCTCCTTGGCAAAATACCATACCCCAAATTTTGAACATTAGAGATTTGAATTTGTTTAGTATTTAGAAGTTAGAGTTTAGGATTTCTCACAAATAAGGGGTGAGGGTGACAAAAAGGAGGAGTTCATCATGTTCCAGCCGGTAACCAGCAGAGTCAATTTCCCGCAGCTTGAGGAGAAGATTCTCATCCTCTGGAAAAACAACAACGTCTTTCAGCGGAGTGTCGAAGCTCGTCAGGGCGGTCCTCGTTTCACACTATACGAAGGCCCACCTACCGCCAATGGCAGCCCTGGTATTCACCACGTCATCTCTCGTGTCTTCAAGGATATTATCCCCCGCTATAAGGCAATGAAGGGCTATTATGCCCCGCGTATCGGTGGCTGGGACACTCACGGACTGCCCGTAGAGCTGGAGGTAGAAAAGGAGCTTGGCTTTTCTGGCAAAGCACAGATTGAGGAATACGGCATCGACCGTTTCAATGCCCTTTGCCGCCAGAGTGTCCTGCGCTACATTAAGGAATTTGAGGACATGACCAACCGCATTGCCTTCTGGGTTGATTTGGAGCACGCCTATGTCACCATGGATGACAGCTATATTGAGACCGTCTGGTGGGCTATCAAGCAGATGTGGGACAAGGGGCTGGTGTATCAGGGTTACAAGGTCACCCCCCACTGCCCCCGCTGTGAAACCTCCCTCAGCTCCCACGAGGTTGCCCAGGGCTACCAGGACGATGTTGAAGACCCCTCGGTGTACATCAAGTTCAAGTTAGACCTCTCATCACTGCAAGGCTCTGAAGTCCGTGACCGGCTTGCTGAACTCTTCAAGTCTTCCGGTAAGTCTGCATATTTCCTGGCTTGGACAACCACTCCCTGGACATTGCCGGGGAATACTGCTCTAGCAGTATCTGCTGATGCCGAATATGCGGTGGTTGAAACAGACAAAGGCTATCTCATTCTGGCATCTGCCCTGCGTGAGCAAGTGGGACTGGGTGATGCTAAGGTAGTGGATAAGGTGGAGGGGGGAGATTTGGTTGGAGTACATTATGAACCCTTATATGAGATTGACATTCGTTACGTCAAGGAAGATAAGAGAGCTTATCGTGTTATTGAGGGTGATTTTGTTTCCATGGAGGATGGCACCGGCATTGTGCATATTGCACCTGCATATGGTGAGATAGACTTCGAGGTAGGCAACAAGGAGGGTCTGCCCCTAGTCCATACGGTGGACTTGAATGGGATGGTAACGACCAATCTATTGACAGGTTTTACACCTAAGGCGTGGGAGTATATTCAGAAAAGCGAAGTCCCCGTAACCCTCGGGCCAGCACGGCTGAAGCTGGATTTACCGGGTGCAGGTAAATTTGTTAAAGAGGCTGACTCGCCTATTCTTGATGACTTGCAGTCAAGGGATCTCCTCTTTCGCAGTGAGACCATTCGCCACACCTACCCCTTCTGCTGGCGCTGCGAAGCACCCCTCCTCTACTATGCCAAACAGACCTGGTATATCCGCACCACCGCCTTAAAAGAAAACCTTGTCGCCGGTAATCAGCAGATAAACTGGTATCCCGGACACATCAAATACGGCCGCTTCGGTGATTGGCTGGAGAATAATGTAGATTGGGCTTTCTCCCGCGAGCGCTATTGGGGGACTCCTCTTCCGGTATGGCACTGTCAGTCCTGCGTCAATTTTGACTGCGTCGGCGGTGTCGATGAGCTTAAAAACAAGCCCGGCGTCAACGGCTTCAAAGACCCTCTGGACTTACACCGCCCCCACGTTGATGAGATAACCTTCACCTGTTCTCAGTGCGGCGGCCAGATGCACCGCGTGCCCGAGGTCATTGACTGCTGGTTTGATTCCGGAGCCATGCCCATCGCCCAATCTCACTACCCCTTTGAGAACGACACCCTGCTTGAGGACGGCCGATTTCCCGCCGACTATATCTGTGAAGCTATTGACCAGACCCGCGGCTGGTTCTATAGCCTGCATGCTATATCCACCCTATTGTTTGACCGACCCTCTTTCAGGAATGTCATCAGTCACGGCCATATCCTTGATGCTAAAGGCGAGAAAATGAGCAAATCCAAAGGGAACGTGGTTGACCCCTGGGCTGTAACTAATAAATATGGTGCTGACGCCCTGCGCTGGTACCTCTTTACTGCCGTACCCATGGGCAATTCCATTCGTTTTGACGAAGGTCTCATTGCTGAGATAACTCGTCGTTTCCTGATGACCCTCTGGAACGTCTACTCCTTCTTTGTTACCTATGCCAATATAGACCGCTTCACCCCTGGTACTGAAGGAACTCCGTTAGAGCCATCAGAGCTTGACCGCTGGGTTATCTCTGAGCTTAATCAGCTCATAACTGATGTTGATTCTGCGCTGGATGGTTATGACCCCACCGGTGCCGGACGCAAGATTGAGAACTTCGTTGATGACCTCTCCAACTGGTATGTCCGCCGTAGCCGCCGGCGCTTCTGGAAAAGTGAAAACGATGCTGATAAACGGGCCGCATATACCACGCTCTACCACTGCCTGGTGACACTATCCAGGCTACTGGCTCCCTTTACTCCCTTCCTGGCCGAGGAGCTATATCAGAACCTGGTCTCTTCCGTCTCTCCTCAGGCGCCGGATAGCGTTCACCTCGCTGACTTCCCTGTCGCTGACGAAAAAAAGATAGACCAGCAGCTGATTGCTGATACCCGGTTGGCGATGAGAGTATCCAGTCTCGGTCGGGCGGCACGGAGCAAGGCAGGAATTAAGGTGCGTCAACCCCTGGCTCATGTTGTGGTCAGTGTCGCCCGCAGCAACGAACAGGAAAGTTTAGAGCGGCTAAAGCCACAGATATTGGAAGAGCTTAATGTAAAGGAGATAAAACTTGCGACAGCAGCAGAGTTAGTAGATATGGCAAGACAACCTGATTATGTAGTTGATGACGTAGCAAATCCTTCTACAGCTATTTATACTAAGATTTCCCCCGAACTCCAGGCCGAGGGCATGGCACGGGAGATTGTGCACCGCTTGCAGACAATGCGCCGCTCCGCCGGCTTCGATATTGCCGACCATATCACTACCTATTATCAGGGCGAGCCTTACGCCAGGCAGGTAATGACGGATTTTGCCGACTACATCAAGCAGGAAACACTATCTCAGCAGATTGTTGCCGGGGTCCCGAAACAGGACGTCTTTACCGAAAGCTACAAACTGGCTGGCTATGACATAAAGCTGGGAGTGAGAAGACTGGGTTAACTTAGGGCGGTGGTGGACTTTCAGTAAGTACTGACCAGGCAGTGCTTTTGGTGTCACCCCGCCAGTATGTTATCTCTATCGCTTGCCCAATTTGGGAGGAGTGTATCGCTATTAGTAGTTCATCAACGCCAATCATCTCTTGGTCTCCAAATTCGGTAATCACATCACCAGCTCGCAGTCCAGCTTCATCAGCCGGGCTACCGGCGGCTACGTTAGTCACCAGCACTCCTGTATCTACTGCTAGACGATACCTGAAAACCACATATTCATCCACGGTATAGAGACCCACCCCGAGCCAGGGGCGGATTACATAGCCATTTTTAATCAGTTGCTGAATAATCGGCATCGTTTCACTGGTGCCTATCGCCCAGCCTACAAGCTCTATCTCTACCTGCACCGTCTTCACACTATTGATGCCGATTACCTCTCCCGCCATGTTCACCAGTGGTCCGCCGCTATTGCCAGGGTTGATGGCAGCATCGGTTTCAATCAGTCCATGCAGTGTCTGGCCTTGCTCTACTACAATCGAAATATCCTGCCGACTCACTATTCCCTGTGTTGCCCTTATCCCCTGCCCCATTGAATTGCCCAGAGCTACTACCCAATCGCCAACTCTTAGTTCGTTGGAATCTCCTACCGTAGCCGCTGGCAGGTTCTCCGCGTCAATCTGGAGCACAGCCAGGTCTGTCAGCCAGTCGGTAGCTATTGTAGTCATATCAACCGGAAAGGTTCTGCCGTCGTCCAGGGTTACCGTAACACTCTCTGCCCCTTCTACCACGTGGTTATTGGTGATGATAATCCCGTCCTCGCTGATAATCCATCCCGAACCGGCACCTTCTTGAGTAAACGGTTGATTGAAAAAGTCGTAAGTCACTACCTCGGTGTTAATGGTTACTACTGAAGGCTTAACCTTGGCTACCACATCAGCGATACTGGGCAGTATTGGGGCTTGGCTTTCCGAAGGTGATAGTTCCCAGTCAGAGTCAATAGGCGTGGTGGCATCGCTGGTGGGAGGGTTTGATGGCTTCGAAGTCTCTACCTCGGGAAGTATCTCACACCCGGCACTTAGAACAAGAGATATAATTAGAATAAGCGCAGCAACTAATAATCTTGTTTTCATCCTCTTCACTACCAGTTCTATTGTAGCACGGCGGTGAAAAGGTGGCAAAGACAGGGGGTCAGGTATCATCCCCGACCCCTGTCTCAGTGTATCTTTAATCCTCGGGTACCTCGGGCAGTGAAGCCAGTGCCTCCTTGACCTTCTCCTCGGGATAATCGTAGTCCTCCAGCTTACCCGAGAGGTAGGCATCATACGCCGCCATGTCAAAGTGTCCGTGTCCGCTGTGGGCCAGCAGGATAGTCTTTGACTCACCCGACTCCTTACACTTCAGGGCTTCATCAATGGTTACCCTGATGGCGTGATTCGTCTCCGGGGCGCTGACAATACCCTCACTGCGGGCAAAGGTTACTCCAGCTTCAAAGGTGGCTATCTGGGGTACCGCCTGTGCCTCAACCAGCCCCAGTTTGTGCAGGTGGCAGATGATTGGTGCCAGCCCGTGGTAGCGAAGACCCCCGGCGTGGACCGGCGGTGGTATAAAATCATGCCCCAGCGTATACATCAGGACTATCGGTGCCATTCCCGCCACATCCCCGTAGTCCCAGGCATAGGCTCCCTTGGTTACCGTCGGGCAGCTGGTCGACTCAACGTTGATGATACGCAGGTCTGGCTTGGTGCCGTCAATCTTGTCCTTGACAAACGGCAGGTATAGCCCGGCAAAGTTTGAACCACCACCAATGCAGCCAACAATAATGTCGGGATAAACGTCGGCCTGCTCCATCAGTTTCTTTGTCTCCAGCCCATTCACCGTCTGGTGCAGCAGGACGTGGTTGACCACACTACCTATGGAGTACTTGGTGTCATCGTTAGCAAAGGCATCCTCACACGCTTCACTGATGGCGATTCCCAGGCTTCCAGGATGCTCAGGATTCTCAGCTAGAAAACGGCGCCCGACCTCGGTGTCCTCACTCGGACTGGGCACACACTTGGCTCCCCAGGTCTCCATCAGGATGCGCCGGTATGGCTTCTGGTGATAGCTTACCCTGACCATGTAGACCTTGCATTCCAGACCG
>SDBU01009630.1_pt1 | contig 10812 bp, 10 predicted proteins | sample 2277071 | NCBI WGS metagenome assembly SDBU01 (sample SAMN10397929, study PRJNA504765) | marine sediment metagenome | isolation source: marine sediment core GS08_GC12, 126 cmbsf | place: Arctic Ocean: Gakkel Ridge, Loki's castle | collected 2008
TTCAAAAAGTATAAACCACGAAAGCACCCTTTTTTCACAAACTTTCATGCCACCCCCTTTTATGGTGAGTAACAGTCGTACTGCGGATTTGAATTGAAAAAAATTACGAATAAAAAACTAGATAAAAAAATATTTGGCACCCTGTTCTTTTCCATATTCGTTACTGTAACCGGTGTCGGAATCGTTGTCCCACTGCTGCCGGTATATGCCCATGATCTGGGCGCCAGTGGCTTATACATCGGATTGATATTCGGGTCGTTTTCTCTTTCGAGGACATTTTTATTACCCTATTTCGGCAGACTCTCAGATAAAAAAGGGCGCAAGCCTCTGATTATTGCAGGACTTTTCGCCTATGCACTGGTTTCTCTTGCATTCACACTGGCAAACGATGTTGAAGACCTTATCGTCATACGATTTACTCAAGGAATAGCATCTGCCATGATTATGCCCGCCATCCAGGCCTACGTAGGAGATATAACACCGGGCGGCCGTGAAGGTTTCACTATGGGCATGTTCAGCATGGCGATGTTCCTGGGGCTGAGTATCGGCCCCTTGATTGGCGGAGAAATCCATGACTGCTTCAGTCTCGATACTTCTTTTGCATCCATGGGTCTACTTGCGCTGTCAGGCTTTTTATTATGCTTCTTTCTGCTGCCGCCCACAAAGTCGGAGCGGATTGTCGGTCGGGGAATAAAGCCCTTAGCGTGGAGCTGGCTGCTGTATGACAGGCATATGGCCGGGCTTTTTCTTTTCAGATTCGCTTATGCAGCATGTATCGGGGTCATCTGGAGCTTTCTGCCGGTTTTGGCGGATTCAGAATTTTCACTTTCGAGTTCATCCATCGGAATTCTTGTGATGGTTGGAGTTTTTTTCAGCGGATTGATGCATATCCCCATGGGCCTTCTGGCAGACAGGGTTAACAAAAAAATGATGGTTGTGATAGGAGGGTTGATCATCAGTTATGCAATTTTCTCTTTTGAATGGACAAACAGCTTCAGGGATCTGTTTGTGGCCAATGTACTATTCGGCCTTGGGGGAGGCATTGCAATGCCGGCACTGATGGCACTGGCCGTATTAAAAGGGAATGAAACCGATGCAATGGGGTCTGTCATGGGTCTTTTGGCAATGGGACACAGTTTAGGGATGCTGCTAGGATCATTACTTTCAGGCTTGATGATGGATATTTTTGAGCTCAGGCACGCTTTTCCATCAGGAGCCGTCATCATGACCCTTTGTGTTGGGCTCTTCATTGTTTGCACATATCATTTCAAGGATCAAAAGTGTCCTTCTGAGCATGTATATGATGAAAAAGACTTGCCGGCCTTGTAAAACGTCCATCAAAAGAGGTCACACAAAGAAAGAAAAGTGATCGACTACAGCGCTGATCAAGTAATGGCATCATCCGCTAAGGGGTTTGCCGCATTCCTTGCAACGCCCGTCAGAACCGATCACGCCGATACAGCTCTCATCAACGCATAACGTACGATTCTCCCAGTCCATATCTTCTTGTGATTCAGCTTCATCATCATCCCGGGGTTCTGTTTCGGCATCTGCCATGTCTTGTGCGGCCGGTATTTCCTCCTGTCGTCCGCTTTCAAAGTCCTTGCCGCATTCTTTACAGCGCCCGTCAGGACCGATCACGCCGACACAGCTCTCATCAATACACAGCGTACGATTCTCCCAGTCTATATCTGCTTGTGATTTGGCTTCTTTGTTTTTCATTTCTACCTTTTCAATTAATCATTTGATCCTTCCCTCATTGCCTCGGTGACGTCTCCAAGACCCATGCCGGATGAGCAATATGACATTTCTCAAAATAGTTCAAGCTCTTTTAATGAACCGACAAAAATGTAGGCTACCTACAACTTTTTTGTATATTTATTTATTTTCTCAGAATGATTTGCCTGCTTGTCTAAATATCCCCGGAGCCTAAATAATAAACATTCCAGTGACATATCCCCACTTTTTCTTCACATGGCCAAATAGTGACAAGATTGGCATCTTTCTTGCTGTATAAAATAACTTGAAGGGATACAATTTATATCGTAAAGAATTATTATGAGTCTAATGCCACATGATATTGAAGAAATACGTCTGTTGTTTGAGGATGCATTGAAACGCATACAAAGAATTGACAGGATAGAAAGGATTAAAATAAGAGGCAGGATTAGACGCGAACTTAATAATATTATAGGGTGGAAAAATCCGACACCTGATAGGATTTTAAGAAGATGGGAGAATAAACTTTCTGACGTATTCTCATTATTTCTTCATTGGTTCAGAGATGACCTCAAAAAGATGTTATCAATAAAAATCAAAAAAAGAAAATAAGCAAGCCGGTGCTGATCTATTGGCTTATTACAATCTTGGAGCGTTTATCTTTCTGCCTGAGCAAATTTTGTATAGCTTTCAGGTTCTTACGAGCGTCAACATAGTCAGGTTTTAGACTGATTGCCCTTTGATAGTGCTCGATGGCTTTTTCTATATTATTCTTCTGCGCGTAGATTGCCGCGATGTTATTATGAACTATTGCGTTGTCCGGATTTAATGCCAATACTTTGGTGTAATAGGGCAAAGCGGCATCATAATCGCCTTTTTTAAGCATAATGTCGCCCATGCTCTTCAAAGCACGCACATTTTTGGGTTGATGATTGATAACCTTGAGCCAATTTTCAGCAGCAGCGTCCAGCTTATTTTCCAGAAAGTCAATCTGCCCCAAAAGCTCATAAGCATTGATAAAGCCAGGGTCCAACTTTTGAGTCTGCTTCAGCCAGGAACGCGCCTTGTCGTATTCTTTTTGCAAAAAAGCAATATTCCCTATTTGATAATGGGCTTTTACATGGTTGGGTTCAAGGTCAAGAACATGTTTATATTGGTCAAGTGCTATATCAAATTTTTTCCAGCTTAGGTAACCTGTCAGAGCGCTTTTCATAAACAGTGTTTTCAAAAACCCAAACTGCTTTCTCCAGAACTCTAATTTCATCATCTATTCTATCAGCCTTTTCTAATTCAATTCCCTTCAAATTCCTTTCGCTCTGTTTAGCAAAATTGTTCATATATGCCTACCTCCTCACGCTGTATTCTACCCACATTATATCACCCTACCCTCTATAGTACTTCAGAATAAGGAGAACTCTCTTACCCCCACATCCACACCCTCCTCGAGCTAGTTGAGTACATTCAGGGATTAATTTCCCACTTTTTGAAGGTGTTCATAAAACTGTTTAGGTGTACATACTAACATCTTCTTATCAAGGCTTTTGCTCTTAAGGTAATCCCAAATTTCTTGTGTTGCAAGGTGCTTGCGGTCTGTGGTAAGTAAAACCTCTACTTTTGAATTAGACACTGCGTCGAGAAATATTTTCTCATCTTGCTCAAAACCCTTAATTTCCTTACATAACTCTTCTAATTCCTTCCCCTCTTCGTTAGTAACAAAAGTTGCGGGAAATGTGAATGAGGGTGATTTTACCCCCCGTGTGCGACCCCATATTGTCTTATTATAGGGTGTGTAGTGATATTGATTGAACAAAGCTAATAGTCGCTCCCTCTTCTGAGAATCAGGTGTCGCTTCAATCTCTTGCTTTACCGATGGGTTCACAAAGAGTTGGACAATACCTTTCTCCACATACTCCATTACTTTAGGTAAGTATTCCCGATCTTCTTCCCACTTTTGGTTATTAGGTTGCTTCTCTTCGATGCGCAAAATCCTATTCAGGGTGCTAGTGTCCACAAATGCGTTAATAGTTCTCATTTTCTATCACCTTATCTTATTTAATATATCCTCCAGCACCTGCTGCCACTCATTGCCGAGACGTTTGGGGTTCAGGCGGAGCTGGGTTAGACCTATCGTTATACCGTCTTTTAAGACGGGCTGTAGTTGCTGCTTATCAAACTGCATGCCCTGGAAGCGTCTGAGTATAATCTGACCCTGGTCGGTGGAAATGGACTCAATGCCAGCCTTAGTCGCCAGCAGCTTAATGTTGACTGCGTAGAGTAGATTCTTTACCTCCGGGGGCAGAGTGCCAAACCTATCGCTAAATTCATCAGCTAGAGTTTCTATCTGCTCAATAGTCTCCAGCTTTGCCAGCCGGTTGTAGAGGGACAGCCTGGTATTAAGGTCGGATACATATTCCTCTGGTATATAGGCAGGCAGGGGTAGGTCTATAGTTGGTGGTGGCAGGCGTGAGGGTCTGGCTACTTCGCCAGCCTGCTTTGCTTTTTGTCCGTCTACTGCCTCAGCCAGCAGCTGGCAATAAAGGCTGAAGCCAACGGCGCTCATATGCCCGCTTTGCCTCACCCCCAGCAGGGTTCCTGCCCCCCTAATCTCCAGGTCTTTGATAGCAATACTGAAACCGGCTCCCAGCTCGGTGGCTTCAAATATAGTCCTCAGCCGCCTCTCAGCCGTGTGGGTCAGCTCCTTCCCCTTCTCATAGAGAAAATAGGCATAGGCAAGCTCAGCGCCACGACCTACCCGACCCCTAAGCTGATATAGCTGGGTCAGACCAAAGTTATCGGCGTTATTGACAATCAAGGTATTGACATTGGGCATATCTACCCCGGACTCAATAATAGTGGTGCATATCAGGATGTCACTTTTGCCCTGAACGAAGTCAGCCATCACCGCCTCCAGTTCTCCCTCTGGCATCTGACCATGAGCAATAGCTACTCTACCTTCAGGCACCAATGATTGGAGCTTACTGGCAACCAAGGCAATAGATTGAACCCGATTGTGGACAAAGAAGACCTGCCCATTCCTTTCCAGCTCTCTAAGTATGGCTTCCCTGATAAGTCGGTCATTATATTCAGCAACGTAGGTCTTAATAGGCAGGCGCTCTTCGGGTGGGGTCTCCATAGTGCTCATATCCCTGACTCCCACCAGGGACATATGCAGGGTGCGGGGGATGGGGGTAGCACTGAGGGTCAAAACATCTACCTCACGCCTCATCTGCTTGAGATATTCCTTGTGATTTACACCGAGACGTTGCTCCTCATCAATAATTATTAACCCTAAATCTTTGAAGGCAACATCCTTTTGTAGCAGGCGGTGGGTGCCAATGCAGATGTCCACATTTCCGTTAGTTAGCCCCTCTAGAACTTCACGCTGCTCCTTTGGAGTTCGGAAGCGACTCAATACCTCAACTCTTATCGGGAAGGCACTCAGTCTTTGGCTGAAGGTGGAGAAGTGCTGTTGGGCCAGCACTGTAGTCGGCACCAGAACTGCCACCTGCCTGTTGTCCATCACTGCTTTGAAGGCGGCACGGATAGCCACCTCAGTCTTGCCATAGCCTACATCTCCACAGACCAGTCTATCCATAGGCTTGGCTTTTGTCATATCGTCCTTCACCTGCTCCTGCACCGCTATCTGGTCGGGCGTCTCAACATAGGGGAAAGAAGCCTCAAGCTCCTGTTGCCATACTGTATCCGGGGAAAAGGCAAAACCAGGGATGATTTCTCTAGAAGCATAAAGAGCTAATAGCTCCTGAGCCACATCTTTAACTGCTTGTTTAACCCTTTGCTTGGTTCGTGTCCATTCCTGCGTGCCCAGTCGGCTCAATACTGGTGGCCGTTCACCACCTCCTATATAGCGACTGACACGGTCTATCTGGTCAGTGGGAACATAGAGCTTATCGTCAGCAGCGTAGAGTAAAACCAGGTATTCCTTCTGAGTGTTATCGGTGCTCATGGTAGCAACACCGGCAAATTTGCCAATGCCATGTTCAATATGCACCACATAGTCGCCGGGAGTCATGTCCTCAAATAGCTTGTGATGTGGCACCGGACGCTTCTTTATTACCCGCCGCTCCTTAACAAAGCCAAAGATTTCAGCATCAGTTAACAGGTGGGTGTCATTATTCATAACCCAGCCCTCAGCCAGCGAATCCTGAGCCAGGGTTACTGAGCCAGGTGGAGGCATTTCCTTAATTTCACTAAGGGAGGGAGCAATAACACCCTCCTCGTCAAGTAGCTCTGATAATCGGCTTGCCTGATGGCTGACAAGGATAAGCCGACGTTTTTGGCTCAGCATCTGCCTAACCTTCTTGATAAGCACCGGTAGCTGACCAGCATAACTAGGAGCAGGAGTGAAGTCTAACCGACACACTTGTTTACTGTCAGAAGTCCCCCAAGCAGTGAGCGTTAAGCATCGCCTACTATTTATTAGAGGCTCTAGCTCCTTCAAAGTGAAATATGGTGTCGGAAAATTAGATGGTAGCTCTCCCAAGTCTAACCTCTGGGCACGCAATTGACTGGCTTCGGTGTCAAATTTTTTTACCGCTTGTTTAATACTCTGAGGTTCATCAAGGATTAGAAGAGCATCAGCGGGTAAGTAGCTCAGGATGTTGTCTTTATTAAATAGCGGGGCATAGAACTGCATATTGCGCTGTCTCTGCCCTTTAAGTAGCATAGCCAATTCCTGTTTGTACTGTTGGGTTACCTGAGAGGTGCAACCAGACAGGTCAAGGCTATTTATCAGCGACTCTAGCTCCGGTTTGTTGCCTAACAGGGGGGCCAGAAGTTCAGTGACTGGGTTAATAGTTATGGATGGTATCGCAGTTAATGAGCGCTGATTTGTTGGGTCGAAGAGTCGGATGCTATCCACAGTATTACCGAAGAATTCAATCCTGGCTGGCAGGTCGTTGGCAGAGGGATAGATGTCAACTATGCCACCGCGATGGCTTACTGTGCCCGGTACCTCCACTATGTTTTCTATCTTGTAACCTATAGCTTGCCATTGGCTCAGTAGGTGGAATAGTTCGATATCCATGCCCACCTTTACAATATGACATGCGGAAATGAAATCGCTATACCGCACTGTTTTCTGCATAAGTGCCGGGACAGAGGTGATAATTAAGGGGAAACTGCCCTTATTAGCCATATTAACTAAAGTGGAAAGCACTTGAAGCCTTTCCATCTCAGTGGAGGTATCGGATGTAATACGCTGGTAGGGCAAGGTATCAGGCTTGGGGAAAAGTTTTACCTCGGTTGAGTTACACCAGGTTAAAAGTTGTATATAGAGCTTCTTACCGTTTTCTGGCTGTGCTGTAACTATCAGCATAGGTACTTGCTGGCTTTGATATAGAGCTGCTATGAGATAGGGCTTAGCCGCATTGAGCACCGCTGCTGTAGCGATGCCACCTGGCGGCTGCAGCTTACTTACAAGCTGGCGATAGGCAGGCATATTCTCGATAAGAGGTAGTAGTTGGCTCAGTTTCAACTGATTTCTCCCCAAACGCCCCTAGGGTTAGCCGGAACGGCTAACCCCTTAAATAAAATTTTATCACAGGGCAAAGTATTGAGCAATTTGGACCTTACAGCTCCACCTGAGAGACCTAAATAAACACTGGCGAATACAAAGGTTTGACATTGTGATACAAATATGTCTAAAATAGCATAATAACATAATAACCGAGGTGGGAAATGAAACTAGCGGTTATAGGCTTTGGACAATGCGGTAGTAGAATTGCCGATGAGTTTGCTCGATTGAATAGAAGGGCACGTGCTCAGCGCCGAATTGAGATAATTACCGGTGCCCTTGCCGTGAACACTGACGCTGCCGACCTAACCGGATTATCCTGGATAAAGTCTGATTACCAGCACAGAATTCTCCTTGGTGGTCGAAAAACTGGCGGTCATGGCGTAGGCAAAATAAATGAACTGGGTGCCGAGATAGCTAGAGAAGATGGCGACAAGGTTATAGATGCTATAAGGACAACCAAGCGATTTTGGGAGACAGACGCTTTCCTACTGATTGCTGGTGCCGCCGGTGGCACCGGCTCTGGAGCAATACCAGTAATGACACAATACATAAAAGACCGCTATATTGATAAACCAGTATATAATATTATCGTCCTCCCCTTTGAGCATGAAGAAAGAACAGAGGAAAGAACTATTTATAACTCAGCGGTGTGCCTCAAATCTGCCCATTCAGTAGCTGATGCCATAATCGTTGTTGACAATCAAAGATATGTTAGAAAGGATTCCTCGCTTAGAAACAATCTGGCTAAAATCAATGCCATGATAGCTGAACCATTCTACAATATACTTTGTGCCGGTGAGGAGACGAAGGCCAAATACATCGGGGCCAGGATACTTGATGCCGGAGACATAATTCAGACTCTGGTAGGATGGACAGTGATAGGCTATGGCAAGTCAGCACTACCGTTGTTCAGGTTTCCCTTTCTTAGGTCACTTAACTTCAGGAAAAAGAGTGTCGAGACCCACAGGGGAATTCAGGCGATGGATGAAGCCATAAGTGAATTGTCAATCAAATGCGACCCTACTGAGGCAGGCAGAGCATTATATCTTCTCTCAGCTCCGTCCAGAGAGATGAATATGGACCTGGTTAAGGAACTGGGAAACTATATGAAAGACGTAGCTCCAAAGGCTATCGTAAGAAATGGTGATTATCCCCGGGAAAGAAGCACGCTGGATGTTTCTGTTATCCTGTCCGAACTTAGTGATGTACAAAAAGTAAGAGACTATTACGAAAAAACGACCAGCTACATTGGTGAATTCAAAGGTAAACAAGATAAAATAAAGAGGGACCTCAAAAAATTAGACGAGACAGGAAGGGATGTGCCTACATTATTGTAATTAGCTAATCTCACCTAAAGCAATATCAATCTGCCTTTCTGCTCCCCCTCCCATTCAAGCGAGGGGGAAGCACTATTTTTGAAAGGCTGAAGTCCTGCAAGCTACTTTTTAGTACACAATCTTAAATAACACCTCACCACTCTCCCATCAAAAATTCAGCGCTAAAATCCTTTGGAAACTGCCCAATATTAGGGTATAATAAGGGCGAAAAAGATGGCACGTCAAGTTTTCTACCGTAAGTGGCGCCCTCAAACCTTAGCTGAAGTAGTAGGTCAAGAGCAGGTAACGCACACACTACGCAATGCCTTGAGCAGCGAGCATGTGTCTCACGCTTACCTTTTCTGTGGTCCGCGAGGAACAGGTAAGACCAGCACCGGACGCATTCTAGCTAAAGCAGTGAACTGCCTTACCAATGGTAAGGGTGAACCGTGCAATAACTGCAGCATGTGCCAGGCAATAACTGAGGGTAGAGCTTTAGATATGGTTGAGATTGATGCCGCCAGCAATCGTGGTATTGATGACATCCGAGGCTTACGGGAAAGAGTCAATTATGCTCCCAACCAAGCTCGCTATAAGGTCTATATTATAGATGAAGTCCACATGCTTACTAAAGAAGCCTCTAATGCCCTGCTCAAAACGCTTGAGGAACCACCACCGCATGTTATTTTTATCCTAGCTACTACCGAAGCCCATAAAGTCTTGCCCACAATTTTGTCACGATGCCAACGATTCGATTTTCGGCGCATATCTCAGGTAGATATAGTTTCAAGATTGAGTTATATCTGTGATGCAGAAGGTATTCACATAGAGCCAGAAGGACTACAGCTTATTGCTAAGAGTGCTACCGGCAGCCTGCGAGACGCCGAAAACCTGCTGGAACAGTTAGCTACCTACTACGGTTCTGAGATTGAACTTCACCAAGCCCGGGCTGTCCTGGGCGTTACTGGAGACTGGCGAGCTAAAGAGCTGGCAAAGCACATTGTAAATAATGACATTTCTGCCGGGATAGCCACTATAAACAGTGTTAATAGTGATGGACTGGATTTGAAACAATTCAATCGGGAACTGGTGGAATACCTCAGGGGATTACTTCTGATAAAGACCGGCGTTAATGAAGCTATAGGATTTACCACCGAGGAGATAGCTGAGCTTAGAGGTTTAGCCGCTAAAGCCTCCTTACCTCAGATATTGAAAGCAGTCAAGCTCTTTGGCCAGCTTGATTTTGGTTTTGATAACTACTCAACCCTGCCTCTTGAGCTAGCTCTGGTTGATTGTGCTTTGCCTTCAGCAGAAGAACGGGAAAGACCAACCAGTCAAGCTGAATATGAATTACACCAGCCTAATAAAGTGGTTACCCCTTCAGCTAAACCCAAGCCAAACACCTCCTTGTCATCAGAAGCTGTTGTCACTACCCCGCCAGTCAAATCTGAGCCAATAGCTACGCCAGCGCCAGAGGCTGCTACTACCCTACCCCAACCCGGTAGTGAAATTGAGCGATTGAGGCAAAGTTGGAAACAGATTATCTATGAAGCTCCGGCAGATATCAATAAAACCAGCGCTATTGCCTTTCTTAGAAGCGCTGGAGTTAAGCCGATAACAATCGAAAATAATACTGTAACCTTAGCCTTTAGATATCCTATTCACAAAGAGAATATGGAGAAACCAGAAAATCAGCGGATAGTAGCGAAACTCATAAGTAACTTTTTAGGACATTCGTGCCAAATTCGCTGTATTCACCAGCCGGAAGATAATCACCTGGTGGAGGCAGCCAAAAAGATGGGCGCCGAAATTATCAGTACGGAGGAAAGATGAACCTATCTATGTTGAATCAAGCTCGGAAACTCAAATCAATGCTTGACAAGGCTAAAAAGGAGCTAAGCAACATTACTTTAGAAGTAAGCTCGGGTAAGAACGCAGTTAAGGTTACCATTAACGGCCAGCAGCAAATACAATCAATAAAAATATCACCAGAGGTAATAGACCCCAATAAGCCAGAACTTTTAGAAAAATTGGTGCTAAAAGCGGTAAGCGAAGCCATTACTAAATCCCAGAAACTGGCTACCAAGCAGCTTGGGAAACTAACCGGGGGTCTTAAAATCCCAGGGCTATTTTAATATGGTCAAGGAGAACTAACATTGGACCAGAGTCTCATACCTACCACCGAGGCGGTATACAAGCTTATCCAGGAGTTTAATAAACTGCCTGGTATTGGGCCAAAGA
>SDBU01009631.1_pt1 | contig 10812 bp, 9 predicted proteins | sample 2277071 | NCBI WGS metagenome assembly SDBU01 (sample SAMN10397929, study PRJNA504765) | marine sediment metagenome | isolation source: marine sediment core GS08_GC12, 126 cmbsf | place: Arctic Ocean: Gakkel Ridge, Loki's castle | collected 2008
GAATAAATCACCCCGGGCATGTATCAACATCTACCGGAATTGCTTTTCCACAGCGGCTACTGCCCTGTCAACGGCATTTAAGATTATACCAAGTTCTTCATTAGTCATGGTGAGTGCCACCATCATCCAAATGATATCACCATACCAGGTCGAAGTGTTAAACAGCACGCCATTCTCTCGACCAACTTTGTTGACAAGGTTAGCCACGGCAAGGCGGTCAGCAAAAATCTCTTTTGTTTTCTTGTCTTTTACCAGTTCAACCGCCACCAAACCGGCATTAACACGAACATCACCCACCACCGCTGATTTATCTTTGATTTTACCCAGTTCCCGCGCCATCATGTCCCCTATCTCCGATGCCCTGGCTAACAAGTTGTGTTTCTCAACATAGTCAATACCGGCCACACCAGCGGCCGCCAGATAACCGGTACCACCAAAGGTATAACCATGCTGCAAAGTATTCTTACCGGTAAACACCTCGGCAATTTCACTCTTGACATGCGTTCCGGCCAGCGCGCCACAACCCCAGGCCATATTCTTACCCAATGCCAGCATGTCAGGCACGATGCCGTGTTTTTCACATTCAAACCAGAAACCACTCCGGGCAAATCCAGTAATTACCTCATCGGCAATTAGCAGAACTTCATATTCATCACAGATGTCACGAACCATCTTCATATAGCCAGGGGGCGGGGGTATAAGACCTAAACCGGTGTTGGTTGACTCGGTGATAAAGCAGGCAACAGTGGACGGGTCTTCAAACTCAATCACCTTGCGCAACTCCCGCGCACAGAGCAAGTTGCATTCCGGATAAGCTAAATCGTACGGGCAGCGATAGCAGTTTGGGGCGTGAATGGCCACAAAGCCGGCCATGAGCGGTTCAAAAGGAACCCGACGGAAGCTATGTCCACTGGCACTGGACACACTCAGGCTCATACCATGGTAGTCTCCGGGATAACGGTGGATTACCTTGTACTTGGCTCCCTTACCCACTATCTTCCAGTAATGCCTGGCGATCTTAAGCGCCGTTTCATTAGCATCACTGCCATTGCTACTGAATATGGTATACTTCAGGCTGCCCGGAGAGATAGCAGCCAGTTTTTCGGCCAGCCATACCACTGGTTCGGTAGGGGCAAACTGGTTCGGAGTGGTATTGATAATCCGGTTCATCTGGTCGAGCATAGCTTCCTTAAGCTCGGGGAGGTTGAAGCCAAGGCTAGCCGCAGCCCCGCACGAATTTGTCTCCAGCAGGCGATTGCCAAAGCTATCAATGACGTGACGTCCCTCCGCTGCCTTTACCAGTGAGACCGGAAGGCCGAAAAATGAAGCATCCCGACCAAAAGCCGGCCACAAATACTCCTTAGCCGTAGAGACTAATTTTTCTACCTCTTTTTGGGCTGCCGAACTATTGACGGCGGATGATTTCATTGTCGCTGCACCTCCTGCCTAGTATCACCTTTAAATAGCAACAGTTCATCCAGTTTACCTCAAATGGTTATCATTCTCAAGAGATTTGTTATTGCGGCACTATCTAACTAATTTTACCAAGAGTACTTTATACATATCAGGGATATCCCGTATTTGCTGATAACAGTCTTCGGGAAGAGGTTCATCCAAACAGATAACCATCATGGCTCCCCCACCACGCTGCACCCCCCGGCTCACCTGCATCTGACTGATATTGATGTCGGCATCGCCAATTATCGTGCCGATGGCACCAATCATTCCGGGACGGTCTTTATGCTCGGTAAATAACATGTAGCCGCCCGACGGCTCTATCTCCAACCAGTAGTCACCTACCCGCGTCAGGTGGGTCTTTCCCCGAAGAGAAGACCCGGCTACCAGCGTGCTTCCCGAGCCGGTATTTACCTCTACCGTTACCATATTGGCGTAATTCTCACAGGTACTTTCTTTCTGCTCGGTGACAATTAGTCCGCGACTGCTGGCGATAATATCAGCATTGACCATACTAACGCGTTCCTCGGTCAGGGTTTCCAGGAGACCAGCTAAGACGGCAACTTTGATGGGGTCAGTGTCCTCCCTGGCAATATCTCCCTGATAGCGGATGGTCAGTGATTCCGGATGTCCTGCCAGCAACTGCACGGCAACCCGGCCAATGGTACTCCCTACCTGAACATACGGACCAAGCACTGACATCGCCTCAGCGGAAAGCATCGGGGCATTCACCGGAGACGCCGCAGGAAGCCCTTTAAGGACAGCCACTACCTGTTCAGCAATATCAACACTGGCACTTGCTTCCGCTTCAATCGTGGATGCCGCCAGATGAGGTGTGGTGATTACCTTATCACTCTTTAAAAGGATGTTGTCTATCGCCGGTTCCTTGGTAAAAACATCAACGGCTGCTCCGGCTAAACGACCTTCACTGAGTGCCTCATAAAGAGCCTTTTCATCAACAATGCCACCTCGAGCGCAATTTATGACCATTGCCGTCGGTTTCATTAACTCGAGCTGGCGGCGACCGATTAAACCTCTGGTACTGGCATTCAGGGGCACGTGCACCGTGATAAAATCCGACGTTTCCAGCAGCGTTTCCAGTTCCACCAGCCGTACCCCCAACTTTCCCGCCCGGCTCTCTGATACCATGGAGTCATAAGCAATGACATCCATGCGCAGTCCTTTAGCCATCTCAGCGACTTCGGTGCCGACTCTGCCAAGGCCGATAATACCCAAGGTTTTACGACGAATCTCACAACCTTTTAATTCACGATTCCAAACTCCAGTGCGGAGGAGTTCATTTGCCTGCGGAATCCGACGTGCCCAAGCGAGAAGCATAGCAACCGTATGTTCCGCAGTGGAGACGATGTTTCCTTCCGGAGAATTGACCACAACTATGCCGCACCGGGTAGCCGCCTCCACATCAATATTGTCGACACCAACCCCAGCCCGACCGATGACCTGTAATCTACGGGCAGTCTCAATGATATCAGAGGTGACTTTAGTCTGACTGCGCACTATCAGGGCATCATAATCCCCGATAATTGATTTCAACTGTTCCGGTTTTAAGGCGCGCCTGATATCGACCTCAGCGTACTGACGGAGAATTTCGATACCTTCGGCGGCAATCGAGTCGGTAATCAGAATCTTCACCTTTTACCTCTTTTCCAGGGGCTAAACCCATCAATCAACTTAATGCTACAAGAACGATGACTTTATGTCAAAAGTCCCGTCAAAGGACTTGACAGTCTGGCCAAGTTATGCTACTCTGCATCCCGCAACGGTGGGAGAGACCCGATATCGGGAGCCGAAGGGGAAAGTGGCACAGAGCCGAAACTCTTTGCTTTGAAACTCTCAGGCAAAAGGACTACCGTAAGCAAAACCTCTGGAGAGACCTCGATGTGAGGTCACCAACGGGGCAGCCCGCAAACAGGTAACGGGTAATCTCTCAGGTAAAAGGACAGGGGGTAATCCATTTACAACGGGTTACCCCTTTTTGTTTGGGGAGAGAGGAAATTCCATCTGGTACAGGAGACCGAAGAATGAGCCCAAAAGAATACAAGTATACACAGGAACACGAATGGATTTGTCCTGAGCCCGGGGGGAAGGGGAAGGTGGGGATTACCGATTATGCCCAATCACAACTCGGAGACATCGTTTTTCTTGACCTGCCCACTGCCGGTACTCAACTGGCACAGGACAAAAAGATGGGTGAGATAGAAGCGGTAAAAGCAGTTTCCGACCTTTGCTCGCCAGTAAGCGGGCAAGTACTGGAAATCAACCAAGCAGTTATCGACGAGCCTAAGCTGATAAATGAAAACCCCTATGGTGCCGGCTGGCTGGTCAGATTGGAGTTAAGCCAGCCTTCGGAGCTTGAGGCACTGATGAGCAGCGATGAATATGATAAATTTGTCGCCGGGTTAGGTGAAGAAGGCTCAGAGTAAGCAGGAGGGAAAAGACATCAATGACATCACCCTATTTGCCGAATACCGATGCTGACCGCCACGCTATGTTGCGGGAGATTGGTGCCAGCTCGGCGGATGAGCTATTCCGGGATGTACCGGAGAAGCTCCGCAACGTCCAATTCAAATTACCACGCCCTCTCTCCGAACTGGAACTCAAAAAAGAGCTTAACCAGATGGCAAAACGGAATGCCAGCCTGGACGATTATGCCTGCTTCCTGGGGGCCGGCTACTACCGGCATTTCGTACCCAGCGTCGTGGGACACATCACTGGCCGCAGCGAGTTTTATACCGCTTACACACCATACCAGGCCGAAGCCAGTCAAGGGACACTACAGGCTACCTATGAATATCAGTCGCTGGTCTGCCAGCTCACCGGCATGGAGGTGAGTAATGCCGGGATGTATGATGGTAGTACCGCCACCGCCGAGGCTGCCCTGATGGCCTGCCGCATTACCGATAGAGACAAGGTTGCCGTACTGACCACAATAAATCCAAGCTACCAAGAAGTAATAGATACTTATCTTGGTGGTCGCCATATCTCCAAAGAGCAGGTAACACCCGACCTGAAGAATTTATCTCCGGGCGGTGCCTGTCTTATCGTGCAACAGCCCAATTTCTTTGGCTATTTTGAAGACATGGGCATCTATGCTCAAAAGGCCCATGATATTGGCGCTTTACTCATTGTCATCGTTGACCCTATTTCCCTCGGGATGTTCAAACCACCAGGAGAGTACGGCGCTGATATCGCTGTCGCCGAGGGTCAGGCGTTGGGTAACCCCATAAGTTTTGGTGGACCGGGGTTGGGCATCTTCACCTGCCGTAAGGGATACCTGCGTCAGATGCCAGGCCGGATTGTCGGCCGGACGGTGGATGTCGATGGTCAAACGGGATACGTTTTGACCATGACCACCCGCGAGCAACACATCAGAAGGGAACGGGCTACTTCCAATATCTGCACCAATGAATCTTTGGTGGCTCTCGCCACCGCCGTTTACCTTGCCGCCCTGGGCAAAAGCGGACTCCGCCAATTGGCTGAGCTATGCTATCACAAAGCGCACTACGCGGCCAGCGAAATAACCAAACTCAAAGGATACACCCTCGCTTTCTCAACACCTTTCTTCAAAGAGTTTGCCATCCGTTGCCCGGTGCCACCACGTCAGATTAACCAGACGCTTTTTAAAGAAAGGGTAGTCGGTGGTTTGGACCTGAGCCAGATGATAGACAATAGTATGCTACTCTGTGTTACCGAGATGAATACCAAGCAGGAGATAGACCGATTAGTAAACATCCTGGGAGAATTTCAAACATGAGGCACCATTATTTGCTGCCTGAAATTAGCCAGCCGGGTAAGATTGGCTGCCGCCTGCCAACCCCAGATGTACCGCTGGCAGAGCTACCCCCCAAGGAGCTAATTCGCCAGGAGCTTGATTTACCCGAGGTAAGTGAGGTCGAGCTGGTACGGTACTTCACATATCTCAGCAAACTCAATTACGGAGTGGATACGGGGTTTTATCCTCTGGGCAGTTGCACCATGAAATATAATCCTAAATGGCACGAGGATACTGCCAGATTACCCGGCTTTACGGCAATACATCCCTACCAGCCAATAGACTCGGTACAGGGAGCCCTGCAGCTTATGTTTGAACTGCAGGAATACTTAGCCGAGATTACCGGGATGAGTGCCACCAGTTTAACACCTATGGCTGGAGCGCAAGGAGAATTTGCCAGCCTATTAATGGTGAAAGCCTACCACGAGGCACGAAGGGACAAAGTGCGCAAGAAGATACTGGTGCCCGACTCAGCTCATGGCACCAACCCGGCCACAGCCGCGATGTGTGACTTTGAGATAAGCACAGTACCTTCTAATGGTAAAGGTAATCTGGATTTAAAGAGCCTGGAATCGATGATGAATGAGCAAGTGGCCGCTTTAACTATAACCATGCCAACCACCCTTGGTTTATTTGACCCACAAATAGCTGATATCAGTCGGCTCGTTCATGAAAGAGGCGGGCTTCTATGCGGTGATGGCGCTAATTTGAATTCTTTACTGGGCAAAGTGAAATTTGGTGAGCTAGGTTTTGATTGCGTCCAGCTCAATTTGCATAAGACCTTCAGCACTCCTCACGGAGGGGGTGGACCGGGGTCGGGTCCTGTCTGTGTCAAAGCAAACCTGGCCGACTTTTTACCTTCTCCTCTGGTGACCAAGAATAGCCAAGGTTACACTTTCACCTCACCAGCCAAGTCTATCGGCAGCCTGGGTGCCGCTTACGGAAATTTCGGGGTAATGGTCAAGGCTTACGCCTATATCCGCTTCCTCGGTGCAGAAGGATTGAAAGAAGTCAGTGAGAACGCAGTTATCAATGCGAACTATCTTAAGGAAAAGCTAAAAGGTTATTACCACCTGCCCTATGACCGCACCTGTATGCATGAGGTAGTCTTTTCCGGGAAACGGCAGAAAGCGAATGGGGTGACGACATTAGACATCGCCAAGCGTTTGCTTGATTATGGTTTTCATCCCCCTACCAGCTATTTCCCCTTAGTGGTTGAGGAAGCCCTGATGATTGAACCTACCGAGACCGAGAGCAAAATGACACTGGATTCTTTCATCAACGCGATGAGAGAAATAGCCAAAGAAGCAGAGAACAATCCGGAAATCCTGCAAACTGCTCCCCATAACACACCCGTCAGGCGACTGGATGAAGCCGCCGCGGCTCGAAAACCAGACCTGCGCTGGGAGATGAGGAGGTAAAGATTTGGCGGAAGAAGGCTTAGTGATAATCGCGCCAAAGACTCGTGAAAAGGTGTATGTTGCTGAATACCTGGGGATAGTCCCTTATGAGCCTGTCTTAAAGCAACAGCAGAGCCTAGCCAAAGCCAGAGCCGAGGGAACTATTCCCGATGTCCTGCTGCTCCTGCAACATCCGCCGGTTTTCACCATCGGGCGTTTTAGAGGCGAGGAAGACCTAATCACGCTACCGAAGGGAATAGAGATTTTTCACACCAATCGGGGAGGTAGCATTACCTATCATGGTCCGGGGCAGCTTGTCGGCTATCCCATTCTTAACCTTAAGGAAAACGGCTTTGGGGTACGTGAATATATCTGGAAACTGGAAGAGGTCATTATTGGCCTACTGCTTGGCTTTGGTATCCGGGGCTGCCGGAGGGCAGAGTATCCCGGCGGCGTTTGGGTTGGCGGGGAAAAAATTTGTTCTATCGGGATACAGGTTAGCCGTCATATCACCATGCACGGCTTCGCGCTCAATGTAAATCCTGACCTGCGCTATTTTGAATGTATAAAACCCTGCGGCTTAAAGAGTGCCGTAATGACCTCAATCTCGAAAATTCTGGAATATCCGGTAGAAGTTGAAGCCATCATTGAAAGCCTGCTTAACTCATTCTCAGAGACGTTTGGCTTGAAGCGGGAAAACGGGTATACTTTGCTCAGTTAGGAGGTGGCAATTGTCTAGATTATTGCTAGTGAGACACGGCAACACCAAAGGAAACAGTGCCGAGAGATTCTGGGGGCAAACTGATGTTGAGCTGAGCGAGGCTGGAATAAGACAGGTAGAGGGACTACGTGACCGTCTGGTAAATGAGAGGATTGACGTTATCTATACCAGCAGACTTCGACGGGCTGCACTAACCGCCCAGATTATTGATTCCACTCACCAGCTGGACGTGATAACCTGCCCTGAACTGCTCGAGATCAATTTCGGTAAGGCGGAAGGGTTAACCTTTCAAGAAATCGGTCAGCGTTATCCAGAATTAGTCAAAGCGTGGCCCAACCGAGACCTTACCTTTAGATATCCAGGGGGTGAAAGCCTCGCCGATGTCAATAACCGGGTAATTGAATTTCTAGTCCTGCTCGAGAAACACGCCCCCGAGGAGACGATACTCGTCGTCGCCCACAGTGGAATACTGCGCCCGCTCATCTGTCATTTATTAAGGATAGAGCCACTTCACGCCAAAAAAATACGCACTGATTTAGCCTCACTCAGCATAGTGGAAACCTACCCTCAGACAGCCATACTTACCTTGTTAAATGACGTCTCCCATCTAAAATAAGAAGGTCTTGCCATTCATTTTCTGCCTAGCCAGACACTATGTTATACTTAATTCAGTCAGTGGCAATAGGGCATAACATGGCAGACCTTGACGAAGCAAAGAAAAGAATCGAGCTACTAAGAGCCGAAATTAACCAACATAACTACCGGTATTATGTGCTGGACAGCCCTGAAATCAGTGACGCCGAATATGATGCGTTAATGCGGGAATTAGAGCAACTGGAGGAACAATACCCCCGGTTCCTCACCCCGGATTCCCCCACCCAGCGAGTTGGGGCTGCTCCGTTAGAAGCTTTCGGCATCGTTGAGCATACACTGCCCCTGTTATCCCTGGGCAACGCTTTCTCCAAAGACGAGTTGCTTACCTGGCATGCTCGAACCTCAAAGTTAGTCGGTGGAACCCGATTTAACTTCGTCGGCGAACTTAAGGTTGATGGACTGGCCGTCGCCCTGACTTATGTCAATGGTCAACTAGCCACCGGAGCCACCAGGGGTGATGGTTTACGTGGTGAAAACATTACACAAAATCTGAGAACCATCAGGAGTATACCTCTTTCCGTATCCAACGAAGCACCACCACGCTTTGAGGTACGTGGTGAGGTCTTTCTATCCAAGGCCGGTTTTCACAAATTAAATCAGGAGCGGGCAGAGGAAGGGCAACCACTATTTGCCAACCCCAGAAATGCGGCGGCTGGCTCGGTACGTCAGCTTGACCCTCGTATCACCGCCAAGCGCCCACTGGATATCTATGTTTACATGCTCGGATATGCCGAAGGCAAGGTAACCCCCTCAACCCACTGGTAAACTCTGGAATATCTCAAATCACTCGGTTTCAAGGTCAACCCTGATAACCAATTACTGGAAAGCATCGAGGAAGTCGAGGAGTACCACCATTCCTGGGAAGAGAAAAGAGAAAGTCTACGGTACGAAGCCGATGGCATCGTGGTCAAGGTGAATCAGCTTGCCCTGCAAACACGACTGGGCGATGTTGGTCGAGAACCACGATGGTCAATCGCCTATAAGTTCCCGGCTATCCAGGGCACTACTCGCCTGATTGACATTGGCATCAGTGTGGGCAGAACGGGTACCCTGAACCCCTATGCCATCCTGGAACCGGTTTCAGTGGGAGGGGTAACCATAAAGCAAGCAGCACTGCACAATGAAGACGACATCAGACGTAAGGACATACGCATTAGCGACACGGTCATTGTCCAAAGAGCCGGCGAGGTGATACCCCAGGTTGTAGGACCGGTGGTAAGCAAGCGCTCTGGACAGGAAAAGGAATTTAACCTTCTGGAGAAGATATTTGACAAGGAAAAGGGACGCCCGGCCTGCCCAGTATGCGGGGCGGAGGTGGTGAAGCCAGAAGGTGAGGTAATGTACTATTGCCCCAACGCTGCCTGCCCCGCCCAGGTTCAACAGAGAATAGAGCTTTTTGTTTCCCGGGGAGCCATGGACATCAGGGGGATAGGTGAAAGTCTTAGTGCCACACTATTTGAGAAAGGGCTAGTCAAGGATGTGGCTGACCTGTACTACCTCAAAGACAAGAAAGAACAACTTCTCAGTCTAGATAAGATGGCGAAAAAGAGCGTGAGCAACATGCTCAACGCCATCGAAAAAAGCAAAGAACGCTCACTGGCCAGACTTATCTTCGCCCTGGGTATACGCCATGTCGGGGCAGAGATGGCCGGAGTCCTAGCTCAAAAATTTAACGACCTTGACGCTTTGGCTAAAGCTACAAGAGAGGAGCTTAAGGCTAAAGATATGAGAGAGAAGCTTAAGGCTAAAGCTACAAGAGAGGGGCTTAAGGCTAAAGATATAAGAGAGGAGCTTAAGGCTCTAGCTACAAGAGAGAAGCTTAAGGCTAAAGCTATAAGAGAGAAGCTTAAGGCTAAAGCTATGAGAGAGAAGCTTAAGGCTAAAGATATAAGAGAGAAGCTTAAGGCTAAAGCTATGAGAGAGAAGCTTAAGGCTAAAGCTACGAGAGAGGGGCTTAAGGCTAAAGCTACAAGAGAGGGGCTTAAGGCTAAAGCTACAAGAGAGAAGCTTAAGGCTAAAGATATAAGAGAGGAGCTCACTACCATTGAGACCATCGGGCCGAAAATTACCGATAGCATTATTGTTTTTTTTCAGCAAGAGCAAAACCAGCGGATTATCGAGAAGCTAAAAAAAGCCCGCGTTTGGCCGAAAAGAGAAGCCGTTCCGAAGGAAGCCCAACCTTTATCTGGCATGGAGTTCGTCCTCACCGGCACTTTAGCATCTCTGACCCGAAAAGAGGCAGAGGAAAGAATAAAAACTCTCGGTGGTGCCAGTGGCAGCAGCCTAAGCAAGAAAACCACCTGCCTGGTGGTGGGGGCTGACCCTGGCTCAAAGCTGGCTAAAGCCCAAGACCTGGGTACAAAAATACTTAGTGAAGGAGAATTCCTAAAACTGCTAAAGCAGACGGACTGATATGAAACTAATCGTCGGCTTGGGTAATCCGGGCCGATATTATGCCCAAAACCGCCATAATATCGGCTTCATGTGCCTCAACCATTTTGCCAAGACACAGGGCATACACTTTGACCAGAAGCAAGGTCAAGCGCGCATCGGTACCGGTGAAGCTACCGGCAGTAAGCTGATAGTGGCCAGACCTCAGACGGGCATGAACCTGAGCGGTCAGTCAGTGAGTCGATTGGTGAAAAGATTTAAAATTAATCTCGATGGCCTGATTGTTATCCATGATGACCTTGACCTTCCGCCGGGCAAAATTCGTATCAACCAGGGCAGCAGCTCCGGCGGACACAAAGGAGTCGATTCCATCATCACTCAGATGGGAAGTGCCGACT
>SDBU01009632.1_pt1 | contig 10811 bp, 13 predicted proteins | sample 2277071 | NCBI WGS metagenome assembly SDBU01 (sample SAMN10397929, study PRJNA504765) | marine sediment metagenome | isolation source: marine sediment core GS08_GC12, 126 cmbsf | place: Arctic Ocean: Gakkel Ridge, Loki's castle | collected 2008
ACTGGTGATTGGTGATTGGTGATTAGTGATTGGTGATTGTACCAGTAACCAGTCCACCAGGTCATTGCGAGGAGTTGCGAGGCTTGGGTTGAGTAGCGTCGGTGGTTGAGTAGGCAAAGCCGTATCGAAACCAGTATCGAAACCAGCGAAGCAAACTAAACTCAGTTTACCAGTAACCAGTCTACCAGTCACCAGTCACTATCTCAAGACAAGTACACTGTTGTAAACATAATTTACGTTAATCTACCAAAGTCAAGTTAATGAAGAGCCAAAAATAATAGGAGGCTTGACAATGAATATAAATGAAATACTCGAAAAAGTTGAACGCACCCCAACTCCCCCAGTAACCAAAGTAGCTTTGGCATTTTCTGGTGGATTAGACTCATCGCTTTGTGTGGAATTGCTACGGCGAAAATATAAAGCGCGCGAAATTCTGGCAATTACGATGGATGTCGGGCAGGGAAATGAAGAGATGCAGTGGTCAAAAGAACAGGCTGAAAAACTTGGAGTACAGCGAGAAGTTATTCACGCGGCGGACGAATTCACACAGGAATGGTTGAGCAAGGCGATTATGGCGAATTCGGATTATGAAGGTTATCCCGTCTCTACATCGATGACTCGGCAATTGATAGCCAAGTACGTAGCGCTGCGCGCAGTGGAAACAGGCTGTGATGCTTTAATGGAAGGTAGCAGCGGCAAGGGCAATGACCAATATCGCATGCACAATGTATTTACATATTTCGCGCCCGGTTTAGAAATTTTAGTTCCTGTCAGAGATTTTGATTTAACTCGCATGGAGGAAAGTGCGTTGTGTGAGGAGTGGGGCGTGCCTGTGAAAGAATCTATGACAGGTGGCGATGATAAAACCATGTGGTGCCGTTCCATTGCAAGCGGAGCCATCGCGCTCAATCAAGAACTGCCCGATGATATCTGGCAATGGTACGTGCCGCCGGAGAAATCGCCGGATAAGCCCACTGTTATAGAGTTAGAATTTAAGGGGGGAATTCCTGTTGCTGTCAATGGACAGGATAAAATGCTGGGTGAAATTATTCCTTACCTGAATGAGGTCGGTGGCGCAAATGGCATCGGCAAGTTGGATATGTTTGAAGATGGCATCCCCGGATTGAAGTCTCGCGAAGTATATGAAGCGCCCGCAGCAAAAATTATCCTCAAACTTCATAGAGATTTGGAATCCAGTTGCTTGGCCAAAGAGCAAATCCATTCTAAAAAGGAGGTCGAACGCCAGTGGTCGTATATGGTGTATCACGGACAATGGTTTCATCCGCTGATGGATGACCTAAACGCTTATATCGCCAGTTCGCAGAAGTGGGTCGGTGGTACATACAAAGTTAAATTATACAAAGGCAATATTGATATAATCAAGCGACAATCCGAGACAAGTTTATTCAATCCGGAGCTTCGGTCAATCGCCGCAACCGGTTTTGACCAAAGAGAAAGCCACGGTGCGACGACAATCGTGGGTCTGCCTTTTGTTGTACTCAAACAACGCCAGATGAAATTTGGTGCAGAGGACGATTAAACAAATTACGAATTTCGAATTACGAATTACGAATTTCCAAAGATACACAGGGCGCATTCACTGCACCTGCGTAATTATTGAGATTTTATCTGCAAAGGAATAGCCGCTGATTAACAGACCGCGCTGATTATACTAAGATCAGCGCGGTCTGTTAATCAGCGGCTCTATAACTGGTTTCTATGTATGCAAAAAATCATAGTAGTGGATTCGCTGTCAGCGCTCTTTCATACATTAAACAGATTGCTCTCAACCACGCCCGCAGTCCAATGCTATCAAGGGAGGTTCCTACAATGGAAGTTATTAATCGTGAGCTGATTATCAAAACAATTCAAGAGATTCCTGATGATTGTTTGCCGGAAATTTTCAATTTCATCGGCTACCTGATGTGGCGACGTAGCAACACTTACGAAGACCAAAGTTGGTTCTGGTCCCAAGAATGGCAACAACGCTATCAAGAGGCAAAAGAAGACCTACAAACTGGTCGATTTAAGGAATTTGACGATGTTGAAGCTCTTCTTGAGGAGTTGAAAACACCTGATGAAAATTCGACGGACTAGACGCTTCAAGAAAGATTATCAAAAACTATCAACGGACATTCAAGAACGAACGGATAAAAAATTGCGTCTTCTACTTCTGGATAGACGCCACCCATCGTTGCGCGTTCATCGAGTTCGTGGAGTACCCGGGTATCTGAGAATTGAGTGTGACAATGAATTATCACGTCATCTTTGAAATAGAGCCAGACTGCTACGTGTTGTTGGGCGTTGGGCCGCATGATATTCTCGACAGATTCTAAAAAATGTATGTAAAAAATCATAGCAGCGGATTGGTTATCAACTGAAATTTGGGAGGAAAGGAATTATTAGTGAGTGAAAAAATACCAGATTTTGATGCTGATGGTGACCTACCGCCGGGTATCCATCACACTTCGGTGGAGGAATTATGGGCGCGCTTTGGAAATCTTGGACCGCAACGTACTTTTGTTTCAGAGTGTCTATGTAAAATTATTGATTTAGCCAAAGTCTCAGGCAAAGTGGAACGTATCATCATCTTTGGAAGCTATGCGACTAAAAAGCCTAACCCTGGCGATGTTGACTTATTACTCATCGTCCCGGCAGATTTTGAAGTTGAATATATTCCCCAGGAAGCCCGAATCCTTTTTGAGCATCAACACGCTGAAAGAGAACTCAATGCTCACATCTTTTGGTTACGCAACAACGTTGAACAGCAAATCATTGATGGCTTCATCCATGTTTACGCCACCTCGAGAAACGGAAAATTAAGAGGAGTAATAGAATTATGATGGATAGCAACACAAAGGTTCTTAGGATTGAAAACGACATACAATTAGAAATTACACGTAAGAAGATTCTCGCTATTCAAGAATTACTGCTTGAGTTGAAACAGACAGTTCCCTATCAACAATATCTGGAGACGTCAGAAGCTTTCCTCGCAGATATCAAACGAATGGAAGAGGAAATTTATCACTATTTGAAACAAGCTCCTGCTTCACAAAAACAATGGCTTGAGAAAATGGATTTAGCGGAATTTCTGGCTGAATGCAACCAACTCAGCGAGAAGATTCAGCAAATGGATAAAGTCGCGAATTAACAAAACACAAATCTTACGTGAGTGTTACTTCAAATTGCTCTTCTACCAACCGCTGCAAAAATAAAACGGCATTATTGTGTGAGTGCGATGGGCAAATCCAAAGCAGTTTCGGTAATCGAAATCGGTCCTATGATGGCAGGGGAATATCCGGGATAGGTAACCAAAAGGTAGTTGTCCTTGGTCTGAGCCGTTGTGATTTCGTATTCCCTATTTTTTTTCGTGCAGACAGTTTCTCCTCCCAAGGGTAATGTAAAATCGAATACCTCAGTCGGAATACGAATGCGATTGGGGAGAACCTGTCCTTCATGTGCATAAGGTTGAGTTGGGATAAAATAGGTAACCATCGCGCCATAAATAGGCTGTTCAGATTTATTATCAGTGACAACTCCACGAATTGTCTTACCTAGTTGCATCTTAATCGTCAGTTTTGAAGCATCCGGTTTTGGGGTTGCCAGAAACGGTCCCGCTTCAGTGGAAGTATAGCCTTCCGCAGTGACAAGCAAGCAACTTTTCTCCTCCGGTGGAAGATGTTCGATGGTAAATTTGCCATCAGAAGATAGATAAGTTATCACTCGAAGAGGATTCCATCTACCCCAGGCGTTGTAGTAATCAATGCTACCCCAGGCGTTATAGAATCTAAGCTCTGGAGGAATCCCGTCATATATTTTTCCTTTTTTATCGAGATTATCCGCTTTTGGATATCCCCGCTTGATGTGAAACTTAGGAATCGGTTGACCGGTTTCAGCATCGACAACTGTCCCAGAGATTTGTGCGTCAGGCGGTTTGAATTCTACGATATGCAAATCTGTCATTCCCACAGTCGGGCTTTGATTCGCCTCAAAGTTAAATTCATAGATGTAATCTACATTGTGAATCGTAAGGTCGACTTTTTCGCTTCCTTTTGGTAAACCCTTGATGCAGAATTTCCCTTCCGCATCGGTTTTGCCCGGAATATTTGGAAGGTAATAGGTTGTGCCTTGGAAGGTCAAACCATAAATATAAAGCCTTCTACCTTCAAGTGGATTTCCCTCTTCGTCAGTCAATCTTCCACTAATTTTTGTTCCTTCTTCCAATTGGAAATCCTTGGATTGAGTAGGCGACTTATGCAATCGACCTTTGACAGCCGAGACCGGGATGCCGAGAAAGTGACTGACATCTTGATGCGATAAATCGTGCATGTAGAAAAGTATTACTGTCAAGCGATTTTTCTCCGACAGCGAGTCAATCGCAACTCTCACAGTCTCTTGCAGTTCCTTCTTCTCGACAATTTCGTCGGGTAGCGGTTGTTGAGATGCAATCTGAGCAAACTGCCGGATGTCTCGACTTCCCGGTGCCGGGTCGAAAAGCTGTATGCCTCTGGCATCATTGGAATAACGAGTATTCCAGTTTCGGCAGAGATTTGCCGTAATTTGTCGCAGCCACTGCCCAAACTTCGCCGGATTCTGAAGTTGCATGAGATTTTGATAGGCGCGAAGAAAGGCTTCTTGCGCTAAATCTTCGGCATCTGCCATATTACCGACAAAGTGATAGGCAAGTCCACAAATTAGACCAGAATATCGCCTCACCAATTCGCTAAAGGCATTTTTATTTCCCGCCAATGTTTGACGGACTAATTCAGCATCCTCCAGTTTCATTTTTACCCCTCAAAAACATCTCTTGCAATTTTGCCGAGTAAGACACACAAGAGGGTCGAAAGGTTACCTGATAAATATAAATAACGAAGTTGTTGAATCTATCCACATTTTGACATTGGTTTCACGAAGCATCTTTTTCGTAAAATGTGAATCGTGTTGCGTGCTTCGTTTATCATTACTTCGAACCATGAAAAACGTTTTGCTCTTTACCCTCTTGCCCTTTTGCCCCTTAGCCTTTGCTCTTTGCGTATCTGCACCACAATGTCGAGATGTCTGTATACTTAGCAGGCGAAATGGTAATTAATCCATAAGCCTCACGTTATATTGCCTCGGCCCAGCATAATACCCCTTGAACGCCTTTTCGTCCAGCGGAAAAGGTGTGTATATGTAAATGAATTTGTCCCAGGGATTATATAAAACTATTTCTTCGCGTTCATCGCCGCAGAGGTTCGCTGGGATACAGTGATACCAGCCCATTCTCGCTGGGCCGACAGGTTCGGGCAAACCCGGCAAAGCGGCAAACAATTGACCAGTTCCATGCCACAGCAATCCGCCGTTGTAGAGCAGTGCTGGCGCAATGACTTGTTTTTTCGCATGGCGGTGCTCGCGAAAATTAGGCCCATTCCAAAATATCGCTTCCATACCTGTATTGTTTGGTGAATCATTAATTTGGAATCGCTTGAGTACCTCGCCTGTGTTGCTCACCAGCATGACGTCCGGCGAGTGACCGTTGTATCGAATAATCATTTCCGGCCTGGGAAATTCCGGGACAAAATTGGCGCAACGCACCTCCTGTCCGTGTGGCACTATTTCTTCGCCAAGCTTCAAAATAATATTGCCATGTTCATCCATCACATGCCCGAAACCAGAGCATATTGCTCTTACGCGACCGTCATCCCATTCGGTGATGGCAACTGAATCCATGTGCCTGCCGAGTTGTTTCTCCCATTTTGGTTTTCCATCGTGGTCTAAAAGATAGTAGCCGCCGTTGACCTCATCCCGTCCATCCTTGTCAATATCTCCGACAGCCGGGATATAAGCCGAGCATTTGCTATATTCGTTCCATTTAATTCTGTACGTCCACAGCATTTCGATGTTTTCGTCAAACGCGATGACCTTGTCGCCCAATTTCACGAGAAAGTCCCGCGGGGTTTCAGTTCCTCTAAAGTTGGCGATGAGGATGCGTTGATGTACCCAGTTTGGCCCCTCTCCACGGCACATTGAAAGTTCAGCAGGCGCGGCTTCCTTTTTGACCTCGCTAGTCGAGCCATTTCTGATTTGAACGACGACGTTTTCCATGCTGTCCGATGTGGATTTTCTCGTGGTGTCGATAAAGAAGCAAATGACTTCTGTCACGCCGTCGCCGTCGATGTCATGTATTGCTACAGGGCCAGGACGCGCAGGCTGTTCTCCACCCTGACCAACCTGCCAAAGGATTTCCCCATCCATTGTAAAAGCACCCATGAAACACGGCTTCATCCCTTTATCGGCACTTCGATAGACGAGTAAATCAGCCTGTCCATCACCTGAAAGGTCTCCGATGCGAATATCGCCGCCAAATTGCAGTTCCTGGTTTTCGATTATTGCATCGGTTAGAAACGCATTTGGAATCTGAATCTTTTTATAGAGAATTGGCTTGCCAAACTCTTTTGCTTGCATTGCTGGAACTCCTATCGTCAATAAAATCAATGTTGTATACAGTAACATAGAAAGGTATATCATCTCGTATTCACTCCACTCAAAACAATATCGCCATAATTTCCTTCAGATTGCTAACCGTGAAGTCCGCCTCTTCCTCCGAGTTCCTGGGCGTTTGCACCTTCGCGAATCCTTGCAGCACGCGAATCGTCTTCCAACCGAGTGACCTGGTCGGTCGGATATCGTTGTCTATCCTATCACCAATCATCACCGCTTGATGTGGCTCGCACTGTGTCCGTTCAAGAGCTAATTGGAAGATTGCAGGATTTGGCTTTTTCAGACCTACTTCGGCTGAAGAAAGGCAAAGGGATATGAAAGAAGTCAAACCGTAGCTTTCTAGTCGCGCTTCTGTGCCAGCAGACTGATTTGCAATCACCCCAATTTTGTATCGTGATGCCAGCTTCGAAAGCACTTCATAGGCTTGGGGATAGGGTTCCTCTAATTCCTTTCGATACTTGACTCTTTGCAGAACAAAAGCACAATCAGATGGGTCGCTGGCGAGTTTCTCCACCGCGCGCGCAATGAGTCTCGGAGCAAATTCGGCAGAGGCTTCTTCAAATGCACGTTCAATAACCTCTTCCGAAACTTGCATACCAAGTTCTGTAAATGCACTAACCATTTGTTGGATGCGGTCTTTTATTGCTTTTTCCTCACTGATTAAGGTATTTCCAAGGTCGAAGAAAAGCCAACGAACGTGTGATAGTTTCAAGATTTTTTCTCCTCAGTCAGCCTGTGGCTATTGTCAAAACTTTGCATTGGGCCATGCCACGATTCGTTGTCCAGAATAGTTTCTGTAAAGTTGCCCCCTGTGTATTCATTAATAACATTTCCCCAAAATCTTTGAGCGGCTATGTTCGTATTCATTTGTTGGACTTCCCACTTCCCCAGAAACTTGTCGAAAATGTAAAAAGCCGCCATCTTGCCTATGCTTTGCCTTCGGTACTTGCGCATGCTCGCTTCGCTCACCGACGACTGGCGCTTCGCTGGTCTTACGGAACTGCACAAAAAATTCCGCGATTGTCCTGCTTTCTCTATTTTCCTGAAGGAAGGTGTGTGACTTGACGAGAACGAATCCAGCAATCTTACCTTCAACATAAATCAGGAAAGGAAACCTGCCAGGCTCAATCCAATAATGATCAAGATATTTGTATTCAAAAAGGGCATCCTGATTAACGTCGCTACCTTCAAACTCACTGAAATCATACAGATATAATTGGTATAGCCGCTCAAGGACTGGCTTTTGTTCGATGGATGCTTCCTTAATTTGTACAATCATTTCATTCAAACTTCACCTTTTTTGTTTTTTACGTTCATCGACAAAAAACAAGTCATTTCTTAACGGGGCGGTCTTTTGCCGTTAAAGCTTCGTCCTCCCTGGCACCACTTCAATAAGTCGCCGAGCAAAGCGAGCACAGCATTCGTGAACGTGTTATTCGAAACTCTGAATTTATCGTAGAGTGTAGTAAGTTTTAACGTTAATAGGCATCTCTTCATTTACTTGGTGATTAATTTGACTTTGGTAAATTAGAACGCCATAACCCGTAGCCTAGCCCTTTATGGGCGTCGTTTGACCCGCTATGGATTTCGTAAACCGGCGGACGGGCATAAAGCCCTAGACTACAGCGTCGGGGAACGAAATCTACCAAAGTCAAGCTAAAATCAATCTGATTTTTTTGGAGTGACGTTTAAACCTTATACTCTATTGCTAATCTAACTTCAGTAAAGAAGTTCAGGAATTGTCCATTCGCGAAAAAGTGAAAGGAGGCGATTTTTTTGGACGCAACAGCAGAAATGACCCGTGAACTAAAAGACTTTGCGCTTAAACTCGTTGATAAGATTGGCATAGCCAGCACAGATTCCTTTGCCCATGCACCCAAAGGCTGGAAACCCACAGAACATCTACTTTCATGTAAATCAGTGGTGGTTTTTTTCATGAAACATCTTGATGTGTTCTCATGCAGCTTGGACAAATCCGCGCAAGCCTATAGCCAGGATTTGACCAATCGGGCACTTTCGGATTCTGCATACCAGATTGGCCGGTTCATTGAGAAAAAAGGATTTCTGGCATTTCCGATTCTCGAATCGGTCAGAATGTTTCCGTTTGGAAAAACCGATGAGGATTTAAACGGGAGAATAGATTTACGCCAGGCAGCCGAACTGGCCGGGCTTGGTAGAATCGGGACTATTGGAATAGTAGTCACGCCGGAATACGGTCCGAGGGTGCAATTGGGGGCAATTCTAACGGATGCGGATTTCACTCCTGATGAGCCATTGAAGCAGAATCCATGCATTCTTTCGTGTACCAAATGCGTTTCAGCATGCCCTTCAGGTGCAATCGAGATGCCTGACGCTTCGAGAAAATATCGCCCCGTCAATCAAGAGAAATGTATGAGCTACAGAAAAGAATACGGCAGTGAATCTCCATTGGGACGTAAGAATATGTGCTCATTGTGTCGAGCGGCGTGCCCAGTGGGGAGAATTGGTTAAAACGAATTACGAGTTACGAATTACGAATTACGAATCGCACTCATCCCCTCCTGATTCAAAGAAGGTGGTTCACGAAACCGAAGGTTGCGAGCTTTGCGAAGCAATCTCCATGGATTGGTGATTAATCAAGAATGGGTCGAAGCGCGGCTTCAAACACCTTTTCAACGTAAGTATAGTATGGGGATAGAATGATGTTTTTACTTTGGAAAATTATTAGTGGGAATTTGTTCTCGGTGGGCACTAAAAGGAAGGATTTAAGGAAGAATATCCTAACCCTGGAATGCACTTTGCTTTTTGAAATAGTCGCTAGCCGCCTTTACAATTTCCAGTATGAGCTTTAGCTGTTCTATATCCATATCCTTGGCTAGCATTTGTAATTCCTGCATAGCCGTCTCCTTCTCCAAATTTACCTGACGGGTACCTTTGGGAAGTCTAACTAAATCTTCAATTGGTACACCAAGTGCCTCTGCAACTCGCGCCAGACTCTTCAAAGAAAGGTTCCTGACGCCCCTTTCAGCGGCGCCGATGGAAGTAAAATCCATATCTGCTTTTTCCGCCAGATATTCTTGAGTCCAGCCGAGGTGGGTCCGAATTTGCCTGATTTTGGCTCCTATTAATTTGGGCAAGACGTCTATCGAATTCATTAAATAACCTTCAATTGTAACAGTAGCCGCGTAAACCACCAATTACCGGTGGCTACTACGTTTCTGCTTCCTTATGCACCAGCCGCTTAACAACCTGAACAAGTGCGCAAATATCTTCCGGTCCGCATTTGCGCAGTTCCGTCAGCAGAGTTAAATATGCTAATTCACTTTCTTCATCATTGGGAAACTCAAATAACTCCTTCGGCGCGACTTTCAGCGCTTTCGCAATCCGTTCCAGCGTCGCAATAGACGGCGTACGCTGCCCACGTTCAATATACCCTATGAAATTCACACTAATATCTGCGGCTTCAGCCAATTGCGCTTGCGTAATTCCCGCCGCTTTTCGTAAAATCCTAATTTTTACTCCAAGTTTGTATGCAAGACTTTTGGTTCGCACCTCTGAATGTCTCCTTTTTATAGTAAATATTGTAACACCCAGAAGGCGATAAACACACAATCTGCTTGGATCAAAGTTATATAAAGAATACAAACTAATAGTGTGTCTTATTCAAAACGCAATTTTTTCTTGACAAAAACGACTATTTAGCGTATAATTGATCATTGACTTTAGTTTCGCTTAATTCAGTGCCATTCGATTATATGCCATATCAGTTGCTAAACCACCGATTAACGAATTTCTATGGATGTAAGCAGGGCATAACATCACATCATATAAGGAGAGATCGTATTATGGAGAAAACTATCAAAAAAATTTCACCGGCAATCCTTGGAATTGCTCTAATCTGCTTTTTCCTTCCCTGGATAAATATTTCATGTCAGGGGGAAAAGGTTGCAACTTATACCGGGATTCAGTTAGTTACAGGAACAACAATTGAACAAAAAGGCATGTTTGGAGAAAAAAAGGTAGAGAAGGTGGATGCAGAACCACTGGCAATAGCTACTCTTATTTGTGTTATTGTAGGACTTGGTTTGAGCTTTTTGAAGGGGAGAAAGAGTGCAATAGCGCCTGCTATTGTAAGCGCGGGCGGATTGGTTCTGCTCCTATTACTCAAATCTAAAATCACTAATGACATTTTGAGAGAAGGGGGAGGAGTGATACAGGTGGGATACAGTGTTGGATTCTGGCTGACACTATTATTTATTATTTTCGCTATTGGACTCAATGCCTTCCTTTTCTCGTGGGGCAAAATTCATACTTCAGGAACCGAGCCATAAGTTATGCAGAGAAAATAAGGT
>SDBU01009633.1_pt1 | contig 10810 bp, 8 predicted proteins | sample 2277071 | NCBI WGS metagenome assembly SDBU01 (sample SAMN10397929, study PRJNA504765) | marine sediment metagenome | isolation source: marine sediment core GS08_GC12, 126 cmbsf | place: Arctic Ocean: Gakkel Ridge, Loki's castle | collected 2008
ACGAATTTAACAACATCTTCAATTCCAGGTATAACGGAAGCATTAAGTGCAGCTTTGTATTCTATCTTGCTTATTTCTCCATCAATTTCTCGTAAAATATCCTCGATTTGTCTTTCATTATATCCCTTAGACATAAATATCTCTTTCGCAATTTCAATATTATCCATGATACCTTTCTTTATTGAAAGATGCTTCTTGTTGACACCATGATAAAGAAGGATATCTATTGTAATACGACGGGCTCCAATTGAGTCAATTTTAAAATGTATTAAAGTTCCATCCAAATCCCATACAATTGCTTTAATTTTATTCTTTGAATGCATCTAATATACCAAATCAGAATAAATTGGACCTTTTGGAGTAAGAACAGATTTTTTTAGTTTGACTTCACTGATGCTAAAAACTCCAAATTCCAACTTTTTGTTTTCATTTATTAGGTTTTTAAGTGTGCCAAATGATTTATAATTTATTTTGTCCCGCTTTAATCTTCCTATTGTGAGATGAGGTTTGAATTGTGTCCTTCTGTCGCGAGCAATATTTAAATTTTCATACAGTAAATTTTCAATTGTATCTTTAATGTTCTGTAAAAATGGAATATCTCCGACAAGTTTTATCCATAAAACTGAAAATTTATTAAATTGTCCAACACCTTGCAGTCTAAAATCAAATGTCTTCCCTTGAAAAAGTTGAGTATTAACATCTCTCTTTAATAATGAATAAATTTTTGGCGTAACTGCTTCATGAATATTCCCTAGAAATTTTAATGTCAGGTGTAGATTTTTCGGCTCTACAGTTTTAAGTTTTTCTTGATTTTTCTTCAGACGTGAAGAAAATAAAGTAATATTTTCGATAGTTTCTTTATTATTTAATTCAATTGCAATGAAAGCCCTTATCATTTTCTTTCCCAATAACTATAAATTTTCCATTTCTTTTCTTTTAACTGCTTTTTATGTTCTGGTATTAAGTGAATTTTGTCTAAATCTTCTATTGATGAGCTTTCGATTAAATGAATAATGTCAATAAGAAAAATTACATCCATTTTGCCTCTTGTGTTTGCATCAGCAGAAGCGTTATGGGGTAAGGCTATAATTCTAATATCTGGTTGATTCTTTTTTATTCTTTTTAAACGCTCAATAGTCTTTAGATCTATTGGCTCTACTGGGAATACATCGAGGGCCAAATTTATTTGGAGCTCTTCATTTTCAATCATATTTATTAAAGTATCGAGGTCTACAACAGAACCTCGAGCAGTATTCACTAATAATGCATTTTTTTTCATTAGTTTTAACAAATCTCGATTAATTATATGATGGGTTTTCTTATTCAATGGAATGTGTAAACTAATAATGTCTGATTCTCTGAAAAGTGTGTTTAAGTTTTTTTTAAATTCTATCAAAGGGTATTTTTTTTCAAACTCTTTCATTTGTTCAATATCATAATAAACGATTTTAACACCCCAGGAATACAATTTCTTTACAATTTCCTTTCCAATTTCACCTAATCCTACAATTCCAAGAATTTTAGTCGCTAACATGGATGAGAGAGAGTGGTCCAAATCCCACTTTTCCTCCAAACTCCAACCATAATTCCATACGTAATTATGTAGATCAACTATGTTTCTCAAGTTAGCCAGAATTAACGTTATTGTGTAATCTGCTACCGTTTCATGAAGGACACCTGGAGTGTGAGTTATCAAAATATTATCATTTTCTGTTCTTTGAATATGATTATACCCTACAGTTGAAGTGGAAACTGCGAAAATGTTAGAATTCTTAAGCATTCCTATAGAAATTTTATGACTTAAATGACACCCTAGTATATCGGGATTAAACTTTCTAATTTCTTCATTAAGTTTTTTCTCTATAGGAAAACGTCCATCAAAATATTTTAATTCTGATATCTGTGCTAATTTTTCCCATAATTTTTTAATTTTAAATCGAATTTCTTTGGAAATTTTCTCATTAGAGCCTATTTCTTCTTCTGAAAAAACATTTGAGGTGAGATATACATTAAGTTTACGACTCATATTTATTAATAGTGCATTATAGTACTTGCATTTTTTGCTTATTTATTTCTTTTTAGGCATATATATTTTAACTTTTATGAAATATTATAAAAACTGAATTTACTAAATTAATAAATAAATAAAAAACCTGAGTTGATAGAAAATGGCTAAAGTTAAATGTCAAGAATGCAAAAAGGAAATTGTAGGAGGAGCTAAGATACAAGAATTTGACCCTGTGGAGCCTACGAGCATGCACATATTCTGTTCTGAAACTTGTAGGGATAAATGGGCTGCTGCAAAAGCGTAAGAGTGGTAATATAGTATATATTACCTTTTTATTTTACCAGGAAGATAGAAGTCATATTTCTTCCGAAATAATTTAGTTTTTATAAATCTATCGATTCTCCTTGCGGTTTGAAAAATACTCCATATTGCTTTATCATTTTTATAATACTTCTGTACTTCCATCACTGTTAAAGGGGTAATTTCAAATTCTTTTGCTTCTTCTCTAAAAAATTTGTTTATCCTTTGAATTAATATAGGTATTATTTCAGGTTTCTGCTCTTTAAAGAAATTAGCGATCAAGTCAATGATTACTAATCTCCAGTCATAATAACGGTCTAATACTTCTTGTAAGAACATAGCTTTTATTATAAATCTCATAAATGAAGGTGCGCTTTTTAAAAATAGTTCAGCATCCATTGCATCGTTTCCATTTATTCGATACATTGGTGTACTTGTATCAAAATAGAATAATTTAGTATTATCATCTATTGTAGGGGTTTTAGGATCGTAATTCAATACACTCCAATTTGAAATTTGTCCGTCTAATCCTACCTTTAGATTATGATTATTCTTATTTAACGACCATACTTTTTTCATTTCTCTTACAACGAGGAGAATCAGTGTTTCTATTGCATCGTCATTAATATGATGAATTACATTATTTCCAACAGATTCAGGATCAATTCGAGCTTGAACACTATAGAATTGAATTTTTTCTTTATCATCTCTAAACCATATAGCTTTATGTTCAGGGAGGTTGAGATTTAATTCCTTACCGAGGATTCTACAATATTCATTATATGCACGGATGTGTTTCTTCACTTGTTCTTCCGTATCAAAAATCGGAATTCTTTTATACGCTAAATGCGCGGGATCATCAATGATTTCAAAAACCAAACTCATTTCTCCGAATCCAAGAATTTTAATTGGAATTTTCCCATTTTCTGGGTTAATAGTGTCAATAGTCTTCTCAAATTCTTTTAACAATCCAATATCAATTTTCATAAGAAATCAATTTGTTTTGAAAGATGAATCTTAATTTTAGATTAACATTAGATTTATTTAAAATTATAAGATTTATTGTTTTCAATTATTTGATGAGAATATTTTTATTCTGGGTTTTCTACTTAAATTTGAAAAAAATTAAGATCAACTCACAATAATGAAAGAGAGAAAAGATTGGGAGAATTCTGAAATAATAGGGTTAAATAAGGAACCTGCTCATAATACATTAATTCCATTTCAAGATACAGATTCTGCTTTACAAGGAACCAATGAAGGTTCGAATTTTTATAAATCTCTTAACGGTAATTGGAAATTTAATTGGGTGAGAAGACCAGAAGATCGACCAAAAAACTTTTATGATTTAGATTTTGATACGAGCAAATGGAGTGAAATCCCAATACCAAGTAATTGGCAGATGCAAGGATACGGAGTCCCGATTTATACAAACGTTGAATATCCATATAGTATTCAAAAAGATAACATTCCAAGCATTGATCACGATTATAATCCTGTTGGTTCATATAAGAAAGAATTTTCAATTCCTAATAACTGGGAAAGTAATCAAATTTTTATTCACTTCGGTGGTGTAAAATCTGCATTTTATTTATGGATTAATGGAAGAAAAGTGGGATATAGTCAAGGCTCAATGACTCCAGCGGAATTTAATATAACAGACTTTTTAAAAAAAGATAAAAATATCCTCGCAGTTGAAGTTTATCGATGGTCTGATGGGAGTTATTTGGAGGATCAAGATATGTGGCGTTTGAGTGGGATCTACCGAGATGTGTACCTTTATTCTACTCCCCATGTGCATATACGTGATTTTTTTATATTTTGTGATTTAGATGATCAATGTAAAAACGCTGAATTGATAATAAAAGCAAAAATTATTAATTACTCCAAGGATCTAATAGAAGGATTTAATTTGGAATCTTTTATGATAGATAATGATTACAAGATAATTGCTGAACCCAATATTGGGATTCAAAATTTAAATATAGCACCATCAGGGGAAATCGAAGTCAGTATGAAAAAACTTGTAATTAATCCCTTAAAATGGTCTGCTGAAAATCCCTACCTTTATGATATTCTTTTGGTATTAAAAAGTGCATCTAATGAGATTATTGAGGTAGAACATTGTAAATTCGGATTTCGTAAAGTTGAAATCAAAAACTCCCAGATATACATTAATAATCGTTCAATCTTATTTAAGGGGGTAAACAGGCATGAACATGATCCTGATCATGGCAGAGCAGTACCTTATTCAAGAATGCTCCAGGATATTAAGATTTTAAAACAGAATAATATTAATGCTGTTCGCACAAGTCATTACCCAAATGATCCAAAGTGGTATGAATTATGTGATGAGTTTGGTATTTATGTAATTGATGAGTGCAATTTAGAGACCCATGGATTACGTGAAAAAATCCCATCAAGTCGACCAGAATGGACTAAAGCTTGTGTCGATCGAATGATGTCCATGGTAGAGAGAGACAAAAATCATCCTTGTATATACATGTGGTCTTTAGGAAATGAAGCAGGTTATGGAGATAACTTCAAAATTATGAAAAAGGCTGCTTTAAAAATAGATTACACGAGACCTTTTCATTACGAGGGAGATCCTAAATTGGAAGTGTCTGATGTATTTAGTATGATGTATACAAGCATAAAAAGGCTTGCTAAATCAGGCCAATTAAAGAAACTTAGAAGAACCTCTCCTAATGGTTTTTTAAACCCAGAAGATTATAAAGATAAACCTATAATTCTCTGTGAATACGCCCATGCTATGGGAAATTCCCTTGGAAATTTTCAGGAATATATGGATGTGTTTGAACAATATGAGAATTGTATAGGTGGTTTTATTTGGGATTTTGTTGATCAAGGATTGAGAAAATTGTCTGCTAATGGTAAAGAATTTTGGGCTTATGGAGGGGACTATGGAGATGAGCCGAATAGCAAGAATTTTTGCTGTAACGGTATCGTATTACCTGATCGAACCCCCAACCCATCACTTCATGAAGTAAAAAAAGTATATCAAAATATAAAAGTGTATCCAATTGATTTACTTAAAGGAAGAGTTAATATTCTGAATAAATATAACTTTAAATCTCTTGAATTTGTTGAAATTTCATGGCAAATGACTGCTAATGGCAAAACGATTCAGGATGGTTTATTACCGAAAATATCTTTAAAACCTAAAAAATCTCAAGAGATTAGAATACCTTTTAAAACTCCAATTTTAAATCCAAGAACAGAATATCATCTCACTCTAATGTTCAAACTCTCTGATAAAACAAGATGGGCAGAAAAGGGTTATAGAATAGCATGGGATCAATTTAAGATACCATTCGAAATTCCTCCCACATCAGTAATAAAATCAGAAGAGAATTCAGAGATAAATTCGAGAGAGACGGAAGAAGAGATTGTTATAAAAGGAAGTGGTTTTAAAGTTATATTCGGAAAGAAAACTGGAGTTATTGAATCCTATTCCATTTATGATACTGAATTATTTTCTAGTCCCCTAGTTCCTAATTTTTGGAGAGCACCAATAGATACCGACAACTTATTACGATTTGTCGTACCCGAGTTGAATAGTTTCATCTTTAAATGGAAAGAAGCAAATCATAATCGCATTCTAAAAGAAATATCAATAAACAAATTAAAAAGTAATAGAATACGTGTAAAAACGATTTCAACTGTTCCATATGGGAAATCTTATTTTGAAACTGAATATACTGTATTTGGAACAGGAGAAATTATTATAAAAAATTTGTTTACACCAGAGAGAGATATGATCCGATTTGGAATGCAGATGGCAATTCCAGGTAGATATAATACATTAACTTGGTATGGGAGAGGTCCACATGAAACACACTTTGATAGAAAAACAGGAGCTGCGGTAGGATTATATTCAGGATTAGTCGAAGATTTAGTCCATAATTACGTACGCCCTCAAGAAAATGGTAATAGAACTGATGTGCGTTGGGCAGCTTTAACAGATGGAAGTGACAAAGGATTATTTATTTCAGAAATCGGAGGAGATTACCTTAATATTAGTGCGTGGCCTTATTCAATGGAAGATTTAGAGAGAGCAGAACATATAGATGAATTGCCTAAACGAGATTTTATCACTGTAAATATTGACTATAAACAAAGTGGTGTTGGAGGAAGTCTTATCGGAAGAAGAGATATTCTTAAAAAATATAGCTTAACCCGAAATAAAGAATACTGTTATGCTTTTCTACTTAAACCTTATTTCAAAGAATTGGGTGATTTAACCTCAATTTATCAAAATAGTAATCAAAATATTTAAATTCACTTCGAGACATACCTAATAAATAATTTTTAGGAGAAATAGTAAATGGCACGTCCTTTGTGGTTTGTAAAGCTATTGAAGAAAACATTCCCAAATATAAAATTCCTCGCTAAGTTAACAAATCTCCCTATTCTAGGATCTATCCTTGATTATTTGCTTTTTCAAGGAGATCATATTATATATCTTCCCCAAGTTAGAAGTATTAAAATAAATCAATCTTTAGGAGAGTATGATGAAGTTGTATTGCCCTCCCAAGTGCTTAAGCATTTCATTGAAAAAGCTAAACATCATTTTGTTATGAATTTTTGTATTTGTAGATCGAGTATGAAATGTGAGGATTACCCAATTGAGCTGGGTTGCCTATTTCTTGGAGAAGCTGTTTTGGACATTAATCCACAATTAGGAAAGTTAGTTACAAAAGAAGAAGCTTTCGATCATGAAAAAAAATGTGAAGACGCAGGGTTAGTACATATGATAGGGAGAAATAAGTTAGATGCTCAATGGCTTGGTGTAAAAAAAGGGGAAAAGCTCTTAAGTATATGCAACTGTGATCCTTGCTGCTGTTTATGGCGTGTATCTCCAATTTTAGCGCCCAGGATTGGCAATAAAATTAAAAAAATGAAAGGAGTTAACGTTAAAGTCTCAGACAGATGTAAAGGTTGTGGTATATGTACCAAAGGATATTGTTTTGTTGATGCCATACACATGATAAGAGATAAGGCTATTATTACTCAAATATGTAGAGGTTGTGGACGATGTATCAGTGTTTGCCCTCACGAAGCAATAGAGCTAACCATTAATGATGAGAATTACATCAAAAATTCAATTGAAGAAATTGATGAAATAATTGATGTAACTTAAATCCCTAATTTTCTTTCCAGAAAAAATTATTTTTCTTTAAATTATTTATTCTTGTTCTATGTTTTAACGCTGATACTGCTTGAACAGCTTCTTTTATTGAATGAAACACAGGTATATATGCCAATTCTAATGATTCAATGATTAACTCGTATTTCGAAACGTATGGGATAAAACAAACGACAGGTTTATTTTTGGATATAACAATGTTAGCTACTCTTCTCCCTATCTGAAATGAAATGTTCGGAGGATAGGGCAATAGCAACAAAATAATGCATTCAATTCTCTCGATATCTGATAAATACCTGATTACATTTTCGATATCAGTATCTAATACTGAACCAGTGAGATCAATAGGGTTATTAAAAGAAGCAATTTGTCGAGCTGTTGGATTCATTAGGTTTTTTAAATCTCTTTTTTCCTGAGGTGTAAATCTAACAGCGTTTAATCCATACTTCTTTAGCATATCACTTGCTAAAACTGCATGTCCTCCCGATACTGATACGATTGCTACGTTACCAAAGGTAACAACATTGTTTCCAAAGGGATTTCTTCGTTGAGCTAATATATCAAAAACTTTCAATGACGTTAGTAATTCACGTTCTGAGTGAGGCTGTATTACATGATATTGCTTTAGAGCAGAATATATTATTTTATAATTCCCTGCCAAACTCGCAGTATGACTCTGTGTTGCTACTTTTCCTTCTCTAGTTTTTCCACCAAAATAAACTATTACAGTATCTTCTGAATCTCTTGCTAACTGTAAAAAATTTCTTGCTTTACCCTTTTTGAACCCTTCTAAATAAAAAACTATATTTGTTGTATCTGGATCTACTTGACTGAAGTATTCTAACAACATAACTTCATCCACAACTGCACGATTACCAATAGAAACTGCAGTTGAAACACCTATATTTCTCTCCTTAAACTTAAGAAAGAATTGATCTACTAACACCCCTCCACTCTGACTTATTAGAGCGACAGAACCTTTTGGCGGTTTAGTGATGCGTTCTGTAGGCAAAAATATAGTATCGACAATGGGGCTCGCATAAACTCCAAGACAATTAGGTCCTAGAACCGCAAGATCGTTATCAAATGCTAATTTCTCAAGTATTTCTTGTCTCTTTTTGCCTTTCCCTCCAATTTCTGCGAATCCGCCTCCGATTATAACGCTTGAGGGGATACCAAGGTCAATACAATCCTGGATATATTCTAATGTGTCATCAGGGCCAACCGCAATTACTAATAGATCTGGAATTTCTGGTAGTTTATCTAAACGCTCATAAAGCTTAATTCCCTCTATTTCTCCCCCAGTAGGATAAATTCCGTATACTTTCACTTGCATTTCAAATTCGTTCTTTACTAACACTATTCTACCAGGACTGAGAGGGTTCTTCTTACTGATCCCGACCACTGCAAGAGATTTTGGGTTAAATAGGGTTTTTAAATCCATTTTATTTAGAAAACAACTATGATATCTTGAAAGATATATATGCTAAAGATATAATTATTTTTATATATCTTCTCTTTATATGGAAAAAACTATAAATAAATAGTACTAAGAATCTACTTTTTTCCTAATTTCTTCTTAATTTTCTTTCTTAAATTACGGATTACTTCCTTATTATGTAAAATATCTTTAGTTTTTAAAAAAATATATTACAAGCATAAAGAGCTTCTTCGTAATTTCCAACATTAAAATAAGATTCACTCAGATTCCCCCATATTTTATTTTAAACTTAATAACCACTGATTAAGTGAATAAAATTTTTAATTATGATAAATTAGGAATTAAAAGTTTATTAAGACAAAAATCGATATAATATCAATTTAAAAACTATATAAAAAAAATAATCATGAACGAGAAAAAAAAAGGGGATAGTGAAAGCTATTCCTTTAAAAGAGGGGCTAGGTTTGCTACTGGTCAAATAGCAGATCAAGCTGCTTATCAAACTTTTACATTTCTGGTTTTTACTTTCTATTTCGCTGTTATTAAACTCGATATTATTCTTATCACAATTGGGTTTATCATTTGGGCGATTTGGAATAGCCTTAATGACCCCTTATTAGGATACTTATCAGATAGAACACATACCAGATTAGGACGTCGCCTTCCCTACATTATGATAGCAATAATACCTCTTGGTATAATTATGTTTCTGTTATTTACACCACCTCTACCTATAGGGGTAGCAAATCAATCAGGAAATTTTGCCTATTTCTTGATTATAATAATTTTGTTCGAATTCTTCTATACGATGTATGCTCTTAATGCAACCTCTTTATTTCCCGAAACTTTTCTTTCTAATGAAGATAGAATAAAAGCTAACAACGTTAGACAAGTTTTTCTTATTTTGGGTTTATTCATAGCATTTATTTTACCAGGAGTATTCATCGATAAATATACACTTTCTTCAGAAAAAACAGTCGGAGAATATCAACTATTTGGAATAGTCGTTGCTATAATTATTATAGTTATTGGGGTAATTTTCATAAAAGTTACTCCAAGAGAAAAAGTAGAATTTAAAGAGGATTACAAGAATGCACCAAGATTTTTCAATTCAATTAAATTGTGTGTGAAAAGTAAATCATTCAGATGGTATATTCCCGCGGAAGTTGCGAATTGGTTTGTTTATGGAATCTTGCCTACCTTAGTCCCACTCTATGCTAAAGCAGTATTAGGTATGGAAGATGCATTTATGGTATCTCTATTATTAGCTTCTACTTTTCTATCTTCTGCTATTTTCATCACCATCTTATGGAAACCAGTGGTTAGGAAGTTAGGTAATAGGAAAGCTTGGATGGTTTCAATGACAACTTGGATTTTAACTTTACTGCCATTAATGTTTCTTGGTGAAAATATGGTAGCAATTGCAATGATTGTATTTTTCTTTATTGGTCTTGGATTATCAGGGTCCTTATATATAATTGACCTAATTGTTTCTGATATCATTGATGAAGATGAGGTAAAAACAGGTACTCGAAGAGAAGCAGGATACTATGGAGTAAATGCATTCTTTCTAAGATTAGCTGTCATTATTGTATTCCTAAGTATAGGTCCAGTTTTTATCATTGCTGAGTGGGATGTGATCGGAACAATAACTCCAGAGATACAATTAGGACTACGAGTTTTGATGTTTGTTTACCCCGCTGTTGCATTAGTAATTGCAATCTTAGCTATTTACAAATATCCTTTACATGGAGCGAGATTACTGGAAGTTAAAGCTAAACTTCAAGAAATCCATGAAGAGAAAAAAGCTAGAATATAAATAATAATTTTTTTCTATTTTTTAAGCTTTTTCAAATTTGTCAATCCTACTTTAATTCTAGAGAGAATTTCA
>SDBU01009634.1_pt1 | contig 10810 bp, 12 predicted proteins | sample 2277071 | NCBI WGS metagenome assembly SDBU01 (sample SAMN10397929, study PRJNA504765) | marine sediment metagenome | isolation source: marine sediment core GS08_GC12, 126 cmbsf | place: Arctic Ocean: Gakkel Ridge, Loki's castle | collected 2008
CGGCATCCCTAGGCCTAAAAGCCAACGTCGCTGCCTGGTTTTCCGCCACACTCCTTTTGCTCGCTTTTATTTTGACTGGGAACAGTACATTTATATTGCTCATTCTATTGGCTCTTGCCATCAATCTGGTTGTGAATAGAGGTTTGCTCGCGGCGTTTTACCGCACCAAAGGATTCCTGTTTGCCCTGGCCGCGATATTATATTACCTGTTGCTGTACCCCGCGGCGGTGGGTTCTGGCGCACTTGCCGGGTTAGCCAGATACTTCTTCACTATGCGTGCTCTGCGGGAGAACACTTAATGTATTCGCCGCTACGCCACACTGGTTCGATCCTCTGGAAAAGGCAACCTATTCAGCTCACCTTTTTCGTAACCCGAAAGTGCAATGCAAAGTGTCCCTTCTGCTTTTATGTCGACAACACCAAGAGCGCTGAGGTAAGCGCACCAGAGCTTTCTCTTGATGAAATTAAAAGAACCTCTCTGTCTCTGGGCAAACTGCTGTGGTTGGCGTTCTCCGGCGGAGAGCCTTACCTGAGAAAGGATCTTGTAGAAATAAGTAAGATATTCTACGAACAAAATAGACCGGCAATCATGCTCTATCCAACCAATGGTCTGTTGCCAGATTTGATTAAAGACAAGACTGAAAAAATTCTAAAATACTGTAGTAAGACCGTCGTGACCGTCAAGCTTTCTATTGATGGACTGGACGGGGATCACGATGCCATGCGCGATACACCGGGTAGCTTTGATAAAACCATGAAAACGTATCACCTGCTTGGTGATTTGCTGGAGAGATATCCAAATTTTGAACTCGGAATCAATACGGTATTTTGTTCCGAGAATCAGGATAAAATGGATGAGATCATTGATTTTGTACAAGACCTGACAAATGCTAAAACACACACCATTTCGATGGTGCGCGGCAACCTTCTGAATCCGCACTATAAGGAAGTGGATCACGAAAAATACCGCCGTGCGATTAACAGGCTTGAGAAAAATCTGAAAAGCCAGGCGTCAAACATTTACAGGTTCCGTGGTTCGCGTCTAAAAGCTGCTCAGGATATTTTACAGCGCCGTCTGATCCATCAGACACTGCTCGCCCAGAAAAGACTTATCCCGTGCTATGCCGGAAAGTTAAACCTGGTTTTGACGGAGACCGGGGATGTCTATCCCTGTGAAATTCTCTCGACGAGTTTCGGCAATGTTAGAGACTATGACTATAATATGAAGGAAATCATTCGTTCCGAAAGGGCCAGTCCTGTTCTGGATTCTATTTTTAACAACCGGTGCTATTGCACGCACGAATGCAATTTCATTACCAACATCCTGTTCAACCCCCGATTGTATCCGACACTGGCCAAAGAGTATGTGCAGATACAAAGAACTCATCCAGTACGGGTTTCCGCGTCTCCATTACGCCCGTGAAACAGGTTCCTGCCTGCCCAGAGCCAGAACAGACTCTTCAATCCTCTGGCCGCAACCTTGAAATCGGTCAAAGTCCTGATAGCCAGGAGCCTTCTTAACAAAAATGAAGGCCTGGAGTAGAACCGCCTGAACGCCAGCTGGCGAAGCGTTAAGATTTGGTCGCGGGTCATGGTGTATGGGACAAACGCCGCCGACTGATAGGTACGGTCTGAAAGATCGCCAGAAACGGTGCCGAATTTATCCAGATTATCGTAAAGGTAGGTACCAGGAAATGGTGTCAGTGCATGAAAGTTTGCCAGGTCGGCGTCCAGCTCAATAGCAAATTCAATGGTTTTCAGTCCGTCTACAAAGGTTTCTCCCGGTGCGCCAAATATAAAGGGGGTGCTGACTTTCAGCCCGACGCCTTTTGCCGCGCGCACATCCCTTCGTATCTGATTGAGGGTTGTCGCCTTCCTGAGTGCATTGAGGGTCTTCTGAACGCCACTATCGACACCAAATAAGATGGCCCAGCAACCCGCGTCCTTCATAGCCTGTAGCAGAGGTTTATCCACCTGGTTGACACAGGCCGAGGCAAACCAGGTGAAATCAAGCTGCCGTGCCTTGATCTCCCGGCATATCTGCATGGCCCTGTCATAATCGGAAGTGAAGGTGTCGTCAGTAAACTTGATCTCACGGTAGCCCTGGCTGAGGCAAAGTTCTATTTCACGTAATACATTATCAACGCTACGGTAGCGGATTCCACGAATTCCGCTTTTTCTATTTTTGTCGATCTGGAAGCAGAAGATGCACCTTCTATCGCACCCCCTGGAGGTTATAAGGGTGGTGACCGGTTTTCTCTTGTATGTTGCCGGAGGAGGAATATATTGATTCATATCATCCAACAGCTCTCTCGCGGGAAACGGCAGCGCGTCCAGGTCATCGGTTAACGGTCTAGGCGGGTTTATAATTATCCTTGCACCTTGTCTGAAAACCACCCCCTGAACACCTTCGAGGTCTTTCCCGACCTGGAGCCTGGCCACCAGCTCGACAATGGTCAGTTCCGCCTCACCTGTTATTACTGCATCGATGCTTTTGCTTTCATCGTTCAGACACTGCTCCTGCAACGCGATCGGATAGGGCCCGCCTACACAGGTAAATATTTCTCTATCAAGTTGCTTGACGGCATTCGCGGTCTTCACGGCCTTTGGCCAGCCGAAGGTAGTCGCGTAAATACCTGCAAAATCAGGGTCAAATTCCTTTACGCGATACAATAGCTCATCATGGGTTATGAATGCCCCATTAAAAAACTTTACCTCATGGCCAGCCTGGAGAAGACTAGCGCCAACATAAAGGGTTCCCAGCGGCTGCCAGTAATTAATTTGCGAGCCGACTGTTTTGGAAGGAAATATTTCTTCAGGAGACCACGCCGGATGAATCAATGCGCATTTCATGAGTCTGTCCCTATCGGGAATTTACCACCATTCCCTCATTAAAAGATTCAGATCTGCTGGCCATTACCCCTTCGGCTGCAACAATACCGGACTCTATGGCATTATCCATATTGTAATACTTGAACATTCCCCCTCTTCCAATCAAGCTCAAGTTGCGATATCTATCAAGATAGTCGCATATTTTTTCATAATGCTTTCTATAGCCTACCTTAAACAATGGATAGGCCCTCGGGATTCGTAATATTACTTTATCTATCACCTCATGCCTTTTGATAAAGCCTAGAATTATCAAATTGGTAATCGTCCTTTCAGCGAGATCCGCGTCACTCGCACACCAGGTGTCATCACCCCGAAAGCAGAAGTGCTCTGTTACCAGCAGGGTCGTCCCTTGTGGCGCCATCTTTTTGCTCCAGTTTGTCGGTTCATGAATCCTGCCGAAAGGGATTCTTTGCTCAGGGATATATATCCACGTTTGATCGGTTACCCTTTCACGGTTAATCATGATTGTCACAATCACCAGGTCTCTGTATCTGAGTCTGGATGCGGCGCCGAGCACGTCTATAGGCGGCTTTGGATGTAGCAACTGGACCAGTGTGGCCACAGGGATGCTGGATATGAATTCGTTACCCTTAAATATGCTGGTCTGACTACCGGTCCGCGTTACGATACTCTCAATTTTAGAACCGCAATGATTAATCCTGACGATACGGGTATTGGTTAGCACACGATTGCGTTGATCGATTTCCGCCTTCAGTCGCTCCGAGATTTGCCCGATACCCAGAGGGGGATAGAGGAACTCACTTGCCAGGGTAAACACGCCCCTTCCGCTGTAGTTGAATAACGCCTTGCTTACGGCTTTCCCAAGTGAAAGTCTTTGAATGCGCTGCTCTATCCACTCCATGCAGATCTGGCTGCAATCAATACCCCAGACTTTTTCGCTGTATTCCTTGAAATAAATATTGAACATGGTGCGACCAAAATGGCGCACAACCCAGTCTTCAAGTGAAACGATCTGTGTATCCTCGAATCGAGGTCTTAGCTGCTCGACCACATAGTCCAGGATGATTCTTGAAGCTGTCGGAATACCCAGACCGGATATGGCATTAAGTGGTTTCAATGGATAGTCGAAATACTTGCCACGCAGAAGAATCTTGCTTGAGCGCGTCACCACGAGCGCATCGCCTTTCAGGACTTCCTGCAAGACAAAGCGCTCAATCTTTTTGTTACTGGTGATAAACCTGTGGCCGCCCAGATCGAACCTGAAGTCCCGATGGTGAATTGTTTTTGCCAGGCCACCTACTGTCGAATCTCTTTCGACAATGAGAATATCGGTTCCCGATCGAGTCAGCACGTAGCCGGCCGCCAGGCCGGCGAGACCGGCTCCGAGAATCACAATATCTTCAACTTGATTCAGGCGCACTTCACTCTTCTTCCGCTAACTCCTTGTAGTAGTCCTGGTACTCTTTGCTGATTCCTTCCGTTGCCGTCGCCTCGGTTGCGGCGCCGTAACCACCCGCCTCCGCAGTCTCAAAGTAGCCGGGCTCAACACCGGTATAAGACGATATGTTGTAGCCCAAAGAAAATCCCAGAAGGCCCGCCACCATAACAATCGACACCCACAAACCGGTTTTCAATTTTTCTCCTCCTTGCTCGGCGAGGGTTGACTAAAGCAACCTGCCAGGCGGTGGCTGATCACCAAAAAATATTCAGATTCGTTAACCTGTTCACACACACTTGGTTTTTATTTATCTTCGTATAATCCACGATAGTAATCCTGCATTTCCGCCTCTACCTCGGTTTCCACCTTTACCTTTTCCCCCTGGTTACCGATCATCCCCACCTTAACCAGCGGCGGCACACTGTAGCCTATGAGAAATCCCAGAAACACTGCTACCACAACAATAATCATCCAAAGACTGTCTTTCATCATTGCGTACCTCTAAACCTTGTTTGATCCACTGCCACTGCACTGATTAATTGAAATGGCTAAGCCTTCTGAATGTTCCATATGAATTGACCACCTTCATGCTTTTTCTCAGTAATTTCATCGCCGGTGTTATCGCACATGGTAGAAATCGATTCCCCTGAAGAGGGGTTATCAAATATGATTTCCAGAATGTCGCCTGACTTCAGCCTCTCAAGCGCCTTTTTGGTGTAAATCTGCGGATGGGGACAGACATATCCCAGAACATCCAGCAGATAAATGCCCTCAGCCTTTTTTTCGAACTTCATCGCCATCATCGCCTCCTTCTAAACGCTTGCGCCAGCTTAGATTTTGCATTCATCAAATTCCTTAGCCATCTTTCTCTCTGTCCACCAGTTGAAGAATTTGACCCCTATGTAGGCGCCGCCGACCATGCCCAGACCGAATAGCCATCCCGACGGATCACCTTGAGATACCCGCACAAAGAAAGCGCCGATGTTGCACCCAAGGCCAAGCCTTGACCCGATGCCCATCAATGCCCCGCCGATAATTGCCCACGTGGCTAGTTCCAGGTTGGTTTTCTTGAATTTGAATTCGTTAGCCAACAGCGCCATCACCGCCGCGCCGCCAATAAGGGCCAGCGACATCCAATCCGCCGGATTAATAACAGGATTCGGAATACCGTTAACGAAACCAAAATAGATATTGTCCATCATGTTCCAACCAGACTTCTGGAATACCCAACCTACCCATTGCGCCTCCTGCGTCGTTACATACCAGTATCCCGGATCAAATACGGTTCCGTTTACGGATATACCAAAGTCGAAACCCATTCTTTCGAGGAGTGTCCCCGCATTTCTGACGCCGAACTTAACCCGCAGACCCTGGATAACAAACATATGCAGCCCGGCTGCAATGCCGAGTATCAACCCAGCTATAGCAGTTCTCCTGGAAGCCAGGATCATGGTCCAATAACCGACCATGTCATCTTTGAAAGTTATGCCGGTCTGTTTCTCCTTTCTCCTTTTCCTCATAAAACCCTTACGCGACCAGATCATATAAACGATAACCATAAGCAGTGCCCCGGGTAAAATAACGCCTAAGAGCAAGTTACCTAAAAATGCCCCCGCTACGGACTCGTTGGACCAACCAAACATTTTGGCGAAGGTCAATACTGGCTGGTTCCAGACGTAGCCGGCAAGATACTGATCAACCCAGCCATCACCGACATTGATAACTTCAGGCAGTCCTTTTGCCATAGCCGACTCGTGCCAGGACTGCGGCACGAGTTTGTTCGCCCATCCGCCCATATCCACGAATATCGCCTGAGTGACACTTATGGATACAACGACAAGCAGTGCACTCATGTTACCTTCGCCGGTTTTATACAGAGACCCCGAAGCACAGCCACCTGCAAAAACCATCCCCACGCCAAATATGAAACCGGCAATCGTCGCATGCAGGCTGGTCGGCGCTGGATGAAAAGTGCTGATGCCGGTCGCTGTCACAAAAGCACCCACAAAAGCAAAAAGGGCCGTGGCGATCATGATGCCGACGGCCATCCGCGGAACGCCCACGGCGAATAGATCACGAAACGCGGACGAGAAGCAGAACCTGCCGTATTGCAGACACATCCCGTAGACCAATCCGAACCACAGATAGACGGAAAGATAAATGTAATACTCGTTGTAGGCGTAGGTCCCTATACTGACCATCGCAAAGAACGCCAGTATCGCATACGCCCATAATCGCCCCTTGCTTGCACCATTATTCATTTAAATGCCCTCTACTGTTTCCCGCCTGACATCTTGTCGACTGACGCGCTCAAGTTGGCTCATATACCCTTACTATGGTTTTGTATCTAAATACCTTGTCCAACCTGGAAAATTCCTTGGACAAGCGATAGCCGGAAATCCTCTGGGCAATGCGACCGGGCATGGATTGATTGCCATCACTAGAAATGATCACCACTGCCGTGTTTTCATCAGCGTGGCTGAAGCCGCTAGTATAGAACTCCGGATTTTCATATTCCCACGTAAATCGCAACGGCGACTTTTCAATCAATTCCTGTCGCGGCTTGATATTGCTGTTGTTGTGATAAGTAATTTTTTTACCGGTGAACAAATCAAGGAGCGCGACCGAGATGGCAGGATTAATGATGGAGCGTGTTTGCGGGAGGACAAATACCTCCACGTTCGCCGCCTTAATGGAATTGAGATACTCGCCTGCATTCTTTATGTTAGCGGCACTCATTTTCTGTAAAAACGGCAGGTACCCGAAGACGGCAATAATGAGAGTGGATACCACGGAACACGAAACGATGTATCTTCCTATTCTTTCATTCTTCAATTGCGTCAGCCCGTAGGATGCCATCAAGGCGAGCATCGGGAAAACCAGAATGATGTACCTGATTCGCCTGATCTCCAGCATCATCACAAGAAACAGCATCCATCCGATGATGGCGTAGTGAATGTCACGTTTCTTTATCGCCACGTAGATGGAATAAAGTGCGGCGATAGTAATAAAGGGATGGATCTGAAACATAAATGTCGATGTAAAGCTTTCCCCCCATCGTTTAAGCCCTGGCACTTGATAGCTCTGCAAAAGCCTGAGCTGTTCTGCCATAATGTTAAACTTCCAGAGTATGACCAATGCCATCAGGAAGACTGCGCCCAGCGAAATTATGGCGGCACGCTGAAGAATGACTCTCCATCCGTATTCAAGGTGGGAAAGAAAAACAATGGGAATAACACTGAGCATTAACCAGGCTGAATATTTAGATAACATCGCCAGCATTATTGCCGTTGACGCCGATATCAATTGTCCCGTGCCACCTTGCTTAACGGCCTTTATCGTCGTAAAAACGGCGAGCGTGAGAAAGAACATCGTCGGAACGTCTACCAGCATGAGGGGAATCTGGGTAAGCAGGTAGGGCATACCGAGCAGCAGTGTTCCACCATATATACCAACGGTTTCATTCCACAAGGTTTTTCCAATCAGGAAGGTCAGCACCACCGTTCCGGAAAACAGGAGTGTGGAAAATAACTGAATGCCCGTTCTGGTCTCACCAAAAACGCTGTATATGAGGCCGTAGAGGAAAGGAATCAGCGGCAGATCCGTCCACGCCGCTATATCGTTGCCCCACTCCCTAAAGAAATATCCTATACCGTATAGCTCGAGATGCTTGGCTTGCATGAAATACCTCGAGGCATCCACGATAACCTCCGGTTCCCCCCAAAAGATCCCGGCAACTGCAAATGAAGAAATAAAAAGCCATACCGCCGGCTTTCGTACGGAAAGAGAAATATTGGAAAACACATACGCAACAAAAACGCCGATCACAAGGGCAGATAGAATCTTAAACACATCGACGCCTGCAAATACCCACTGCCAACTTGTGAGCCGGTTATCATCCAATGCACGTAAGGCAAAAAGCGCCAGAAATGTTGTTAGGGTCAGCAGGAAGATCAGGAAGGTCAGAAGAATTTCTTCATTTTTCGGCTTGGTTTCGTGTAGACCAATAATTTTATCAGGCCGCAAAATATCTGCCCCCAGCCGCAGCCGCGGGAACGCCCCGTGAAAATAACTCAGATTGGTTCCACTCACTGCGAACACGTCCCCGCTTCTTGTAGTACATCTCCCTGCCTTTCCACTTACTTGTCAGCACGATTTTCACTCGAACAAGACAAGCTGCGACCACAATTGCTGAATATGTTATGTGGCCCTGTCATTAACTCCTTCGTTACCAAGAGATGACCTGGTCGCAAGAGAATATTTTGTCGACAAGATCCTCATACGAGATCTCCATTTTTGTCAGGTCAATCGCCTCAACGTGATGTTCCCTGGAATGCACATTGATTATCTGATCGGATAATATGGTCGGGCCATCATTTAGTATGTGCAGTATGCTCATAACCTTGCCGCTTTTTTCTGTTGTTTTATACACGTTGTGTTGCATCCACGTAGAGCGCCTGACACATCGAATTTGCGTTTACTACAAAACAACTACCTTGTCCGCATAATGATTCATCATCGCGTTGTTAAATTGGCTTGCACAACCAATATCCTTTGGTAAATTTTTAGTATCAACTTCGTAAACCACCGCGCTGTGCTCGCACAGACTCATGGAAACGGCTGACAGCTTTGTTAACGCAACAAATGAATCGTTTTCCAGTAATCTTGTGCCCTCATCCATGGCGAAAATGATCACTTCATGATTTTTGGCTACGGCCGCTTTTGTGAATCCCCGTATGTGCTCAAGATGTCTATCTGTATTTACCAGAATCCCCAATTTCATCCTGCGGCTCCCCACGGCTGATGAAGGCCCGCCTTATTGGCTTGCTATCGTCATGCCGGCGTATCTGATATTGAAAAAATACTATGATGTGAGGTTGGTAAATGACAATGATGTATTTGCATCATTTTTGGCAAGAGCGGCTACCTGTTCCAGGTACTCCGAGTGCTTATTGTAGGTAACACTTCAGGAAAACCGGTTACTAACGGCCAGCGCAGTGTTTGATGCGTGCAGATAAACTGCTAATCCAAGGCAATTTTAATAAGGCAAAACGTGATCGTACTCAAGCAATTTTGGCGCAATTTCCTCGGTAGAAAGGTATTTAACATCCTTGTTTCCCTGGTAGTTGGAGTATATTTTCATCCCCACTTCCATCATTAATTCAAGATTGAGACGGTCCTTTTCCGTCTCTTCCAGTTTCCCATCTAACACATAGACATCAATGGTGTCGTCCACAAGAGTGAGACCCAGTGACATCCTAAGTGCTTCACCCTGCCGGTCCCTGACAAGCACGGCTATCTTTTTTACCATTGCTTTACGCCTGTGTTGGTCACGGCTAATACTGTATGAGATTGTGCCGATATGCGTAGGCCACAGTTTCTACCTGGCTATGCACTCCGAGTTTCACTTGAATATGCTGAAGATGATTTCGTACCGTCACGGGGCTGATGTTTAACAACGGTGAAATTACCGAAACGGCGAGACCTTCTGCCAGCAATTGGAGAATCTCCTGCTCCCGTGCGGTTAGCGATGTGATCATTTCGGGAAAGGAGCGAACGTTGTGATTGGAATTGCTGTTACCCGCTGGAGGTCTTTGTGAGGTGCTGTACTCCAGCACATCAAGGGTATCGGTGGCCTCTCCTCTGTGAAGCAGATGCACACAGGTCCACAGATTCTTCCGCCGTGATGGCACCAGCACGATGCTTACCGAGAGCCGTAATTCATTTCCTTTGCCGTCACGGACCCGAAGCGGAAAAGTTCCGGGAGCGTTTCCGCCCCGTGTCAACTGCGCCACGCAACATCCTCCTCCACAGAATGGCTGCCCCGCGGGGTCTTTTCCCCGAACAACCTCGCTACAGAAGCGACCCTGTGCCTCATTGGAAGGTATGCCTAATAATTGGGCGCAACCGGTATTCCAATAGATGATCTTCTGCTGGGCATCGACGGCGAAGACGCCGTCTACTGCGCGAAAAAGTAAGTCTGCAAGATTAGCCATAATTGACCTCTTTTGACCGATGCGTCCGAAGCCATCTTTATTGGTCCCAATATCTTTGCCCGGACCGGCTCTGCGCAATATATCAGCGTCTCACCCAACCAATCATTGTCAGCTAACTGATACAAAGAAATCATTGATCGGCATCAACTACTTTGTAATACTTTTGAACATCTTTGCCCTTATTTCTCGGGGTCTGTTGTATATTTCTCAGGATCAGTTTCAATTCCCGCTGGCAAATTGGGCGACGCAAATATGCTTTAACATGCAGTACCAGGCGGCAGACTGAACCTCCCCCGGATTAACGGACACTCGGAAAGGGGCTACCCTGTCCTGAGGTGTGATCGATCGAAAACCATATGTAAAAAATATATCTGCGGATTTGAACTGGATACAATGCGGAATGCGGAGAAATCTGACAGGACAGCGACCCAGATTGAACGAGAACCGGGGCTGCGGATCAATCAGCTCAACAAGTGGGGGCAACAACCTGAACAGAAGCAAGACATTGCCTGCCTAGGTAAGG
>SDBU01009635.1_pt1 | contig 10807 bp, 9 predicted proteins | sample 2277071 | NCBI WGS metagenome assembly SDBU01 (sample SAMN10397929, study PRJNA504765) | marine sediment metagenome | isolation source: marine sediment core GS08_GC12, 126 cmbsf | place: Arctic Ocean: Gakkel Ridge, Loki's castle | collected 2008
TTGTTTTGCATAAAAAGGGTGGATTTGTAGAGGACTCTCGACAAATGTAGAGCGACGACAGCATAAAGTACGAAATATAAACGAGTTATACAGGAAAAAGTGAGTTTTTGGTATTCCGATAGGTTTATGGTGGTCATTATTAAGTCCTCCGAATTTATGATTTACTTTTTACAGGGTGGTTCGAAAAGAACGCGACCCTCTATAATTAGGGCGAACCTGCGCATTTGGTCGGAAAAAGTCCTTGATTCTCGATTCCCGATTCTCGTAACTCGATGTGTGATAATGAGATAAAAATTTTGAAAAAATTCTATTTTTGTAACCACGGATTACACAGATTTTGAAATTTGTTGACAGGGGGTGCAATTTGCGGAATATGGGGATTTTTTTCGTATTTCGTTGGTTGGGGTTTGTTGGTTGTAATGCTCGTAGTCCTTTTGACTAATCGAAAAGACTATGAGCCTTTTCTTAGCTGATAATAATTCCGATTAATCGATACGCCCAGGATGACAGCTTGGAATCGGTCAGTTTGAGTATATAAGTATATGCATATATACTTATGGAGTGCTTCAGTGACATAAGTTTTTGTGTATGTGGTCCAATCCTGGATGGCGGGTCAAAAATCGATACACTTGTATCGGTAATGGAAACTCTGGAGAAAATCCAAAGCGAAAACGCAACAACAATTTGAAATGATGATTGAAAAGTAAAACATCCTTGTCGTATTCGGCTTTGTTCTATACTATACAGTTCCTCGCTTATTCGCTAATTTTTTTAATTCTGAAATTAGAGAGAAAAGGTTATCTTCAAAAAACGCTTTCACTCCATCTTCTGTCTCAGGTATTAAATCTGGGGCTGTCATGCAGATATACATTTCATTAAACTCTTTCAGTATTTTTTTTGTCTTTGGGTCAAAATCTAAATAGTATCGCTCAAGTTTATCCTTGTAGTAATTGGACATAATTGAGATGAAATCGTTTTGTTTACGTTCTGCTAAGGGGAAACATCTATCCTCAAGTTTTTGCGCAAAAGCGAAGAGCATTTTGTAAGCCTCACGCTTGTCTTTGCCATAAATCTTTAGTTTTTCAAGAGCAAGCTTGGCTCGATTATTGAAGAAATCTCTTATCAGATGAAATATGTTCGAAGCAATATCTATTATTCCCATTTTGTTTCCTTGTAATTTAATAGTATAGGAATTTGTATTTATTCACAAAACATTCTGCAATATTAAGTAAATATCAAAAAATAATATCCTTAAAGTCCCCGGCGAAGCCGGGATAAGTTCATTGTTTACACTTTGCGTCTTGTCCGTAAAAATATCCCGCCCAAGCCGAGCAGAAAGACCGTTGCGAACTCATTGGTTTTTGGTGTCGGAGGCTATTTACCCATCAATGCGTGAACCAGAGACGACAGACCCCTGACAGCCTCGCTATGGCTCTTGCCCGCCTTTCTGAGTTGAACGTACGCCGTGACATATTCTGCATATTGAAAGCCATTGTGTTGATAGAATATCTGATTCATACCTTCCATGATATTGCGCAGAGATTCGTCGATCCCGTATTTGTCCCTGAGAATTTTTCTTGCCATGACCGTCATGTCAGCTATAGTTTGCTGATCCTCTACATATGTCCGGTCAAGTTGATTGAGCAAACTGCGGAAGCGAGTAATGGAAGTGTCACCTTCTGAAACGTAACCCTTGTCGATTGTCGCCAACATATACGCGAGTGATTTCTTCTGCGGCTTATACTTTTGTTCTGGCGGCTGTTGTTTCACAGCATGCGGTCTTGAAGTGCTTTCCGGATGGCGAGAGTGGTTTTCCTTGTTTCTATATACTTGGCGTTCCTTGTATCCTTGTTGCGAAGCAGGTTCTTTTGGACCTTGCGGAATTGGCTTTTCCACTTCACGGTTATATTTTTTCTGTTTAGTTGCGCTATGCTCAGGTTCATTACTGGGTATAGCGATTGCCAATATTATTATCAAAACAAGAAGGCCAAAAAAGACTGCGAACCCTGTTAGAACTGTTTTTTTTGGAAATGAAGATTTAGACGGGGTAACAGGAATCTCTACTTTGCATCTAACACATTTTACAGTTTTTCTATTGACATATATATCGGGTATGTTTTGGATTTTACCGCAATTTGGACATTTAATTTTCATTTGCTCAACTTCTGTCCCATAATAACATACCAAGACCTCTAAAACAACCAAAATCTGCCTGTCTCTTATTTTTTCCGAGGTCTAACTGAATATCCGAGTTCTTACAGCACGACCATTTCCGTATTGGAAGGTTCGCCTTCGCCTGCCTTGTTGACAGCTATGATGCAGTATTCCAATTCTTTTCCCTTCGGCTGTTGGACTAATTGTGGCTAAGCGTATCTTGTGAAGCGTATCTCGTGAAGCGTATCTCATATTTCGCTTCACGCTTAATATGCTACAACTCACGCTTTATTTATGGCCGATAACGCTTCATCTGCGACATATCACGTTTAATACCAATTGTAATTAAATGTTGCGCTTTACATAAAGAGCAGCGAGCCATCCCCAAGCTGCGCTTGAGGCTGCCACCCGTCATTTATGGCAGATAACGCTTCATCTGTGGCAATAATTCGTATCTCGTGAAAGCGTATATCGTAACTAAAGTTTAGATTCTTCGACTTCGCTCAGAACGGTGTCTGGGAAATCCGGGTTTATAGTACTTTTCATTAGTAAAAAGTACTATGGCCCTTATAAACAAAAACCTCTTCTTTCCCTTAAAATTTCAATCTCGTCTCACCGGCCGACTGTCTCACCACCGATATATCCAGCTTCGATGCAGAACTGGATGACGTCACGAGCCAGAGGTGCAGCGTCTCTTGAGCCGTGTTGGCCGCCTTCAACGACGATGGCAATAGAAATACTACGGCCTACATCATCCTTGGCAAAGCCTGCAAAGCAGGCGTTGTCGGGCTTTTCCGCTGAGCCGGTCTTGCCATAAACCCTTACCCCCTGTCGGCCAAAGCCACTGTAGGCAAACTGATTGTAAGCGGTTCCACCCGGCTCATTGGCCACAGCGCTCATACCATCGCGGACGAGTTGTAAAGTGTGCGGTGAGATACCGAGGACAAATTCGTCGCTCGTCGCTCGTCGCTCGTCGCTTGTATCATTATGTGTAAGGAAAAGTTGAGGTGATTTATATACCCCACGTCGGGCGATGATAGCCATTGCATTGGCTATCTGCAAAGGCGTAACACGAAGATTAGCCTGGCCCATCCCGAAATACCGCCTTTCGCCCCTCGCAAGAGGCGGGAGTTGTTCAATGCTTGAAATTACACCATCGGGAACAGCCGTTGAGATTTGCCCCTGCGCCTGCCTGAAATCTCGCGTCTCGTTCGGGTCGTTTGAATCAAACGGCGAAAGTTGGATTTGGTGGCCGTAGCCGAATTTGAACAGCCATTGCTGCAGTACCAGAGGGTCGAGCCTGTCGGCAAGACGAGAAAAATAAATATTACAACTGCCCTTAATGGCGTTGCGTGCATCGTTCAGCCACTCGTCGTCATGGCACCTCCAGTGGAATTTATTATACAGCCAGCAGCTTGGCCAGCCCGGCGGTGCCTTTCGAGCGGGACAACTGATAATCTCATCAGGAGTGATTTTGCCGTCTTCGAGACCGGCGATAAGAATTATGGGTTTTATGACCGAGCCAGGCGGATAATGCTTATTTATCGCCCGGTTTATCATCGGTGTATTGGGGTCACTGATGATATCGCCGTAGTTATATCGTGCATAATTCAAATCGAAAGTCGGCATCGAGACCAGGGCCAGAATATCACCTTCTTCAACATCAATAACAACAACCGCTGTCGGCATTTTGCAGTTGGGATTGAGATTGCAGTCAACAAGGTAATTTTCTATTCTCTTTTGCAGTTCGCTATCGAGCGTTAGCGTAACATCTTTGCCGAATTGAGTTTTGGTTTTACTCACAAGCGTGCGGTCGACGTCGTAGACTTCTTCGCCGCGTCGGCCACGAAGAACAGCTTCGCACACATATTCCACGCCGTCCTCGCGTCCGCAGACCTCGTTATCCAGATATCTCGATAACCTGTCGTCTGCAAAGAGCTTTCTATCCTCTTCCTGTGTGGCCGGCCCGACCCAGCCGATTGTCTGAGCAGCAACACTGCCGTACGGATAGACCCTCTTTGCTTCGGGCAGAATCTGAACGCCGTCAGTATGCATAAATTCAAACTGCGCGGTAAAGATATCGTCGTCGGTTTTCAGCTCCAGCAGTGGGCCTGTGGCGTCCATCTCCGCAATATCATCAACCCGATTGATAAGTAAAAGTCGCTTCTGTTCGCTCGGGAATCTGCTTTCGAAATCCGCTACCACCTCTGAGAGGGGAATATGGCTTATTCTGCCGGCATATTTTTGCATTATATTCGGGTCGGGGTCGTTTCGTCTCCACGCGACAAATGTCCGTAGATTCCAGATTTCGTCATTTATGCTCTTGATTTTGTCCTCGATATCCGCCCGTTCGAGGCCGAAGTATGTACATTTATCGATAATCTGGCGTACGTTCTCAAGTTTGGCCCTGATTGTCTCCTTCACTTTGGACTCGGCGGCAGCGGGGTCAGGTTTTTTCGTCGCTCTGAGCAGCTTTGCTCTTTGGACACGCACATCGGCAAAGCGGCTGAGCCGATAGTTTATGTGCAGTTGGAATCGCGGCTCGTCAACCGCTAAGATTCTGCCTTTGCTGTCGAGTATCCTGCCTCTGACAGTATTTAGCTGTCGCGACCGGCCGCTGCGAAGTTTCAATTGTGCGACCTTGTCCTGAACGGATGAGCCGGGCAGCAGCTGCATCTGCATGAGCCGCAGCAAAAGAATCAGTAAAAACAGGGCACTTGCGCCCACAAAGATTTTGAGCCGCCTGTTATACATCGCGTTTTCTTGGTCCGCATCTACCGTAAGGTATACTGCGTATTATCGAGGTAGTCTGGCAATCCACAGGATGCGGGTCTACCGATGGCTAAAACGATGTGTATTTATACGCATCCACCAGGCTAAGGGCAAGAACAAAAATGGCCCCACTATGGCCGAGTATAGCGCCGTCCAAAAAAGAACGACTCCGTGGACGCTGTTTGCCACCGACGCGCCCTTTAGAAATGTTAAAAGATACGCCAAAGTCCCACCCAAAAGGCAGGTGATGAATATCGCAGCGGCTTGATAAGGCATCTTCCTGATGGCAACAGCACGATGCAGATATGCAAGCAAAGTGCCAAACAGACCAAAGCTGATTGTATAAGGCCCCATCGCGCAGCCAATGATGTCAGCTACAAAACCTATGACAAAAGAGGTTATAATCGCCTCGGTGGTATTGCAGTAAATCGCAAAAAATACAAAAAGAATCAGCAACAGGTCAAGCTTGATATTCAAACCCGCCAGTATGCTTGCCTGCAAAATGGCGACAATCAAAATAAAAACACCAAAGCGAAACCACCGCATCTAAATATCCTCCACAGGTGTCTTTTTGCAACGCGGCACAAATAGTCGGCTCCAGGCTACCGTTGCGGATTCATTATGATAACAGCCACGTTCTCCAATGCTCCCGCGTTACACGAAGGTTCGACAGTTATATCCCACAGCAGGGGATTCTCTTCGTCGGTTTTGCAGCCGGTCACTTTTCCTATAATCAGCGCTCCATCGAGCAGGCCGGGGGTTTTGCGGGCAAAGACCCTGTCCCCCGTTTTTACCCTGTGCTCTTTGGAAAGCAACCATATCTTCGCCGAGTTATTGCCGGCGCCCTGCATAATTCTTTTTATATTCGATTCTGCCATCTTAATTTCAATTTTTGATGTCGGGTCGGTAACCAGCTTGACCATCGCCGTTCGAGAAGCGGTCTCGGATACGGTGCCGATGACATTGTTTAGCCCAAGAACGTATTGCCCTTTGGCTACACCGTCGTCCTGGCCGCGATTGATAATGAGTTCGCCTCTGGAGTCGTTAATCGTGGCTGTAATCACATCAGCAACCACCAGTTTTGCGCCTTCAAACGCGCGTCTGTTACGTAACCCCGACAGCTTTTCAACCTTTTGACATTCCTGCCAGAGCTCTTCTTCGAGGTTAGCGATATAGTTTTGGTACTGCGCCTCTGTCAACCCGTCTGTAAGCGGCTGCCGCCTGTGCGCCGCCAGCGAAACACTTCTACCGAAGCTCAAGGGCCAGCGAAAAATACGAGCAAAACCAAATTGAAGTTTGTTTGTCAGACTGTGAGGGGTAAACAACAAAATGAGCCCGCCCAACATAAACCAGGTAAACAACATCCGTCGGGAGACTTTAATTTGCTTCCTTGCCATAATTTGCGTGTTGTCGCTTACGTGTCACACATAAGAGAAACAGCTCATTGCCATCCATGATCGCTATGGTCCATCGTGTCCTTCCACAACTCCAGATTCTGCAGGTAGACACTGGTACCTCGGGCTACGGCGCTAATCGGGTCCTCGACTCTTTCGACCTTTAATCCCGTTGCATTGGCCAAGACCGCATCCATCCCGCGCAGCAGCGCACAGCCGCCGCAAATATGGATACCGTTGTCAATCAAATCGGCAGCGAGCTCGGGTTCGGCCTTCTCCAGAGTCGCTATAACCGTGTCTATAATCGCGGCGATCGGCTCACGCAAAGCCTCACGGATTTCCTCGCTTGTTATGACGATTTTCCTCGGCAGCCCCGAGATGGTGTCCCTGCCCGCCACCTCCATTGTCAGCTCCTCTTCCAATGGAATAGTAGAGCCGATTTGTATCTTGACTTTTTCAGCCCTTGGTTCGCCGATAAGCAGGTTGTATGTTTTCTTAAGGTGATTGATGATCGCTTCATCCATATCGTCACCGCCGACGCGGATTGATTCACACGTGGCGATGTCAGCAAGGCTCATTATAGCCATCTCCGTAGTTCCGCCGCCAATATCGACAATCATTGAGGCGGTAGGTTCGGTTATCGGCAACCCCGCTCCGATTCCAGCCGCCATCGGCTCATCAACAAGATAGACCTTGCGAGCCCCTGCCCGCTCTGCGCTGTCGATGACAGCCCGGCGTTCGACAGCGGTTATCCCCGAGGGAACGGCAATTACCACTCTCGGCCGTACCAAACCACCTCTGCCGTGAACCTTCCTGATAAAATAACCGAGCATTGCCTCGGTAATCTCGAAGTCGCTGATTACGCCGTCCTTGAGGGGTCTTATCGCGCTGATTGACCCAGGCGTTTTGCCGAGCATTTCCCGCGCGACCAGCCCCACGGCTTCACCATCATTAAGCACAATGTTGGTCCCTTTGCGGACGGCTACTACGGAGGGCTCATTGAGAACGATACCTTTGTCACGGACGCAGACCAGCGTAGTGCAGGTACCCAAATCGATACCCATATCCATACTAAACCAGCCTAAGATCGTGTCCAACAACACCTTCGACTTCCCTTTCGATAATCAGAAGTCAGATATCAGATGTCAGAAATTAGATTTTTCTGTTTTCTGTCTTCCGTCCTCTGTCCTCTGTCCTCTGTCCTCTGTTTTCATTTGGCTATGGGATTTTGAAGATTGTATTGTACTGAAAATAGCACTTATAGGCGACGAATACGGCCGTAACCACCACGACACCAAGTGCTAAAGCAAGAATAACGGTATAAAGATTACTGGATGCCGTCCGGCTGCGGCTCGCGTCTTCGCCGAGACGAGTCGCCTTTCCACCAGGACCGTGCCCATCAGGACTCATACGTCAGCCTCGCACAGAAGTATCGCCGGGAACACACCCCCCGCGGCTGCTTGCGCAGCAAGCGCGGGGGCTATAAATTAGTAGAAACGTCATCACCAGCCTTAGGCTGTTTACTCACCAAGTCCAGTAAACCAACAGCCTTTTCTGGCTCGACGTCATAAATCAAAATATCACAGATGAACTCTTGGCCTCGGGTAATGTAAAACTTCATCCCCTCCTTTACGCCATCCGCCGAGCCGATCGATATCTCAACCAGAGAATTCTTCATATCAACGTCCGTCACCAACCCTTTAAGACCTATCTGCATAGTAGCGGTTCCAGCCCCGCGTCTGCTTGTCGCAGACAATCTTTTCTCCGGCGTTACCGTCACCACCTCGGCAACCGCCTCACCTGCGGGCCGTAAGATACTATCTAACCTGGCTCGCAACTCAGTCTTTTCTTCAAGCAGACGTCTGTTCTCTGCCTGCACCTGCTCTACTATAGCCATTTTCTCAACCAGTTGGGCCGTGGTCTCGTTGAGCTCCTTGCGTTGTTTGATTTGTTCAGCCTGAATGCGCTTGAGCTCATCGAGCGTATTTTTCAACAGCGCCCCCTGCTTATCGTTGGTTGTGTAGAAATCCTTCGTTATACTCGTCCAGCTCTCCACCTGCGCGAGCAGCGACGCCCTTTCTCTCTCAACATCCCTGAGGTTACCTTCCAGTTTGCCGACCTTCGCCGAAAGCGTGGCAATTTCACTTCTCAGCTTGTCTTCCAGCTGCTGCTTTTGGTCGATATACTCATTTGCCTCTTTGGTTTTGGCCTTCAACTTTTTGTCCAGACTGTCCCTGTCGGACCTTATATTGGTGTATTTTTCCCTATAATTATCGGCGTTGGCAACGTAGGTTACGACAATGCCACAGAGGAATATTGAGGATAGTGTCAACAGGACTATCAGAATCTTCGTAAGCGTGCTCAAAATCGGCTCCTTCTGCTAATTCATACCTCAAATCACCCGCCGCCCCGACTCGCGTCGTGAGACGCGGGGGCAGGAACGCTGCCGCGAATTATACTGTCCCGTATGACACTATGCAACCAAATAATTTAGCCCTTAGGCCCGGACAAGTCAAGTTATTTTCGTGCTCTTAACTGACACCCGCCGCCCCGACTCGCGTCGTGAGACGCGGGGGCAGGGCCGATACACACCTCCGGAGTCGTTACCGGACCGCCCACCGTAAGGCGTCCCCAAGCGGAGTCTGGAGCCTCGTGTTGTTCGAGCAAAATTCCGGTGTCTTTGCCGGACGTTTATTTCCTCGTGTCTTCCGAGAAACCAGCGACCTCCGGCATGCCGGTTTCTGACACAACATCAGGCACCCAACGTGCGGCCCGCCGCCCCGACTCGCGTCGGAAGACGCGGGGGCAGGTAACAACACCGCAGGTGTCACTTCGCGCACTGTAGAACGGCCTTGGCAGCTGCGATACGGACGCGTTTGGACTGATTTTTAAGCAGCTTGGGCAGAAATTCAGTAACGGCAGCCGTTCGAATTTGACCTACTGCCAGCGCCGTGAACACATGAACGCGCTCGAGGCCGTCGGCGTCCATCGCCCCGCCGCGGCGGGTGAGATTTCTCCTGAAAACATCAAGCACCTCGGACTCTCCCAGCGAACTGCCGAGTGCACCAAGCTGTCCCGCTGCCACCAGCCGAACCTCCAGTACTTTATCATCTAACATTGTAATCAGGGCGTTCTTCGCCGGCTCCGTTCCAAGTGCACCCATCGCCTTTATACCCATAACTCTGTCATCGGCGTACGCACTTATCAGCATCGCCCACAGCTTTGGATATACCTGCTCATCGCCGAGCATCGCCATCGCTTCGGCAACCTGAAACCTGACCTTGTCAGACGAATCCCTGTCACTCAGGGCCCAGTTCAGCAACTTTAACTGACGCGCATCACCACTTTTGCCAAGTATCAGGGCGGCGTTGGCGCGAACAACTTGGTCCTTGCTGATTATTGCCTTGCGAATGAGGCCAAAACTATCTAAATGGCCGAGCCTGACCAGGGCGTAAGCGGCGGCAATTCTGACGTTTTCATCAGGGTCTTTCAATCCGCCACAGGCGGACTCTACCGATTCTCTCGCGAAGCGATACCGCACATCGCCGACAGCCAAAGCCGCTGCAAACCTGACCGGTACAAATTCATCTCTTAACAATCGTCTGACTTTGGGCATCAATTCAACTCGCCGTGTTGCCGCCACAACCTCAATTGCATTGGCCCTGATTTGAGGGTCAGCGTCAGCCAAAGCTGCCTCGATAATCCGGACGGCTTCAGGCACAAGGCTGTTGATAAACTTATTGTCAGCCGATACAGGCCTGCTCTGCAAAGATTCATTACCCCCACGTCTTCCTGTCGGAAGACAGGCGTAGGGACAGATAGCCAACAGCCCATAAGTGCCGAGCAAACAGCAAAAGACGATGACACCTGTGCATCTGTCTCTTATGTCTCTCATTTTGCGTTTTTCACTTCGCATTTCTCTGATCCCGACTTAATCGGGACTCCCAAAGCGGCACTATTATGGCCAAAACAAAACCAATCGCACAACAAAAATCCAGCCATTGGCCATATCTGCTGAAAAATGTGGTTCTCTCGTCAATCGGGACCCTATCTACAAACCAGCCTGCTACCGCCCTGCGGGCCATAGCTTGGCTTGGAAGGTCGCCGGCTGTAAAGCCGTCTCTGACACGCCCCACCGAGTCGATAAGACAGCTTATGCCGGTATTGACACTCCGCACGACACTGAGCCTGTTCTCCACAGCCCTGAAGACACAAACGGCCGTGTGCTGGACAAGCTCCGTGCTCGCAAAGACATTACCATTCTTAAATCTTACGAACCAGCCATCGTTACTTATATTAACGAGCCAGTCGAGACGCTTTCGACCCCGCCGCGGCGGGTCCAACGTGAATCTGCGGGCGATAGCAGGAACCGTATCTTCATAGCAAATCATCACACTGAATCTGTAGGTTCGCTCCTGCAGCCCTCTGCCGCTGGTCATATCAAAAACGGTGTACTCGCTGCCCGCGTCGAGTGAATAATCGTAATT
>SDBU01009636.1_pt1 | contig 10807 bp, 9 predicted proteins | sample 2277071 | NCBI WGS metagenome assembly SDBU01 (sample SAMN10397929, study PRJNA504765) | marine sediment metagenome | isolation source: marine sediment core GS08_GC12, 126 cmbsf | place: Arctic Ocean: Gakkel Ridge, Loki's castle | collected 2008
TTAGTTTAAAGAATTTAAAAATTATGATTGACAATATATTAATTAATAATTGGAAAGGACATAAATCATTTGGCTGTAAATTTGAGAAAGGACTTAATTTTATTATAGGGCCTAATGGTATTGGTAAGAGCTCAATTCTAGAAGCAATTTATTATGGAATTACAGGTGAAGTAAACTCAAAAGCTTCATTGAAAAAGATGAAAACCATTGATTCTGATGGTCCAATGAAAGTCGAAATAAATTTGATTAAAAATAACACTAAATACAAAATAGAACGTATAAATGATAGAAATACTACGGTTCATTATTTTTATAATCTGACTGAAAATTATAAGATTTCAGGTAAGAAAAAAGTAGAAAAGGAAATTCTTAAATTATTTGATACAAAAAAGGTCTTCTTAAAACGAATGTTTTATTATGGAGAAGGGGATATTTTTAGAGTGATATCGAGTTCAAAAGGGAAAACAAATTTTAAAGATTATATTGAAGATCATTTAGGAATTAAAAAACTTAAGGATTTCCAAGATAAAAATAGGGAAATGAAGTCGAACTTTGATAAAAAAAGAAAAGAATTTAATTACGAAGTAGAACAGATGATTTCACTTACCACTGAAGAAGAATTCTCTGAAGAAAAAAAGAATTTAATAATGAAGAAAGAAATTTTGAAAGGTAGAGTGAAAACTGTTGAAAAACACCTAAATGATCTAAAAAGACAGAATCTAATACTGAAACAAAAAGTTAAGCATATTAATGACATAGTGAAAGCCTTTCGAGATCTCCTAAATATAAATTTATTTGATACCATTATCCAAAATCAAATTACTCGTTTAAAAGAAGAAATAGATAATGATCAAAAAGAACTTAGAAGGGCGAGAATTGAGATAGAACAGAAATCCATTAAACTAGAAAAAATAGAACAAGAGGTTAAATTCCTAAAGAACATTGTGAATTTACTGAAAAATTTAGAACTTACTGAACTTTCATATTGTCCGGTTTGTGATAGACTTTTTGATGATACGAGTTCTCATTCAGCATTTGAAAAGTTGAGGTTATATGAACAAAGCCAGAAGATAAATATTCTTACAAAATCTGATATGGAAAAATTACATTATAAAAACCAAAATTCAAATCAGATTTTAGAAAAGAAAGTATGGTTACTAGATGAGATTAATAAATTTAGTATTGAAGGGGAAAAAATATTTCAAAATTATGTAGCTATGGAACAAGAATCATCAGAGATAGATTCGCAGATTAATGAAGATACTAATGAATTAAATGAATTAAAAATTCAGATTGAAGAAATTATAACAAGGCAACTAAAACTAACTAAAATTCAAAGAAGAAAGCAAGCAGAAGAAGAATTAGATGAAACTGAGATCCTGAGTAAAAAGAGGAGATTGAATAATAAGATTTTTCTAAATGAAATTATAGATGAAGCAATTAATAATACGTTATATGAAATAAATCTTGATTACCTAGAACCAATAACTCAAAAGCTAACTGAGATATGGGATATGATTTTTAATGAGGAAGATCGCAATGTTTCTTTTGATCAAAATTTAAATCCTATCCTCAAAACTAAAAGAAATATAATTAGTTTTAATAATCTAAGTGGAGGAGAAAAGACATTTTTAACAATAATTACAAGATCTCTCCTCATGCATCAATTTTCAAACATTGAATTTATCGTGTTAGATGAACCGTTAGAACACTTAGATATAATAAATAGGACTCAATTAATTGAATTTCTGCAAAAGTTTTACAGTGCAAAGTTAACAGAACAATTAATAATTACCACTTTTGAGGAATCATTAACTAGAAAATTAATAGATACCGAAGATGTTTCTATCCTTTCTTTAGGGGCTCTAAGAAAATATCCTGAAATACTTGAATATGAATGAATATGGGGTGAATTATCTTTATTAATTCTCTATATATGGAATATTTCATGGATAATTGTGAGAGGTGTGGGAGTAGTTTCAAAACTGATAAGAGAAAAATTGATTTTAATTGCCCTAAATATGAAGCTATTCAATTTGATAGGAAGTATTTGAACATATAGAAAAAAAAGTAAGGAAGAATTTTATTTCAATTTAGTTACCTCATATCGAAATCGTGGGAAGTTCCATGTTGTTAGGAACAAAGGATAGGATTCCTATAAATTCCCATCTATTAATAACATTCTACATCTATACCAAATTGAACCTCTAAAGCCTTTGTCATTTTCATAATTCTTAGCTACTTTATCAAAATCCTTTGGTGTTATTTTATCCTTTAAAATTTTAATCTCCAATGCTTTTTGTTATTAAAAATTTCAACGACTACTTGCTCTTTTCGCTCCAGCTCTTTAAGTTTTATTTGAAGGTAACGTGCATCCATTTCATCTATTATTCTTAATTTAAAAATCAACTCTCTTATGTCTTGCCAATTATTTGACAGAATTTTTATGATATTATTTGTTGTAATAAGTATTTTTGGTGCTATTGTTGAGTTATTAATTTCACCCGAAATATTAGCATCTTGAGATTTTTTAACTAAATTGTTTTTTTCATTATCTAAATTAATTCTATAAGGTCTTTCCTCTAATGCTTCAGAATCTATGAATGTTATTTCTGATAGAATTGGATCCGAATCAATTTGAATAAAATCCAAATATTTCTTTAGTTCTCTTTTTCTCTCTCTAAGAGTTACTTCTGTAATTCTAGAACATTTACAGATCTTTATCTGAGTAACCTTTTCTCCATAAATATCGGCGCAAATATATATTGCTCCTGCAGCTAATCCCCTTGGATCTTTTCCAGATATACGATATCCTTTTTCATTCGCAGTTTGCAATAGTTTTATTGCCAAAGATTTTATTTTTTCTGATAATTTCAACTTCTCAATGTAAACTTCTAAATAATCTTCAGGATACGAAACTTGACGCTTTAATCTTAATTTTGGGAGGATAATTTTATCAATTAATTTAAAAGTTTTATAGAATCCCTTTCTATCTATATCAAGTGGTTCCAATAAAGTCTTTATAGGTACAATTTTCTTTCTGACACGAAATATTGTGTGAATAGAAGCAACTATAAATTTTTTTATACTACGACCTTGAGTTAATTTTTCTTTAACACATTCAGCATAAATTTTAAAAGCATCTTCAAAAAGTTCGTCAGAAATCTCGATATTATTCTGCATTTCTATTAAATATAAAAATCCTAATCTTAATGTCCTTCTACTTTCAGATAACTGAAATTCCTTTCGAATTTTACTTGAATAAGAAATAATCTCATGTTCTAAATCTGATTTTCTATAATTTTTTGATTCTATAATTTTTAATCCTTTCTCTCTCCAGAGATCCAATGACTTTCTACAATTCTCACATTTTTTTAGAAATTTATTATGGTTTTTACATCGTGGGCTTCCAAAATTATTTGTAACATAGATAATGAAATTTAATTCACTTTTTTGAAATTTATTTGCAAAATCACTATAAGTTATATCAACATGTAAATGTTGGAGGATTTCTTTATCCATTTCTTTTGTTAAGAAGCTTTTTGGTTTATAGATTATATACGATCTAGCGCTTAAAGAATCTAGCTGTAAATTATAAACCTCATTATAATTCCTAAAAGCAGATTCATATTTCTGTTGTAATTCTTCTGGATAATTCTTTAATAAATCAAAGAACGATTTTTGGAGTTTCTTATACTTTTCTACAAAATAGACAGGAATTTTATCTTCGAAAAACTGAAAAAGATAATAATTCTTATCATCCGAAATAATAAAAAATAGACCATCAATTAAAACTACAGAGTTTATATTACCTTCGAACTTCAGATCGAATTTTGCATAAGTAGAGTCTAATAAAGTAGGTTGAATAATGTTTCCAGTCGATAAATCTGATCTAAATAATCCTTTATCTTGAATATAAATTATAAATTTTTCGTTTAAAGATGTAACAATATCTTTAATCTCGTCCGCATATTTAGTATGGTCCTTGAAAAATCCATATTCGGTAGAATATCTTAAAATATTATCTTTAGTCCAGATAGAAATGATTTTATTATTAAAAGATACATCTATTATCTCTAGGGGGATTTCAACTTCTAGTGATATTTCGTATACGATATCGGATATGTTTACATTAATGATTGACTCTATTTGAAAAATTACAATAGAGTTTTCATCAATTGCCAAAACTGAAAGTGAGTTGTTATAGGTCTGAGGAAAAATTTTTACAAAGTTAGCATCAAATGGTATTTCAATTAATTTTTTATCGTCGAGTAAAAAAATCCAATAACTCTCTAAATCATCTCGAATATCATTTGATAAGACAACACCAACAAATGAATCATTAAAATAAAGTGGCATGAACAAAACTGAGTCTAAAAAAAGATCTAATCTATTTTTTATTATTAATAGTTCAATAGGGTTATTGAAATTTATAGTCATATCAAGGGGATTTATTGAATAGTCTATTGAATAAATAAATCCGTTAGAGAGAAAAAAAATCAATTCATTCTGATGTTTTCCAGGAACAATATTTAATATTTTAGCGTTATTGCAAAATTGTTTGATGAGAGAATCTGTAATTTCAACTTTATATTTTAACTCAGTTGCTTTTTCATTGAATATTAAAATTTCGAATTTTTTATCCTCAAAAGTATTAATTTTTATACAGGTTTTGTTTTCCAAATATATAGAATGATTAAAGAAAGTTTCTGTTTCAGAATTTAAATCATTGATTAGGTCTGAGCAATTATATGCTTTAATACTGATGGTTCTCTCCCTCAAATTATTTTGAGAATCTTCTAGCAATATTTAAAAAAATCTTTTTTATAGTTAGAGACTATTTTTTATATCTTCAATAGATATTAAAGTCTTTTCACCCATAAATGGTGTATGTCTTGAAACGATTAAATATGGCACATTTTTTGAGATAAGATTTATAATATCCTTAAATCTCGTCTCATCCATTTCTGATGTTACCTCATCAATCAATAATATAGGGCTCTCAGGCAATAATGTCGATTTTACTATATATGAAATAATTACTGAAATTAATGCTCTTTCAGCACCACTCATCTTCTCTAAAGATGTATATGTTTTATCTATTCTTTGAATATCAAGTTTAAAGTGATCTGGATCTAAAGTTATTCTTTCTAATTCTGCTAATTTAAGCAATTTAAAGGAATTTTCTAAATTATCATTAATTGTTTTTACCATTTCTTTTCTAATGATTTCCACGCGATTTCTATAATAAAAGGCAATTTTTTCGGCTGCTAACAACTTTTTCTCCATTTTTGCCAATTCCTTATTATCTTCGAGATATTTTTCTCGTCTTATTTCAAGTCGATTTAATTCTACATTTAAATCAGATAATAACTTATTTAATTCTTCATTTTCCTTCTGTACTTCTGGATTTAAACATTCATTTAATTCATTTTCCTTTTTTTTATTCGTATTTTCTAAAGTTTTTATATCTTCTTTAATTTTCAGTATATCTTTTCTAATGACTTGTATCTCTTTATCAATTCCCTTAAAATTTTTTGATTTTGAATCTATTTCGTTTTGCAATGCTTCGGGTGAATATTTTATCTCTTGTTCTATATCTTTAATTCTATTTTGAGCTATTTTAAGTTCAATTTTAGTTATTCCAAGTTTTGCTTCTGCTTTTACTTCTTTATCAATTAGATCTTCCAATTCCTTTTCTTGTCTTTTCATATCTTCTCTATTTTTTTGTTTATCAATATCACTGTCGCAAAGAGGACAAATTGATCGGTCTTTTAATTTATTTAATCGATTTATAACCGAAACGAAATCCTTTTTCTTCTCTCTAATTTCTTTCAATTCATTTCTTAGTATTTCCGACCCAGTTTTACTTAATTTTATTTTATTCTCCCATTTTTTCTTTTCTATCATTAATTCTTCTCGTTTAGCTTCTATATTCTTTAGTTCCTCACTTAATCTATCAATTTCAGATTTAAGTTCTAAGGATTCTTTTTTTAAAGCGGGTTCTTCTTTGTTTTCAAGATTTAAAAGTTTATTTTTAGAATTTCTTACTTGATTATTTAGACTATTTATCTCTTTTGTTAATTCCTTAATTCTTCTTTGATTTTTTTGATTTATTGGATCATTAATAATTTCTTGTCTTCGTTTATTTTTATTTTCTAAGATTGTTCTTTTTTCTTCTATCAAATTTTCAATCGGTTCAATATCATCTTGCTGATTTTTTTTTAATATCTCAACTGAATTTTCAATTTGCTGAAAGATGTCTTGGGTTGTCGCCCAGACACTATGAAAGATATTAACCTTCGTTATATCCAAAAACCAATTTTCAATCATAATGTCATTAGCAGTCTGAATCCCCTGGTTGATTTTTGACTTATCTCTTAAAAATACTAATAAGTATGCTAATTCTGAGTGGATTTCAGGACTTATATCGGCTTTAGTTAATAATACACCTTTTGAAATATCCCTTGATAATCTTATTTCAGATTTTTTCCCCTTATCATCAGTTAATTTTACATATCCTGCTACTTCATTATCAGTTAAATATTCTTCAAGCTCAGATCTCTCGATTTGTTCATTGGCCATGACTAAGAAAATCGCATTTAAAATACTAGTTTTTCCGGTAGCATTTGGAGCTTTTAAGACATTTAATCCTTTGTTAAATGTAAAGCTATGAGTTCCTTGCAATCCTCCAATATTTTGAATTTCAACTTTCAATGACATCATTAATCACCTCCTTTATAAGAGCTTCTAATTTTGTGAGGAAATTTTTCTTTTTTTCTTTAAAAAGTTTAAATATTTGTTGATTTAACTCTTTAAAATTGATTATTATCTCGTCTTTTATACTCATTCTATTAATTCCTCTAATTTCAATTTTAGTTCATTTTCTGATATAATTTTATTTAAAGATAATAGCTCTAAAAAACTTTTAGGAAGTTCGGTAACAATTTGATGATTTAACTTGTGGATAGCGATGTAATCTCCAAAATGGTTTAAAATTTTTAATAAAGTAATCAAACCTTTTAAATTGATTCTAATTTTTATCCATTGGTAAGAAATCTTTCCTCCTCTTCCTTTAAGTTCGTTTAAAATAATTATTTCTTCTGGAGATGCTTTTTTTAGATTTTTCAAGAATTTTTTATCGTTTTCATCAAATTTTAAAGGTTCTAAAAGGAATCCATCCAAATCTGCAAAACTAATTACCAATCATCTCCAGTAATTTCTGAAATATAATAGTCAAATACTTTCTTTTCTATATCCCTAAATGTTTTAAATTGATCCTTATTTGATTTAATCTCCTTTATTAAGTCATTTAATACATCAAGTCTGAATTTTAATTCATTACCCATATTTCTCGCTTTATCACTTAGTATGTCTCCAGGAACTTCGGGAAATTCTATTAAATAAAGGCGATCTTTTACTGCCTTATCCATCAAATCGAGCCGATTAGTCGTTAATATTACACAAGTTTCGGAGGTATTAAGATTGTCCAATTCATGAAAAAAAACATTAATTTGACCAATATACCATGCTTCGAGTTTACTTCCATAACTTCTTGTTATAAATAATCCATCAGCATCATCAAATATTAAGACTTGAAATAAAATGCCTTGTAGTTTTGCATTTGAAGCATCTTTAAACACTTTATGGATATGTGCTTCGGTCTCACCATATCTTGCATGGGCTAAGTTAGAACAATCCAAGATTTGATAATATTTTAAATAATCTTTTGGATTTATTATATTTCCAAAAATTCTAGCTGCATAATTACCAATTTCTTTTGCAATAGTCGTCTTTCCTGTACCGGGTTCTCCATAAAATAAAAAGCCTTTTATACCGTTTTTAACTTTTTCTGAATATTGATATTTAATTATTTTATTGATTTTCGCGAGAATTCTATGATACCATTTCCCAACAACTTCTGTCTGCATGTTTAAAAAAAAAAATTAAATTTTTGTTTTTATTTTCTCTTTTGCTTTTATATGTAATTTTACTTTCTCATTTACTTTTTCCAGAACCTTCGCCCAAGGAGCAGATATGACCATAACCGATTCTTTTCTAGTAATATCTGAATCAGCAAAAAAAGCATCTCGTTTGAATAATTCTGCTAATTTTACTCTCCAAGAAGCTCCATATGTCTTTAACTCGTCTAATTTTGCTATTTTTTCACGTGGAACTTTGACACCTATTAAATCATCAATACTTTTAACATTATCATCAATATCTTCAAGGGTTATTTCAGGATGTGTTGTTTCTATATGTTTATAAATCATATATCTAAGATCTGCCACCTCATTACATATTTTACAACGGTATTCTTTTATCTCAATAACCTTTTGCTCTTCTTTTATTTTTCCTGTATCTTTATTATAACTACTTTTTAAGACTATCTTTGTCAATTTTCTTCGAATTCTATCCTTAAAAGATGTTTGCGTTTCAATACCAAACCCGATCCTTCCTTCTATTAAGCGTAAAATAGAACCTAAGGATTCAAACTTTCCCGTTTTAACTGTTTTTTTAAGATGGACTTTCATTAAATTATCCAAAAAGCTTCCAAATTCAATAACTTTTACATTCTGACCTTCAATCGTCTTAGGTTGTGGAGATTTAATAATATTCCATTCGACAAATTTAGGGATAATCTCTGTCTCTAAATCAATATTTTTATAACCCCACTCATTAATTATTTTCTCAAATTTAAGAAGAGGAGGTAACCCTTCCTTCTGATCTAAATAAGCTTTTAAAATATGATATAAAAGCCATTTATAAGGGAAGATTTTCTGTTTCTGTACATTAAATGCTTCATAATCAATAAGAACTCTTTGGTTATTTTCATTTTCTAGATTTGACATCAATTCTTCTTCCAGTTCCCTAAGAAAAATGCAATCCTCGCATATTTCAATATTCATATTCACAGTATTATCAAACCAAGAGTAAAGTTTTCTTTTCCTTAAGTTGCATCCTGGGCATTTTAGAGTTTCGCTCATATCATCTTCCTGTTCTATTTTTTTTTTTTCTTTAACTTCCATTTTATTTACTTCACCTAATATTATTATTCCTTACTAGATAAATGTTTGCAGTACTTTTTTATCTGCAAACATATATTAAAATGTTTGCAACATATTTAAATGTTTTCACATGATTAAAATTAATCTCCAAATACCCTAACTATTATTAGATTGATAATAACAAGGATTTATTTACTACTCATTGTTTATTGTTAAATGACTTAAAATTTCGTAGATGATCATTGATTAAGAGTATCGACAAAAATATACAGGAAACTACAGATAGTTCATATTCAAATAAATTAGTGAAATTATATGATAAGATTGATTTCTTAGAGTCGGAAATTCAAATTTATAAGAAATCAAAGAAACAAGTAATTATAAAATCTATTGAAAATGAAATAACAATTTTAAAAAACCTAAAATTCAATATTGATAAAAGTTTAGATAAAAAAAAATTACTTAATATTCTATTTATAATAAAAATCTATTCAAATTTAATCGAAGATATTCCATCACATTCTAATTTCAGAATAAATTGGAGAGATTTATTCTATTTTTCAATATTGGAAAGTCCTTCTCCTGAAAGCTTATTAAAAAACACTATACGAGAAATAAAAAGAAGAAGATCCTATTCCTCAACTAAATTTATAAGCAATATATATAGGAGATTAAATAACCATCAAGATAAGACTAAAAAAAAAAAACAAATTTCACTTGAAATGTTCATGTGATTGCAATGCTTATGATTTCATGAGTGAATCCGACATTTAATAGATTAATATACCTATTCCGATTATTAAAAAGATTAAATAGACTTAAGCAAAAGCCAGATGAAACAATCTATTTTAGAGACGCTCTATACCATTAGAAGAACAGTGGTTTAATGTAAATGTTAAATTAAAATTTATTTCTCTAAAATCCAGTAACTAAAACTAATTTCAAGAAATTATTCTAGAATATTAAAAACCTATTGTAATAACATTTTGATGCAATAATATAGACTAACTTGAACTTTTTTGGAGTTAAATTTTAATTAGATTTATCTATTAATTTTGTACTTCAGTTAAGATAGTAGAGATTTCAATATAGTAGATTATCATTCTTAAAAAAATAAACGTCCCAAATATGTTAGAAGCAAAATATATCCAACCAAGGATGTTTACAATATCTTGATTAATTGTTGGAGGAATATCTAATTTTACATGTATGAAAATGAAAAATAGAATCATTAAAAATGAAATTATAAACCAACTGAAACAAAGAGCTAATGTATATTTTTTAAGCTTAAAGTCCACTAATTTTTTAACTTTGCCTGATCTTTGAATAGGAAGCCCTGATTCTTTATCAAATTTAGTTGATTCTTTTTTTAGTTCTTGTTTATCTTTATTCATTTTTGGTATTAATCTAATAACAAGATATAGAAATCCAAAAATTAATCCAAAACCCCAAAACTGAAATAATCCCTCTAATTGCGTATTAGGTAATTGAAAAATCACTTTTTAATGCTCCTTCTACATCTATTAAATCCCAATTTTTTTCTTCAAATTTCGATTGGTCAAATTTATAGTTCATATATTTATCAAGATCAGAACTTATAGCATGTTTAATACAATCTATACATGTGTTTACAGCTTCTTGTATTGTTCCAGGATAACCACTTATCCCTCCACCAACAAAAAATCCAATTTTTGTTTTTGATATTGTTTGATAAACTAATCATTGAATATAGGAGTTTTGATTCAAGATGTATTGTTGAGTAATTTCATATTTCAATAGTATTTAAAACTCAGCATAAG
>SDBU01009637.1_pt1 | contig 10807 bp, 10 predicted proteins | sample 2277071 | NCBI WGS metagenome assembly SDBU01 (sample SAMN10397929, study PRJNA504765) | marine sediment metagenome | isolation source: marine sediment core GS08_GC12, 126 cmbsf | place: Arctic Ocean: Gakkel Ridge, Loki's castle | collected 2008
CTGACGGTTCAGTAAAAAAGTCCATCTGCGGCGACAATCAGGCGGATTAGTGTGCCGTCCATTTGTTGCTTCCAAGGCGTGGTGGGGGATCTTCAGAAAAAGTCCTCCGTGACGGCGTCCTAGAAGCTGATTGGAAAATGTCTGGGCACCATACTGTCAAGTATATGACACCTTGGCCGAAAGATTGGCCTTGTAAATCGGAATGTCATATGTTAAAAAGATAAATTTTAAATTCACACGTCCTTGGACCTTCTATCGGTGCTTTGGGCAACTTGAGTCCCAGGGTGGATGGAAGGGAAGATGGGGACGGAGGGACAACCAAAAAGAGGGAGGAAGTTATGTCGTATGTTACCATGAAGGAGTTGCTGGAAGCCGGTGTCCATTTCGGTCACCAGACCAGGAGATGGAACCCCAAGATGAAGCCGTACATCTTTGGTGCTCGCAATGGGATCTATATCATCGACCTTCAGCAAACGGTCAAGATGTTCAAGAAGGCCTATGCTTTTATTGCCGACACTGTAGCAAATGGTGAGTCTGTTCTTTTTGTTGGGACAAAGAAACAGGCGCGGGAATCTATCTATGAAGAGGCCAACCGGTGCGAGATGTTTTATGTTCACAACCGTTGGCTGGGCGGTATGCTTACAAATTTTCAGACCATAAAAAAGGGAATCGACAGGCTTAACTATCTGACGGGAATAAAGGCAGACGGGACCATAAGTCGATTTCCCAAGAAAGAAATGCTCAAGCTTGAAAAAGAGAGGGTGAAGCTTGACAACAACCTAGGCGGCATCCGGAGCATGGAAAGGCTGCCTGCCGCCATGTTTGTCGTAGATCCGAAGAATGAGAGCATCTCTGTCCGTGAGGCCAGGCGTCTGGGTATTCCAGTGGTGGCGATTGTTGATAGCAACTGCGATCCGGACGAAATAGACTACATCATTCCCGGAAATGACGATGCCATCCGGGCAATCCGGTTGCTTACTTCCAGGATCGCTAATGCTTGCCTTGAAGGTCGCGAGCGAATGGAAGAGCGCCTGAGTGCAGAAGCAGACAAAGAGATGGAAGAACAGGCTCCCTCCCCCATTGCAGCCGGGGAAGATGTGGAAAGGGAGATTATATCTGACGGTTCAGAGGGTCCTATTGTGGAGGTAGTCAGAAAGAAGCCGTCTGCGCAGAAACAAACCCCTGCAGATGTGGGGGATAAGACACAAGAAAGGTTGTAATCATGGTAGAAATTAACGCACAGATGATAAAGGAACTGCGTGCCAGAACCAACGCAGGCATCATGGATTGCAAGGGGGCCTTGAAAGAGGCTGATGGAGACATGGAAAAGGCGGTGGATTGTCTCCGCAAAAAGGGGCTTGCCACCGCCTTAAAGCGTGCCGGACGCGAAACCTCTGAAGGTTTGGTCCACTCGTACATACACGCTGGTGGGAAGATAGGTGTGCTCGTTGAAGTGAACTGCGAGACCGATTTTGTGGCAAAGACCGACGAATTCAAAGGGTTTGTTAAGAACCTTGCTATGCACATTGCTGCCACCAGACCCCTGGGTGTACGCAGAGAAGAGATCACAGAAGAAGTCGCCAATCGTGAAGAAGAAATCTACAGAGCACAGGCAAAAGATCTGGGAAAGCCAGACAACGTAATAGAAAAAATAGTGCAGGGCAAGATGGAGAAGTTTTTCAAGGAAAATTGTCTTCTTGATCAACAATATGTCAGGGATACTGATCTCACCATACAAGACGTCATCCACGATGTAGTCGCAAAAACAGGCGAAAGCGTTACTGTGAGACGATTTGTCCGCTACCAACTGGGGGGCGAATAGGACTCATCTGTATTTTGCCTGAACCTGACTTTTCGTTCAGACACTAGTTACTGCAAACATTGGGCATTGATTATGCCAACTCCCAAGTACAAGAGAATCTTGGTCAAACTCAGCGGCGAGGCGTTGATGGGCGAGGAGGGCTTTGGCATCAGCCCTGAGATGACAAACTATCTTTCGGGTGAGGTGAGGTCTGTCTACGATCTTGGGGTTCAGATTGCCTTGGTTGTTGGGGGCGGGAACATTTTTCGGGGTGTAGCGGCCAGTTCATACGGAATGGACCGCGCCCCAGCCGACCAGATGGGCATGCTGGCCACGGTAATCAACAGCATCGCCCTTCAAGATGCCCTTGAAAAGAGGGGCGTTCAGACCAGAGTACAAACAGCCATCGAGATGTCTGCAGTGGCCGAACCATTTATCCTAAGGAGGGCGGTTCGCCATCTGGAAAAGGGGCGTGTTGTGATCTTTGGGGCAGGAACCGGAAGCCCGTATTTTACAACTGACACGGCGGCTGCCCTGAGGGCCCAGGAGATCCATGCAGAGGTCCTCATGAAGGCCACTAAGGTAGACGGAATCTACGATGCCGATCCAGTGGGTAATGCCGGGGCAAAGAAGATTGATAATATCAGCTATCTTGAGGTGCTGAGACGGCAACTGAAGATCATGGATTCAACTTCGATCTCACTCGCAATGGACAACAAACTGCCTGTTATTGTCTTTAACTTTCGAAAGAGTGGGAATCTCAGACGAGCTGTGTGCGGAGAAAATATTGGTACGTGCGTAGGGGAGGCATCAGAAGGTGATTGATTCGGTTTACGATGATACTCGACAGAGGATGGCCAAGTCGATTGACGCCATGAAGAATGAGTTCAAGAGGGTTCGGACTGGTCGGGCTTCCCTCGCACTTTTTGACGGCATCAGGGTCAACTACTACGGGACTCCCACTCCGTTGAACCAGATGGCCTCTTTGTCCGTTCCTGAAAGCAGGCTAATCGTTATTCAGCCATGGGATCAGACGGCCATTGGAGACATAGAAAAAGAGATTCTGAAGTCCGAGCTGGGGCTGACTCCAATGAACGACGGAAAGGTGATTCGTATCACCATTCCACCCCTGACTGAAGAGCGCAGAAAAGAGCTGGTCAAGGTAGTCCACAAGATGTCTGAAGAGCACAAGGTGGCAATACGCAACATCCGCAGGGACGCCAATGAGTTTCTTAAAGGTTTGAAAAAAGACGGAGATATCTCGGAGGACGATTTCTTCAAGGCACAGGAGCAGGTGCAGAAGATTACCAACGACCACATAGAATTGACTGACCAGGCCTGCCAGGAAAAAGAGAAAGAGATCATTGAATTCTGATACCCCTTCCTTGCGTCCCGAAGCACTCCCACAACATATAGCCGTCATCATGGACGGCAACGGCCGATGGGCCAAGAAGCGATCTTGGAACCGGATCAGAGGTCATCGTGAGGGGGCTGAGTCGGTTCGAGACATTGTGCGAGCTTGTCGAGAGATCGGGATAAAGGTCCTGACCCTTTATGCATTTTCAACCGAAAACTGGCAGCGTCCTAAGCAAGAAGTCTCGGCTCTTATGAAGCTGCTCAGGGACTTTCTCAGGTCAGAGTTGGCCGAGATGATGGAAAACGGCATCCGTTTGAACAGTATCGGTGATATCGAACGGTTTCCTGATAATGTCTTGAAGGTCTTGCACGAGGTCATGGACAAGACTCGACACAACCCGGGTATGCTTCTAAATCTCGCGTTGAGCTACGGTGGCCGTGCCGAGATAGTACGAGCTGCCAAGAAGCTGGCAACCGACGTCAACGAGGGTCGACTTGTGCCTGAGGACATAACAGGAGAGCTCTTTTCAAATTATCTTTACACACAAGGGATGCCCGAGCTAGACCTTCTGATTCGAACGAGCGGTGAGATGCGGATTAGCAATTTCTTGCTGTGGCAGGTTGCGTATGCTGAGATCTTTGTTACCAAGACCCTTTGGCCTGACTTCAGGAGGAAGGAGCTCAAGCAGATTCTTCATGATTACCAAAAACGTGAGCGTCGGTTTGGCCTGACCGAAGACCAGGTAAGAAATGGCCTTCGCAGGCCGTAATGTAAGATATTTGCATTCAAACAACCAATCCCCAACCGCGCTATAAACCAAATGCCTTCAGAAGGAACGCAACAGACGGAATCAAGGCCTATCATCTCTGCACACCAGAAACGCTGGCTTACTTCTGGTGTGGCTATCCCGGGTCTGGTCCTCGTGCTCTTGAAGGGGGGAGAGGCTGGTTTTGCGTTCCTATTCGTCGTGGGGGCAGGGGTGAGCCTTTGGGAATACTATGCCCTGGTTCTTCCTGGGCAGGCACTGGTGTCAAAAGGCATTGGGCTGATGCTTGGTCTGGCAATTACTGCGTCTTGCTACACCCAAGACATTAGGACCACTTTTTGTATGCTTACCTTGGCATTCATGGGCTCTGCGGTTTTATGTTTGGCGCAGTTTAGACCAAGGGCTGTTGTTGTGGATGTCCTGTCCAGATACGTTCTTGGGTTTGTCTATATTCCGTTTCTGCTGGGCCATTTGATATTGATACGGAATTCCGATACAGGACTAATCTGGACTTGCTTTTTGTTTGTAGTCGTGTTTGCCGGGGATACGTTTGCTTTTTACGTTGGAAAAGCCGTTGGCCGCCACCGTCTTTCCCCCAGTATCAGTCCTGGAAAGACCGTTGAGGGGGCGGCAGGTGGGTTGGTAGGCAATCTTCTTATTGGTGCCTTGTTCAAACAATACTGGCTGCCAGAGCTCAACTGGGGCTCTTGCATCTGTTTGCTAATACTGCTGGGTGTGATGGAGCAGGTTGGCGATTTGGTGGAATCCATGCTGAAGCGATCTGCGGGCCTGAAAGATTCAGGAAGGTTTTTGCCAGGCCACGGAGGGATGCTTGACCGCCTTGATGGCCTGCTTTTTGCTGCACCAGCGCTCTACTATATCAAGATTTATGTATTGTGACGGCCTCCCAAAGAGTCCGTCTGCAAACGCTTTTTTAATGTACGGGCCGAGTTTACGACGAACATGAAACGTCTTTCCATACTGGGTTCCACTGGTTCCATTGGCAGCAATGTCCTTCGGATTGTTGAGCAGTTTGAGGACAGATTTTCTGTTGTGGCTCTGGCAGGGGGCAGAAACATAGGTTTGCTCTGTGAACAGATAAGGCGTTTTCGCCCGCAGCTTGCCGTGGTGCTGGACGATGACTTGGTCGGCCAGCTTGTTGATCGACTTGGGCCGCAGGACAAGGTGGAGATCCTCTGCGGCCAAGAGGGATACAAGGCAGCTGCAACGCTGGACTCATCTGAGCTTGTGGTTTCAGCAATTGTGGGTTCAGCAGGCCTGCTTCCCACTCTGGCAGCCGTTGAAAGCGGCAAGGATGTGGCTCTGGCTAATAAAGAGAGCCTTGTTATGGCCGGAGGGCTCTTGATGCAGACTGCCCGGGAAAAGGGGGTCAAAATCATTCCGGTTGACAGCGAACACAGTGCTATCTTTCAGTGTCTTGCCGGACACCGGAAGCAAGACTTGACAAAAATACTTCTTACGGCTTCTGGCGGGCCTTTTCGGGATAAACCCGTACAGGATCTGGATGAGATTACTCCCCAGACAGCCCTTCGCCATCCCACGTGGGACATGGGACCAAAGGTGACCATTGACTCAGCCACGCTGATGAACAAAGGCCTTGAGGTCATAGAGGCCAGGTGGCTCTTTGATGTGCCTTTGGAGCTTATCCAGGTGCTCATTCATCCTGAAAGCGTGGTACACTCCATGGTGGTCTATCATGACGGCTCTGTCATAGCCCAGCTTGCCGCGCCTGACATGAGGGTGCCGATTGCCTACGCTCTGTCCTACCCCAAACGGCTTGCCTTGGGGGTGCTACCCCCTGATTTTGTTGGTCTTGGTGCCCTTACTTTTCTGGAGCCGGACCTTGAACGATTTCCCTGCCTGCGTCTTGCCATTCAGGCCTGCAGGGGCGCAGATACTTTTCCCGCGGTCCTAAATGCTGCCAATGAAGTGGCGGTTCGTGCATTTTTGGACCACCGGATTCGGTTTCCGAACATTGCTAAGGTCGTAGAAGAAGTGATGAGTAAACACAAACCAGTGTCTGCCCCGGCCCTTGCCGACATCCTGTCGGCTGATGCATGGGCCCGGCGGACGGCCGAGGAAGGTGTATGAGCAATATTGTCTCTTTTGTGGTTGTATTGGGTGTTCTGATTTTTGTGCACGAGATCGGTCATTTCATAATGGCAAAGCTTCTCGGCGTGGGCGTTGAAAAGTTTTCCCTGGGATTTGGTCCCAGAATCTTTGGAAAAAAGATCGGGATGACCGATTATAGGCTTTCGGCCATACCCCTTGGGGGGTACGTCAAGATGGTGGGAGAGGCCCCTGATTCTGAGCTTGATGAATCTATGATCCCGCTTTCCTTTTCCCACAAGAGTGTATTGAGGCGCGCTCTTATCGTCTTAGCGGGACCGGTTTTCAATCTTTTGCTGTCAGTGGTGATATTCTTTGGGTTCTTTCAGATCTCGGGGCTTCCCATATTGAAGCCACAGATTGGTGCCGTGCAAGAAGCAATGCCTGCTCATGAGGCTGGAATCCAGGCCGGCGACATGGTTGTCTCCGTGGACGGCCATCCTGTGACGAAATGGGACGAGATGGCGGCTATTATCAAAGAAAGTGGCGGACGATCCCTTGAGCTTGAACTTTTGCGAAGCAAGGACAGCGTTTTTGTTAGACTCACTCCCAAGCTGACTTCCTCTAAGAACGTGTTCGGCGAAGAGGTGGACAAGTACTTTATAGGGATAACGGCTTCTGGTGCTTTTTCTATCAAGCGACTCAACCCCTTTGAAGCAGCAGTCCACGGAGTGTCGGAGACCTGGGAGATTGCTGAGCTAACCGTCTTGGCCATTGCAAAGATCCTTACCGGTACATTATCAGCCAAGACACTGGGCGGCCCCATCATGATAGCCCAACTGGCAGGTCAGCAGGCCGAGGCCGGAATACTGAATCTCATATTCTTCATAGCATTGCTGAGTGTTAACCTCGGCATTCTTAATCTCCTGCCTATTCCTGTACTAGACGGAGGTCACCTGCTGTTTTTCTTGATCGAGGCAGTAAGCCGTCGGCCGGTAAACCTCAAGATGCGAGAAGTAGCTCAGCAGATAGGCATTTTCGTTTTGATCTTACTTATGATCTATGTGTTCTACAACGACATATCCCGGATTCTGTTCGACTAGTGATGGTCTCGTAAGAAATCCGATTTAGACGGCAAAGCAAAAAGCTCCAAATGGAAGCCTCCCCGCTCTTCCGAGCGGGGAGGCTTCCCGGTAAGGAAGATGGCCATTTCTGTATAGCTCCCCTCGACCCCGCCCTTCCGGACGGGGTTTGCGGGGAGCGGGCCGGTCAAGGCGCGCAAATCCTGAGGAATGAGGCGTAACAAAAAGGCTCAAGGCATAGGGCCGAAGGCGCAAGGCTCAAAAACCTAACTCTAATTTTCCTAAGCCCTGCGCCATATTCGTAGGCCGCAAACTTGAAATTGACAACGCCGAAGGCGTTCACATTAACTTTAGGCACTTTAGCTCACTTTAGGCACTTTCTTTTGCTAATGACGAAGGATGCAGCGGAACACAGAAGTTGGACTTTTTGCGAAGCCGTCATGTATTTGCGAAACTTGTGAATGAACGTTGACCTTATCAGGACCATTGACAAATGGGTGGGCATTCCCGCCTGCTTTCTTCTTTCCATGGGGCATAGTATTGTAGCCCGGTTCAACCGTGCTACTCAGCGCCCAATAAGAAAGCACAAGTCACCTGAAAGGATCCTCTTCGTTGAGCTTTCAGAGATGGGAAGCTCCGTGCTGGCCTATCCTGCTATGAAGTATGCCCTGAAGCAATATTCCGGGGCAAAGCTTTACTTCCTTATCTTTGAGCACAACCGCTTTTCAGTGGATGCACTTGGCATTGTTGCTCCATCTCGTGTCATCACCATCGACATCCGTTCTGTTTTTCACTTTGTCGTTACTACATTTAGGGCCCTGATAAGGATTCGAAGGGAAGGTATTGACACGGTTTTTGATCTGGAGCTTTTTTCTCGCTTTTCGTCTTTATTGAGTGGTCTTTCAGGGGCTTGCACGCGTGCTGGCTACGCAAGATATCACGAGGAAGGCCTGTATCGAGGGGGGTTTATCACACATCGGGTTTTCTATAACTGCCATCAGCATATGGCAAAGAATTTCCTGGCCTTGGTTAAGGCAATCGAGCCCAAATACAAAGCTCCCTTGACAAAAGAAGTCATCACAGAACAGGATTTGGTGCGACCACACCATGAGTCTTCCGAAACAGACCTGGGCAAATTGCGGGAACGCCTGGCTTCCATAAACCCGGCTGTGCGGGATGCAAAACACCTGATTCTGTTTAGTCCCAGTGCCGGCAAACTGCTGCCAATACGTGGCTGGCCCGTTGAAAACTATGTGACATTGGCCAGAAGGATTGTTGAGCAATTCGATGCCGTGGTTGTCCTCATGGGCCTTGAGGAGGCGCGTGTGGAAGCAGCAAAGATAGTTGATGAACTCGGTGGCAACCGGTGCATTGATTTTACCGGCCAGACTTCTTTTAAGGACCTGTTCGACCTGCTAGACTTGGGCCATGTGCTGGTGACTGCTGACGGCGGGCCTGCTCACTTTGCAGCTCTCACATCCATCACCAATATTGTCCTGTTCGGACCAGAGACCCCGGTGCTGTATGCGCCGCTTGGCCAAAACACACATTGTCTGTCCGCGGGTTTGGCCTGCAGCCCCTGCCTTTCGGCCTACAATCACAGGAAAACGAGTTGTACTGAGGCCAAGTGTATGAAGGCAATCACCGTAGAAGAGGTCTTTGAGGTAGTGTCTTCGTGCCTGAATTCCAAGAACGAGCTCTAACCCCGTCCGCCTCAGGCGGACCGCGGGGTTGCCGAGCGAATCAAAAAATGGTAAAATTCCTTATGGTCGAAGAGCCCCTGTGCCGCCTCAGGCAGACTGCAGGGAGTTTTAATGAGCCTGCTGTTGGGGGCTGACAGGGACCGGTGCACACCCTATTTCACGCCAAGGCATTCCGTCAAGACTACAAGGCGTATCTGTTTGTCTTCCTGACAGCCATTGGTACTCGACTCCTTTTTCTTGTGTACATGGATGAGCCCGTCCTTTTCTTCAAATATCCCTTTTTTGCCGAGAAACTAGCACACCACATAGACATTGGCGAAAGGCTGGTAGACCTCAGCCCGTTTTACCTTTACCTTCTGACTTTTTTTTACAAGATATTTGGCCCTGAATGGACCTTTGTAAAATTTGTTCAGTCTTTTGTTGGCAGCTTGAATTGTCTGATAGTATTTGCTGTTGGGACTATGGCATTTCGCAGGGAGGTAGGCTTCTTGGCGGCGCTTATATGCGCGCTGTATGGGAATTTGATAATACTGGAATCAACCTTGGAGCCCACTGTCTTTGTGTTGCTGTTCAATCTACTGTGCCTCTTTTTCCTGCTGCATTCCAAGGAGGTTTTTTGTACTTCAGGTATACGGCCATGGGTCACGCTCTTGGTGGCAGGTTTGTTTGCAGGATTGTCGATCATCACAAAACCCAACTTTTTGTTATTTCTTCCATTGGCAGCCGTCTGGCTCGTGTTCTTCGTGGACAACAGCCTAGGCCTTCAAAAGCGGCTGTTCTGCGCCTTGGTCTTTTGTGGGGCTGCCGTGCTGGTCGTCATGCCTGTGACTGTGCGTAATTATGTTAAGCTTAACGACTTTGTTCTAGTTACGGCCGACGGAGGCAAGGTGTTTTTTCACGGAAATGCGAAAGGTGCTACGGCCCTGCAAGGGACTGGTCTTGCTGATGAGGGTTTTGCTGAAGAGGGGGCCCTAGAGCCAGATCATGCCCACGTGCTATTCCGAAAGACGGCAGCCAGGCTTGCTGGAAAAGAGCTTTCTCCGTCTGAGTCCTCCAGGTTTTGGGTAGGGAGGGCCGCAAACGATATTCTCAGCGCTCCTGCAGCCTACATAATTTTGGAGATGAAAAAGCTTTTCTATCTTTTCAATGACTATGAGATGCACTACATTGCCTCGGCCCACAAGGAATACAAAAAGTCCCTGTCCTTTCCCTTTATCAGATATGGTATTATCGCCTCGCTGGCCCTTCTGGGCATGGCGCTTGCCGCCAGAGGATTCAAGGAGGCGTTTCCGGTTTATGCCATCGTGTTCACCTATTTGTTGTCGTGTATGCTTTTTTTGGTCCAATCAAGATACCGGACCCCGGCTGTACCCTATTTGTGTCTGTTCGCGGGACAGGCCATTTTTGCTGTAAGACAAATGTTTGTCTCAAGAAGATTGCCTCAGGCCTTATCAGCGCTGGCTGTGGCCGGGGTGTTTTTCTTTTTGACTCATTTTTTCTACACAGATGAAGTCGTGAAGGTGGATCGATGGCAGCAAGCAACCAAGATTCACTATTCACTGGGAGCTCAACCCTTGTTTGAGAAGGGAAAATTTAAGGATTCAATATCTGAACTGAATAAGTGCTTGGCCATGCTCCCTGCTTTCAGCCCGGCCTATAATCTTAGAGGTAGAAGCCACGCAATTCTTGGAAGGCATAAAGAGGCACTGGCAGATTTTGAGAAAGTAATGTCGCTTAGTCCGGATCTGCCCGATGGCTACAAGAACGCCGGTTTTGTCTATCTACTGCAAGGAGATATCTCCAGGGCAAAGTCCTATCTTCATCGTGGTCTTGCATTGGCTCCCAATGACACGAAAATAAGACAGGCCTTGACCGAATTGAAGTAAATGGATCAGCTTCCGATTAGTTGTAGTTTTAAGGCGAACTAAGTGGGCTATCTCCAACTGAGCAGGCGTAATCCCAGAGGGTACAAGGGGTCAAGGATTCAAGGGTTCGAGTGAAATGCTAAAGAATTACAAAGACCTGAAA
>SDBU01009638.1_pt1 | contig 10804 bp, 6 predicted proteins | sample 2277071 | NCBI WGS metagenome assembly SDBU01 (sample SAMN10397929, study PRJNA504765) | marine sediment metagenome | isolation source: marine sediment core GS08_GC12, 126 cmbsf | place: Arctic Ocean: Gakkel Ridge, Loki's castle | collected 2008
TAGCTCCGCTTGACCTTCTCATGGCGTATGTTGAACCACGACTTCTCAATAAGGTTCTATTCATGTTAGCAAAATCAAAGATTCTCGAAGTCCAATCGCTACTCGTTATCTCGTACCATGTTCCGAGTTGGTAAACCCAGTATGTTCCCGACTTATCAACCAAAAGCATTCCATTGCCATATTGAGATACCTCATTGCCATCCCAATCTACGCCAGGACCGCTACTTTTTAAAACAAAGTCACCAGTAGTGTCAAACTCGTGAACCTCTCTATCACCAGCATCCAGGCCGGGTGCCCAGACTTTTTGGGTTGAGTATGGCATTCCAAACTGAAAATCGTACTGGTCGCCATCCATGTTATATAGAGTTCTTGAACCATCCCATGTAACCATCCAAGAATATTGGTCACCATAAGCGAATCCATATACAATGCCAACGTTTCTAACATAAACAGGATAATCAAGCTGACGAAAAGTTATATCATCCGCATCTTTGCCGTTGGAGCCTATCATTCTTGGAATCTCACATGGGAATATTTCATCAAATGTATCCAGTAATGTCCAGTCGCTACCAGACAGATAATATATGCTTATCTCTCGGCCATAGTGGGCACTGATAGTCGCTTCATCAGTTGGAGTGGCTGCCCATGGAGGACTGAAATAATAATAAGCCTTTCTATCATCCTGCACCGTGACACGAAAATATTGACCTCTCAAGTCATTCTCAAAGCTATAGCTTTGTTTTGCAGAAGGCAGGGCCAAATAAAAAGTTAATCTTTTATCCCAATCTGTTCCCCAATCATATGTTCCATGCCAGCCAAACCCGCTAAGTTTACTTGAAAATTGAATAGAAGCACCTGGAAGAGGAGCTTCATAAATTTTGCCCCAAAAAGAGAAGGCGGGACGTTCCCATTGTGGAGCATATACGAGATTACCAATACCAGGCACGAAATAATATTCATAATCACCATCCAGTCTGCTAACAAGTCTTCCAATTATCTCAGCAGGATTCCTCTCTTCATTGTCCTCAAATATGGGAATACCTTCATAGCCTGCTATATCAGGGTCATCAGGGTTATCGGTGTCAATCGTGATGTAATCCGACAGGTCAATAGTGGTCTCTTCAAGCCATTTCTTGGTAATGGACAAACACATAATATATTTACCATCATGTTCTCCTCCGGCAGTAAGCCCCCACCTGTCGGTAGCTAATTTAACCATGAAAGGTGTGCCGCTATCTGGAGGTGGCTCGGCGGCTTTTTCCCAGGTCGGAATAGCGAAGTCATAACCTTCTGTTTTCCATATCTCAAGGTTGTCTATTCTTTGAACGTACCAGGCAGGAGTGTTGTCTGGTTTTAAATAGACTTCTTCTAACTGAGAAATACGGCCTTCACTGATTGGAATTATTTCATGGGTTAATGGTAGTAGTGTCATGTTTCATTACTCTTAATTTGTTTGACTGCCTTCATAGATCGTTATGGTGGCAGTATGCACCACATAACCTGACTTTACATATTTTATCGTATGATCTCCGATAGGTATATTTTCTATTAATAATTCCCCTGTGGTATCCGTCCAGCCTTTCAGAACATTATCAATATAAACAGCCACGGTGGAAATCCTTGAGTTTCCGCTTATTGCCCTTACAGTAAGATCGCCTGTAGTTCCGCTGACCCCAGTAATTGTGAGTATTCCGCTTATTGCAACCGTGTCACACTCCCCGAAAGCAAACCATATCTGCATGTTTTCGCCCCATAATCCACTGCCAGGCACTCTCACAATATAAATATCATATTCTGTAGTATATGTTATATCAGCCGTAACATAATAATGCTCGTCAACATCCACAAATTCATTGACTCTTAATACCTTGCTCCCCTTCTGCCAGATAATATCCGGGTTGACAGACGTGTCATGCCACGATATATCAGTGAGGGAAAAAACAGGGTAATTAAGTGTGGCTTCGCCATTCTGAAAAAAGACCTCTACGGTAGTAAAAACTTCAGTAGATGTTCTATCATACGTGGGTGTCACCCCGAAATTACAATATGAATCGGAAAGCTCTAAGCCTGAAGGATTATAGACCGCAATTCCAATATTCGCGTATGATACACCTATTGGTGCTGGAGTACCAGCCTTCCATTCAAGCGTGAGACCACTGCATACATCGGCAGTCGAGACAGTTACAGTAAAGGTATAAACATTATTGGCTGATTCATCATCGAAATATAGAAACGCTTTATGCTCTTGCTCAGCCCCGCTTCGTATCCAGAATGTAATATAATTAACATCATAAGACACTTCCTGGGTAGCGAATGGAAGAGTAACATCTCCTTCGACTAGCATATTGCCATCTGCTGGTGTTTTACTTTTATTTCCCTGTCCCCAATATAGCTCGACTGTTTCAGTGATTGTCTCGGTTCCCAATTCTCTTATGCCATACACATCTCCGTTAAGGACAGATAAATCTTCCACAAGTGAATCATCGGAAAGCAGGTAAATATCCAGCTCGTCATCGGCGTTGATGATGCCGTATGAATCCCTGAATTGAATCCTGGGCTTTTTATTGCCATCGCTATGATAATAATAGACTTTGAACAAGTGGTCCACTCCCGGCAAAACAGTTGTGGAATCGCTTATCGTCTCTGTTTCTATCGAAGCAATTGTATCCGCAGATGGATCTTCATAACCATAAATAGTCACCGCTGAATCACCGGATGGATAATCTATGGATTCAGATAACTGAATAATGTCATCAAGATCATTAAAACTTTCGGTGGAAGATCCTTCAGAAACCGTGTAAGGTTCGATTAAAAGAGATCCATCATTTTGAGCAACAAGTTCAGCCCCGATTACCTGGGCCATAGAGCTGATAACCTCAATGGGCGATTGGCGTGAGGCAGAGAAAGTATCCTTGTAAATTATAAAGTTTTCAAGGCTGGCGTTCCATGTGACGGTAACGGAATAAGAACAATAATTAGCAATCACATAAGCTATCAATGTGGAGACTTGGATATTGTCTGTTTGCCATGGGTGAGAGGTATCGTCTGTGTCTGTAATGGTTTTCGAATAAGGGCTTGCGAGAAGGGCCTGTTTTGACCTGCCCCAAACTGTAAAACCTAAACCATCTTTTTTTGAAACGGTTTCTCTTTCTTCGCACAGAAATTCAAAGGTATCATCACCAATAATAACCTTAAATATTAATTCCCCGAAATTATTATTATCAGTCGGATCACACTGAGACCACCAATATTGTGTCTCGAATTCCAGCCTCATAGCCTTACAGAAATCACCTGCATTATGGATGATCTCACACGAGACTAAGTCATCCACTACCGACTGGTTATTTAATGCTATGTTTATCGCTGTCATATCATAGTCCCAAACTCTTATCAAAGGTGTAGTCACTTACTTGAACACCATCGTCTGCATCAAAAATCATGTTCATGAATGATAGGGAACTTTTCACATCCACTACTCCTCTGATTTCATTTTTGAATATTACGTTATGCATAAGATTTTGCCTTATATTATTTTTGAAAATAAGGGAGGAGGATGGAACACTATTCAGGGAATTTACCAAATCTAATTCGCTTCCCAGTCTTATGCTGTTTTTAAGATTCAATGAAGATACCCAACGGAATCTTAACGAAGGAACAGATAAAGATAGGGCTAGATCAGCAAAATCTGCCGTTATTATCCTTCCCGAATCATAGGAGGCAGACATACTAGAGATATTCAGGAAAGGAAATGCTGTTATTATCCTCCCAGAATCATAAGAGGCAGATAAAGATAGGGCTAGATCAGCAAAATCTGCCGAAATAGTGTGCTTTTTAATCGAGGTAACAGATAAAGATCCAGCAAGGGTAAAGGTTTCAGCCGTGACGTATCTGTTAATCTTCCATTTGACATCGGCTGTGTCCTGCCATAAAACATCGGCTGTATCTTTAAAGTAAACCGTCACGTTATTTCTTCTCCAATACTTCTATCCTTTTCTCAAGTGCCACAATCCTATCCTCGGCAGGGTGAGTGTTGGTCCAGGGCTTCTTGACTGCCACACTCTCGACCTGAAGCACCTTGCCTTCTTCATCCTTGACCTCCGGGATTTTGAGACCCTTGGCTATCCACTCCTGAAACTTATCCAAGTCTCCATAGTAAACCTCTTTCGGGGTTCCACTCGATTCAGGATATTCGTGCTTGAGACAAATCAATTCGTATCTATCCTCGTTCGCATCAAGGTAATCCTGAAGTGCCTGACCGGTCAGCTCTGAGTCAACATATAGCTGAAAAGTCGTCCATTGACCTGAAAACATGCAAGCACTCTGCCATCCATAGTTATTGTTTTGTCTATTTCAATCATTTCTCTACCTTATTTCTACAGCAATGATTTCTAAGGATACAGCCGACCATGTCCCACTTTTTTGGGTTCTCAAAGTACCATCAACCGCTAAATCAGTCCTGAAAGAATTTCCATATGTTTGATTTCCATTGCTATAATCTATCAATGATCTTGGTGTATTTGCTCCGGTATCGAATTGTATTAATCTATTCGCTGCATCAGGAGTGGCTAAGTAAATCATGAATAAACCTTTAACGTCTTTTGGAATCTTCCCCGATGTTCTCGCTTCTATATTAATAGTTTCATTTAAAAAGGCCCCATTATTTATTGCACGCGTTATAGCCTCAAGATCTATAACCTCCCCACTCGGCCTGCTGAAGTTGCCCTCCCCTATGCTCGATCCAAATACAAGCATGGGTTGGGAGATATAGGCAACTGTTGTGCTGTCAAAGCAAAATGAACACCTGAATTCTGTCGTGGTTGCTGAAACAATCATCGTCACTTCAAGCCATTCCCAAGTACTCCCGCCTGTATGATATGAGCTAGAATCAGAGGATTGATCGTCGTCTGTGGTATCAGAATCCACTAACTGTAAAAAAGCATGACTTGCAGTGGTAGCATATACCCAAGCTCCGAACGTGACCATTCTCCCTGCAAATCTCTGATAATGTTCAGCCAAAGTTTCAATGACAGATAGCGGCCACCTCAAATAATCACCAGCAGCAAGAGAATCCATCTTTCCAGAATAGAATGATCCGTCTTTTGTAAGTGTGCCCCCATCATTATGCTGTCGGAATATCTCCATTCCACTCTTTTTATACCACCCATCTGGCCCCAACGCATCAGCTCCCACACATCCTGGGATGACCTCGTCAACGTAAATGGAGGTTATATTGAGAGTTTCACCGACACCCAAGTCTAAGTTGAGAAGGTTTATTGAATGTGTAGTAGCCGTGGCCTTAAAGATGAGTCCATGAGCACCAGCAACCAACCCCTCTAAAGTAGCAACGATAGTGCCACCCCCACCAGATGCACCAACGGCCAAATCGTGGTCTGCCGACCAAGCCCCAGTTCCATTTGCTGTAATAATAGAGACCTTGTAGAGTTTGCCGACAACGAGACTTGCCACATCGACCCACCCAGATTGTGTCGCTCCTGTCTCAGTAATTAAAAGATTTGCACCTGCGTCAGTCATGGTAGCATCAGTCATTGTCCAGCTCGCAAATGTTGAACCATCGGCATCAGTATAAAGATTACTGACATTGAAATCAGTCTGCCTCCCAGAACCTGCTCCTTGGGCCAACCCGCTATTGCTCCATATCCCAAAGTCTGAATTGGTGAGAAGGTTTTGGGCTACCGGCATGGCTTCTATGCCGGTCAGAAGCCATCGTTTATCACCCGCATTGGAGTCAGGTGAAATAACATTAGGGCTTGACTCCGCCGCTGCACTATCAGCGTCAAGATGATAGAAATAGGTAGTGCCCAGCTCCACCACCATGGCTCCGTCTTTATCATTCAACAAATCACCATCAATAGCATCAAGGGCACCCTCTCCCCCTCCGATCAATGATGTTGCGGGATATATTTTATTGCTCATTTTTCAATCCTCCTTGCCTCAATCACAATTTAGTCCAAATCTATTATTATGGATTCTATTGTTATTGAGGAACCGTCCCCGGTCGTAACACTCGTGCCAAACTCGACACAGCCTATAACGGTATCATCGCCGGAAGTATCATCATACAGAATAAGAGCGTTGGACCTTAATTCCCCTGTGGCATTCCACCGTAAATCATTGCAGGTAAATCTTGCTCTATCATTGGTGTCATCCTCAGCGATAGCCACTCCGTCCACTGTTTGTTCTGCATAACTCCCGCCTACCGTCTCATAAGCAGAAACATCCGCCCAAGTTGCGTGAGTATCCTTATCAAAAGTAAACTCACCGCTTAAAAGAGCAGCCTTAAGTGTGTCACCGTCGAGGTCAATATTACCCTCAAACAATTCCGCCTTGAAATGATTCGATAATGTACTTGTAGTAGCCATTTTTCTTACCTCCTGTAAATTAAGCTGATTCGCCTTCCCAGTCTAACTGGACAACATTGCTGGCATAACTAACCGTCGCTGCCGGAACCACCTCTTTTGCCCATATATCTTTCCCTGCATGAGTGGTACTGAATGTCAACGTATCTCCATTCGCAGGAGAACCTCCCCAACCGTCTTTGTCAATCTTAAAGTAGTAACTCGATCCATTAGCAGGCGTAAAGTCAGTAGTTATCTCACCTGAGCCAACCGACCCAGTATTTGCACCGCTACAACTGAAATCACTGGCACCGCTAAATGTAAGAGTCCAATCGTCAGTAACGGTGCCTTTATTATATAGCCAGTCCTCTGTTGCTTCAGAAGGACAATAAGTATCCTCATCATAAGTAAAAGTTCCATTCTCGACCCAATCAGACATCCCTGTTTCAAGGCTGTCTAAATCAACAACAGTGCTTACCACTGTGCTTGCAGGCGTAGCATAGGCGTTTTGTGTTTCGCCAGATATAGTCAAAGTTGCCGTTAGATTTGCCCAAGAAGGAGCACCATCTACTGTTAATTTTTCTTCATTAGTCCCGTCATCAATATGAATTTCTGCACCATCATAAACACCGCTCGCCACATCGAAATCTACAATAATGGTACTTTCCCCACTGCTTAATGCGGTATTGAGTATTCCAGCCCCCGCCCAATCTGTATAATCATCGGCATCGGACTGAATATCACTGTCCGTACCTGCTTTAAACTGAAAATAGTCAGCCGCCAATGATCTAGTGCCAATCCATAACTTAGTATCATCCAGATCATACTCGCTCAGATTCTCGTTCCGCATAAAGAACTTACGATACCGTGTAAGTCCGGCCACTCTTTCGGCATTGGTCACGTTTGGAAACAGATTCTCCAGAACATTGGTAGTTATCTGGGTAGAACTTATCCGTCCACCATTCCCGTCAAGATCATTATTGTTCAAAGCCTTATAAAACTTTATATCACTTACCGATATAGACATTTCATTTTACCTCCTTTTAGGTCATGGAGTGGTTAATTGTTCACGCCTTAAAGTCCTCACCAAACCGCCGACAGCTTCCTCATCACCATATAGGGTATGAGAAGTACCATTGATGTTAAGATTGATAGTATGCAGAATGTTGCTTATCTTGGCTCCGGCCCGTTCCATGGCACTCTCTGAGGGAGATTTGACTATCTCTCCCTGATGGCCATAAAACATTCCGGTATACGGAAGACCGACAGGGCCAGTGCCCGACTGGAAGCCAGCAGAGGGGCTTTTGGTTCCCTCCAGTCCTTTCCTTATGTCATCTATCCTGGTTTTTACATCTATGAAGTAAGGCTTCCTGGTTAATTCTTCCAATAATTTCTTCAGGTTAGTAATATTTGATATTATATCTTTAAATTTAGTTATGGTTGTATCAATGCCTTCTATCTTGAATTTGGTTTTAGCCAACTCGTCCATGCTTGCTTTTACGAACTTCATCGCCGCATTTACGCTGTCTATTTTATTCTTGACAACATCCATTCTATTCGCTACCTGCCTACTTTGCATATCGGTGGCTTTTGTTTCTAAGTCAACAAGCACTCGGATTCTGTCCATAAGCGTTTTGAGCGTTCTCTGAAATAATCCTCTATCAATTTTCTTGCCCTGATAGGCCGTTACAAGCTCATCAACAAATCCTTTGTAAATACCTTTTGCAGTCTCGATATTCTCCTCAACATCCTTTAAATTTCCGGCATTTATATCCCTGATGACTTTTGCTGTGAGGTTCTCGGCTTGCATTCTTTGGGCAGCAATTTTCCTCTCGCCGGTCAATATTTTAAGTGCTACCTCACGAACGTAATTACCCCAATTTTTCAGTATGCCTCGCCTTTTATCGTTAAGCTCTTCTCTCTCCGTTGCAAGCCTTTTTTCCTCTGAAAGTAAGGCGTTTACATAGGCTTTTGATATCTTATAGCTTTGCTGATAAATTTTTATCTTGTCTTTTGTATACTTCTCGTCGAGTTTTTTGATTTTAATATTTTGCTTCTCTTTGTCAGTCTCCTCCAGTCTTATAATGGTTTTTTTGGCTTCATACTCTTTATTTAAAAGAACCATCATTTTATTGTAATAAATCTGTGTCTTGCGTAAAATATTATTATAGTGCTTATCCCTTATTTCACCTTCCTCCACAAGTCTTTGAGCAGTCAGGCCACTATGAGTTTCAATCATTGAAACTTCGTGCTCCATGGCCTCTTTTTCTAAATCAACAATGCTTTTGTGATGGTCTTTGAGTTTCTCTATCAAATAAGCGTAATGTGCTTCGGCTTGAGTGATGTCTTCCTTGTTAATATTTTGAAGTATAGCTAGCCTGGTTTCTTCAAAACTTATGCTCTCTTTTGCGAATTTTATTTCTAGTGTTCTTCTTTTTTGTTGATGTTCCGCAGTTGCTTTATTTTTCCCGCCTTCTGAGACTATAAATCCTAACAAATCATGTGCGTATTCTTTGTCTAAGTCAGAAAAATGCTTTTCATGTCTCTCTTTCATTCTTTTAAGACTAATATCCAAATTAATAAGCAACGTCTCAGTAGTTTTTTCAGCAAGAGAAACTTTTTCGCCAGTAATATCTTTGATTTTCTTTTCATATTCTGTTATTAAAGCAAGGCTTAATACGCGGGCCTCACTTTCATTCTTGGCAGTCTTAGCGATTGCCGTATTTTCAGCCCTATATCTCTCTTCCAGTAAAACGATTCTTTTCTTTTCTGTATCTTTGGCAACATTATAAGCCTCTATCCAGCCGTCTTTTAGTCTTGCATATACATCCAAGGTTTTCAGCCTATTTTCTCTTTCGGCCTTGTAGAACCGGAGTAATTCTACTGCAAGATTTCTCGCCGTGTCTCTCTGTAAATTCCAATTCTTCACTATTAGATTTGTGAGGGTTCCAAGCCTCATCCCTTCAGATACATAATCCCTCATTAATTCAGAAAGTCCGGCTATCTGATCCTTTACATTCTCCTGTGCTGTATCAAGATCCTCTGCCCCCTTCTCAAGCATTTTCTTTACCGAGGAAGGATAAAGTGTTGACCTTTCAGTATCGGCAGGTCTACGCATTTTCTCTAACGATTTTATGGCTTGCTCCAGCTTTTCAACTTTCTTTGTTTGTTCTTCTAGCAACTTAATGCTTGCCTCTATTCTCAGTCTCCTATGTTTCTCCGTCAACTCATCCATTGCTTTGCCTTGGTCTTTAAATGCCCAAGTAACCCTATCAATATGCTTTCTAAGTTCGGGGTAATCATTTGTAAGCCTCTTAATTACAGCCCGGTACTCCATGGAACCTTCTTGCATTTCACCTAGTTGTTTTTTATAATCCTTTAATTTCTTTATGTGTTTATCTTCCTCTATGATATTTTTTTGCAGGTTCTCAATTATCTTTTTCTGGTGCCTTTGCCAAGTCACGAAAGCTACTATCACAGCACTTACTCCAAAAACAATCGCACCTAAAGGAGTTGCAAACATAGACCTAGCAAGCCTAACAAACCCCACTCTTGTTGCTTCAATGGCAACGCTTAAGGCTCCATAAAACTTAGTAGCTTGCCTTACAACGTGAATTGTTGTACCATATGCCATAGAAGCCATTATCACGCCCAGATATCTAAATGCTTGACGTAAAACTAAAATAGCCCCTGTCATTCCTATGATTCCAACAACAGCATTCCCGATTACATTGTCTGTAAGAAATATTAATAAATCTGCCACCTTTCTTCCTACCACCAATAGAACATTAAACGCCCCTGCAAGCCCTCCTTCACCGATTGCAATGGCAAGAACCTTGAATTTATCTGCCAAGTTCTTAGCCATTACAGCAAGTCCTTCCATTTGCTTTTCGGCCATGTTGAACGATGTTCCAACTTCATAGACTTTTTTCAACATGGCTTCAAAGCCTTCAACGCCTTGCTCACTGAAGACAGCAACAGCAGGCGCGCCTCTTAGGCCAAACAATCTGAACGCTTCTGTAGCGGTAGGAACAACCCTTGTAAGTTCACCAATGACAGTGGACATGCTCGACATGATGGGATTGAGTTTACTTAAATCCGCACCGGAGGCTATGAATGCAGCCCGAAGTTTGTTTGTAGGAGCAATAAGGCGGGAAATAACTTGCTTGAATCCAGTTCCAATCGTACTTCCACGTAATCCGGCATTAGCCAACAACATAGTGGCAGCAGCGGCCTCCTCTAATTTAATGCCAGCTTTATGGGCAACAGGAGCCAGATAGTTAAACGCGATACGTATTTTGTCTATGGTGAGCTTTGATTTATTAACAGCACTTGCAAAAATATCCGCCACTTTCATAGACTCGGACGCCTCAAGGCCAAACGCCCTTATAGCGGTAGTTACTAAATCAGCGGACACGCTCATATCAGTAAGAGTCCCGGTCGCCAGG
>SDBU01009639.1_pt1 | contig 10803 bp, 13 predicted proteins | sample 2277071 | NCBI WGS metagenome assembly SDBU01 (sample SAMN10397929, study PRJNA504765) | marine sediment metagenome | isolation source: marine sediment core GS08_GC12, 126 cmbsf | place: Arctic Ocean: Gakkel Ridge, Loki's castle | collected 2008
ATGATCTGTTTCTATTTTCATATGTTCTTTTTCTTTACCAACTTTAGTATGATCTTCATATTTTAATATAGAAATTTGTTGATGATTTTCTAAATTAAAATCAGTCAAATCATATAAAATATCAAAAAAAGATAAACACTGTGTTAAAATAGAAATGGGGTTTATCATCAAATCTTCATAATAAATTAATAATCTATTATCTTTTGGAAATGTATTAAATTGTTTTATATCATACAAATAAGAATTAATCAACAAATCATAAGTATTATGTATGTGTGGGTCTGACATTATTTCACGTACATACACTTCTTTATAGTTTCGAAGTAATAATAACATACGATTAAACAACGATATATTATTAATGTTTGATTGATGCGTACGTGTCATAAAAGATTCGTGATTTTCACCTTTACAATATTCTAAAAGATATAGCAACCAATTAGATCCAGAACGTGGAAAAGAACAAAACAATGTAGACATATTAATTCCTTTTATAATTAAAATTTGCTTATTTATATATCAAATAAAATATCAAACATCTTTACCACCATAAATAATTGTTTTAATAGCAAAATCTTGTAATGTATCAAAATCATTTGGACTTGGTAAAGGTGACTCTCTTTGTTGGTTCATTAGTTTTTCTATCAATAAACAATATTCTAAACCATTTACAAATAAAAAATCTATAAGAACAGCATAAAATTTAAAATAAAATCTGCCTTTATTACATAATATATTAAGATATGCCATTTCTTCTGGTTCGTAGTTTAATTGACCAAAACGAATATCCGACTGAGATTCCGATCCTCCCGCTATAATCTCATCTGTTATTTCACAAAACTTTTTTATTTCTAATAAACCTGAATTAATAATATGATTGTAAATAGACATATATGAAATTTGATAATATTGTACCATCCATTTTATCAATTTATCTGCTATCTTTAAACTATGTAATAATTGAATAGTCCAAGATATAACAGCACATTCTTTCCACTCCTCAATAGATAGTGTATTTGTACCAATAATAACTTCTTCGTACTCTTTAATTATATCCTTGTGTCTGGTTTCTGAATGTGGTTCTTTTAATATTCGATTAACAGTTTGTAAACCATATTTATTTCTATATTCTTGACTATCTAAGGCGGTATTTTTTAACACCTGACAATGATATACAAAAAGTTGATTATTATCAATTGTTCTTAAAGTTTTTTCTAATCCGTCTAGGAATGATTGTTTTGTTTCATTTGGAAGCCCTAGAATAATTTCTGTATATGTTGATACACCAAGATCTATATATTTATGTTGTAAGTCTAAAAATACTTTTTGACTAATATTCTTTCTATTAATACTTTTTAAAACCAATTCGTCTTGAGACTGTACCGATAATGAAACAGATTTTGCTAATCCTGACTTTGTTAAAATCTTAACCGTCTTAAATATATTATTAGTAATATTTTTACCAAAACAAACTCTAAATATCGAAGGATATCCACTATATTTTTCCTTTACATCTGCATAAATTTGTGCCGACTTGATATCCCTTTCAAACATTCCAAAGTTGCCATCCGTACAAAACAAGTATTCAATTTGATTTTGTCCAAACCATTCTGCATCTCTTTTAACATATTTATAACTATGATACTTAACCTTACTCCCAAGTTCTTTTTGTCCCCAACAACAATAAGCACAATGAAATGGACAATTTCTATTTAGTTCTACTAAACCTTTAAATGTAATTTGTGGATATAATTCTTTATAATTGTCAAAAATGTCAACTTGATATGGAGATGGAAATATATCTAAATCTGTATCTAATTCAAAAAGATGTAATGTTTGATAGTGTGAAATACGACTTTGTAAATTTTCTACTAAAATATCCTTAAATACCTTTTCACCCTCTCCATAAACACATAAATCAACAAATGGATAATCATTAAAAAATTGCTTTGATTCTATTTCTACTTGTGGTCCACCAAAAATAATTAAACATTCTTTAAATTTCTGTTTTAATCTTTTTGCAACCGCTAAACTTAATCTATAATTCCAAAGTGTAGTAGAAAAACCAACTATAGATGGATCATCATACTTATTAACTATGTTATCAACAGTATCCCGAATAAATAAAATAGGTTTAAATTCATAGTTTTGATTAATAACGTCAAACTGTCGAGCATACGCTTGTATTAAGCCGGACGTATATGGATAAAATATCGCATTATTATCTGCCGGTATCCCATATTCATTAAGGTATACTTGTTGCATTTAATCCATTCATCATTTCTTGATAAGTAGTTGGTTTTGAATTGTTAAACCTTCTATCCCAAATATCTGGTACATCTTTATAATTATCTAAGTTTACTTTGAATCTATCATTTGGTTGTCCCCATAATTTATTAAAGAGTGGAGCGTCATGTTCTGTTTGCCCATAATGAATTGGTGCATGGTCCATAGTCGTCCCTTGATACCAATTGGCTACAAAACAATCATACTCGGTTATATATCCAACACTTTCATGCTTTTGTAAACGACATAATAAATCGTGCGTTGAATGATTAATATACTCAAATTGACAATCCCATCCACCCATACTTAATATTGTAATACGATTTGCTATAAAAAGACACGCAAGCATCCATTGTGGTTTAATACCTTTTAGATGACTATAAGATCCTGCTGCAAACCAATAATTATCTGGATGACTTTTTTTACGTTGTTCTGGATTTTGATCGTCTGTTTCCCCACTTTTAATCTTTTGGTAATGTTCTGGATTTTCAAAAAATCTCATTCCTAAAATATCATTATATTGTAGATTTCTAATCGATCCATTAAATATATCAATAGTATTAGAAAGAGCATCAGGATAATAAAAACAATCATCTACCAATGGTTGTATTAATTTCCCGTCCGCATGAAGTAATGCAATTTGCATAGCACGACTAGGACAACCATAATCTTTAATGTATTTAACATTATTTTTTTCTTTTAGTGATGTTGGTAAATCAAACGGACCAACAGCTACTAATTGAAAAGTATGGCGTGGACATGCTTTAATTATAGAATCGTACAAATCCTCTAACAAATGAGTTCGTATTGTTGGTAATAATATACTAATGTCGTAGTGTGTCATTTTATTGCCTCAATATTTAAACTCATTAATTTCCCACACATCTTAGTTATTTTACCACCTTGCATAACACATGATTTATTTGGATAATAACAAGAAGAGTAATCATCACAATAATTATGTGGTTCTGTTGTTTGCCAATCCCACCTTTGTATCTTATAAAAACCAACAGATTTTAATTCTTTCGTTAGTTTATCAAAGTCCCAACCATTTTTATGAAAATCAAATTCATGTTTTTGACCACCATATAGAAAACTCATTAGAAAATCTAAATCATTGTGATAAAAATAATGTGAGAAAACAACTTTTAGATCTGGAACAGACAAACGAAGAATTCCACCCTTTTTTAATTTTGTATACCATACATATAATGCTTGACAACTTTCATCATAAGACAAATGTTCTAACATATGACAACAGTAGATTAAATCAATAGACTCATCATCAAACTTTTCAAGGGTAAAAGCATTGTCAACTATATCTGGTTGTACTTCTGAACGGATATCTACATTAATAAAACCAGGAAGTTTCTTACTGCAACAACCAAGATTTAACATAACCAACTTATTCATGATACAAACTGATGCCTCACACTATTATAGTCAAATTGTGATTGTTTAAGAAATAAATTATCTTTAATGTAATCTTTTAATCTATCATCTAAAGCAAATCCACTTTCATCAAACTTATCCTTATTATGCATTACTATTTGTTGAAATTCTTCATATCCCATTCCAAATTCTTTTCCACGACTAATAATATCTAAAATGCTTTCATCCGTGCCAAATAAATGATCCCACTTCTTTTTACCACGCATAGCGTGTAAGTCTGGAGAAAATCCTGCACTTGGCCCATCTACTCCAGTAGAATGTTGTGTAACAATATCTTTAGAAATAATCCAATTTGTTTTCAAAGCTGCACATATGAAAGTTTGTACAGATTCTGAACACTGTCCAGCAAAAATATCTGACAATACTTTTCCATAGTTCTGAAAAAGTAAGTTAGAATAAATAATAACATGTGCGTTAGCAGCACCACCAACAGGAATAATAAAATCACCCTTTTCAAATAATTCATTTCCCAAACTATCTTTGGTTTTGTATAACCATTGAAATCCGGTATCTGTATCGGTACGTGCTGAAACCATTCCATATGGACCTGATTTGAATAAATCATATAAATTTGATATATCATCTGCTCTTGTAAATTTACAACCAGAATCAATATAAAGATATCCTTCAAACTCTCCAAAATGTTTAATACATTCTAAACAAGTATGATTAAAAGTAATATTAATAGGTAGTTTATGTTGGATATAATTATAAGATATAAGATTACTAAAAGTAGAATAAATACTATTAAAGTCATCTCGCGTGTTATAACAACTTGATAAAACGATTCTTATATCTTTAAAGTTTTGATTTAATATAGAATTAATGGCCTGTCTATAGAATACAACATTAGATCTACCACTGATTCCACATGTATTATATACTACTAATAATTTATTAGACATCAATCACCCAATATCTTTCTTCTCAACTTGATTTTTAATGAATCAACCAGGGTTTGGTGTGACTTTTCTCCAAATCTACTTTTAATTTTAGATAAAAATTCAGGGCGACTATGATAGTTAGTCCAGGCATTATCTCTAAATCTTAAAATTGTTTCTGCTGACAAATGTTTTGATGGCAAATTTTGTGTATAATATGAATGTTGACTATATCCAGCATAACGATCAGGTAATTTTAATCCCTGTTCTTTTGCTTGTAGATATAATTCACTACCAGGGTATCCTGTCGAACAATAAAAATTTACCATAGTTGTATCTAAATTAACAGATAAGTTATAAGTTTCCTGCATGGTTTCCATAGTATCTTCTGGCAAACCAAAAATATAATTTGCCCCTACTTCTATTCCAGCATTATGTATATCTTTAACCACATCATGAATTTTTACATCTTTAAAACCACCTTTAACAACATCTTTTCTAACTTTCTTGCTAGAACTTTCTATTCCAATACCAAGCTGATTTACACCCGCCTTCTTTAATAAATCTAAATATTTTTTCTTACATGTATCTACTCTGGCATAACACCAAAGATTAAAGTCATATTTTCTCTCAATAATTAATTCACACAATTTTTTAAAGTGTGCCTCTCTAAGCACAAAAAGTTCATCTGCAATTTTAATATTTCTTATACCTAAATGTGCCAATTCGTCGAATTGTTTGATTGTAAATTCTGGAGACCAAAATCTAAATCTACTACAGTCACTAGAACATTTTTGATCATTAGACTCTTTATTAATAATATTAATCATACAAAAAGAACAAGAGAAGGGACAACCAAGACTGGTATAAATAGAAGCAAATGGAGCTTTTTCGCCATTATTGTGAAATGCATGCCAACCAGCAGTGCGGTACTTAGAGAAATCATATAAAGAAAAATCTTGTCCAGGAAGGTCTTGCTCTAATTTATTTTGTGGAACAATTATATTTATTAGGTTTAGACGAACTATATTACCTTTATTTGTAGCAATTTTATATCCAAGTCCACAGACTTTTAATTTATCATCTAATGTTTTTACTTTTAGTAAATTAAGAATTGTGTAAACACCTTCGTTTTGACATACATAATCTACACAATCATGTTTTAATAAAGTTTCTTCAGGAAGTGCTGCAATATGTGGACCAACAAAAAGAGTACTAATGTTAGAAACCTTTTTTAATTCTTCAGCAGTCCCAACCGCCCCTTCCATATTTTGACTAGATGCTGACGGCTGTTGTCCGTAAACAACAAAACACGCCCATATTGGCCCAATGTCTTTTATTCTTTTTGCCGCATCTTCATAAGATAATCCTTCTGCCTCACAATCTAATAATTCCGCCCGATATCCACGTTTGAGGCATATATTCGTAAGCATATTCGCCCAAATTGGCGGTTCAATACAAGCGTCTGACTTAGCTAAATCTTGATAAACAATTTTAGATGAGTTAGGATGTATAAAAAGAATGTCTATCATCTTATTAAAATAAAAATATAATTCAGTCATTTAAATGTTCCTTGTATAAACTCATGTTGTATATTATCGTAATCCAACAATGTGTTGTTCAAGAAAAGATTATCTTTAATATAATATTTTAGTTGATCATTAATACAATGATAATTTTCATCGTATTGTGAATGATCGTGCATAACTATACTACGTGTTTCTTCATATCCCAACCCTAATTTCAATGCTTTTGGATTACTAAAAATAGGCATTAAACTTGATAATTTATAAGGATGATCCCAAGACGGTTTCCCTGTTTCACGCACATATTTATCTGGACGAAAACCTATACTTTGTCCATCTACATAAACATCATGTTTAACCTTGGCATCAGCAACAATAATCCACTGTTTTTGTATTGCCGCACAACAAAAACTCAACACAGACTCCATACAATGACCAGCAAAAATATCTGGTAAAAGTCTATTATAAAATGAAAAATATTCACCAGAAAACATTTGACAGTGTAAGTTGATTCCTTTACCAACTGGTACTACATAATCTATAGACAAATCCGGAGTATCTTCATAATGAAATCCGATATCCGTATCTGGGATAGTAGATATCATAGCATATTTATTAATTTGCAAATACTTACACAGTTTTTGAATTGTATCTTCTTCGAAAAGTTTTATACCGGATTCTACATATAGATATCCATCAAAATTACCAAATTGTTTTACACATTTTAATGTGGTGTGATTAAAAGAAGGTTCCATCGGAACAAGTTCGTCAACAAAATTATAAGATATAGTATCTTTAAAAGTATCTATTAATTTATTACGGACATTTATATTCGACATACAATCTGATATAACTATATGTAGTTTAATATTAGAATCTAATGTCTGATTTAAGATAGACCGTATATTAGAAATATAAAGATCAGATCTATCTCCGGGTAAGATCCCGCACGTATTAAAATTACTAATATATTCATTTAATCTATTTGTATACTCACTAATATCGAATTGTAAATAGTCCATTCTATTTTTAAATGTAACTTGTCTCATCTCATGTGCTGTTACATCTAAGTCATGTCCTGAATTATTATGCATAAGATGAGTAATCAGCATGTTTTCAATTGGACAAATTCTTCCTACACTTTCATATATTCTATGTAGAAGAACATCTATCCCGTGGGTTGGAAATTCTTCTAATACAAAAAATCCTAAAATATCTATTATTTTACGAGGAAGTATAGGAAATGATGCATAATTTCCCATTTTATCAATTGAATCATCTTGTGTTTGACCCAATACAATTCCGTCCGGTTTGTCTTTTAGATACTCTTCAAACGTGTCGAGAATAACTTTATCCCAGTGTTTAGTTAAAATAATGCAATCGTCATTGGGACTAAACAAATATTTACCACTACTTTCACGAACCAAACGATTCATTCTTTTATGTAGATTAATCTCCCTTTCAATAAATTCCATATGTAAAAATGAATAATTTTCAACCGGGAATGACCACATAGTTTCATCGTCTAAATCACAACTAATCCTAGCTTCAATTGTTGAAAGATCATAAGTTTGTTCTACTATACTATCTAATAATCCCTTTAACAATTTCGGTCTGCCACGAGAACTAAAGGTTATAGAAAACTTTTTAATCATTGTTGTAAATAATCCTAATACCCCATGTATAATTTATATAAATATACATAACTTGTTATAAGAGGGATTACTACAAATATTATCAGGGAAATTGATATAAATATTTCTAACATATAAACTCCCATTAATTATTGATGTTCGGAACCATCTTATTATAGTCAAAAAACATCCATCTATTATAAGTATCAACACAGTCGTCTTTATCAATATGGTTTAGATACAATTTTAATGTATACCAATTACCAAAAATATTTTGATGGGGCAAGACACCAAACAACCAATGAGGACACTTTTGTTTACCACCTTCAGCCATCACAAGCACAGGATTTTTTAATCTATTAGCCCAAAACAACTCCTCATACGTCCCACACGCATGTACGTCAGAATCAATATACACTATAAGAAAATCAGCCATATCTACCATACGTAAATCAACAACCCGTAATTTCTTTATCTGTTTTGCCAATTCGTCAAACTTACCTTCAATCAGCATTTGCTCTCTTTGTGCCCGCCCTTTTATGTCTTCTACACCAATATCTATTGGCTTGTTGGTTGGATCTAATACAACAACACCTCTTTTTTGTAACCATGGAGTTAATTGTTGACGCCATCCAATGCCACCGTCTGGAACACGATCCATAGAACCACATTCGTAACATCTCATCCCAAATAATCTATTGTTTGCCATTTTATTTTTAATCTCTACGGAATTTCTAAATTTCACATTCTTCCTGTGATTTTTGTTCAATAATATTACCTTCAACAATTTTGTATGGAAATGGTTCATCCCCACAATTTACTATTTCATGTATAGATTCTATATTATCATATACGCCAAGTAAATAAGATTGGTGAGTATCTTCTTCTACTAGTAAAAAATATGACATTGTTTATCATTCCTATTTTAATTTCCTAATTTCTGCCAATATTGATTTAAAATCATCAACTGCTAATCTAATATTGGTTCCATTAACTGGTATTTTAACGTTCGTCAAACGTCTCCTATCTACCTGTAATAATAGCTCCAAATTACTATATCTACTCACTAATTCACTATGTAATTTCATCAAATGATCTGACCAATATAATGCCATTTTTTCTCCAATATTTAGAACATCCCCTTTTATTGGGTTGGTAAGGCGTCAACTCAATTAGGTAAAGAGTAAATTGTATAATAATTACATTACTGTTGATAGTTCATGTGTTGGTGAACTAGGTCAGAATCTACATAAATTTTACCAACCCACCAAGTTGTCAAGTGAAGACATTGCTTGGATTTATTTAGTTTAGTTATGTGATTCTTCCCGACTGATGTAGGTCGGTTATTGGTCGTACTCCCAATTTTCAAACACTGAATACACTTACCAATCCACAAATATGTGCGGATACAACTGACAAGCAAATAATTTTTGGCGTGTTTATAATCCGACAAATCTGTCTTTTTTATCCAAAAGGATAGGGGAAGGCCGGCTGAATAACCCGTGCTAAAACTATTCATTTGTTCTTTCATGTAAAAATTAATCGTTATATTATGGGGAAACCATCCCGATAATACCATTGTTGTTAAATATAAGCGACGGTTTAAGCAAATAAATCATCATAAATAGATTTATGGTTTTAACAGCCGTCGAAATTAAACCTTGAATTAAAATTCGTATTAGTAAATTATATAAACGTAACCCCAAATTGAAGGACTTATACATTTGGGGAAATGTCAGAGCAATCAGAATGGGGCTACTTTTAATTTTCACTTCATTATCTACTCTGATATACTCCCCAAATTTCTTTGTCCATATTAAACATACACCAATCCCACTCCTATTCTGAATTTTCTTCGTTATTTTCTTTAAAATTTTCTTCATCCGAATCCCACATAGTCATATATCTGCGGTAATTTTCAACACAATCAGTACATATCATTACTAATTTTTCATCTTTTACACCACATAAATGACATTTTTCTTCTACAAGATTTTTCACTTAAATTTCCATTTATTACACTATTAACATAGGTCAAATTCTGCCAATTTATCATGTTTTTTTACAGCTTGATTAGCAAGAGATATTAAACAATTGTCTTGGTGTTGAATTTGTGAAGGTCCAGTTTTTTGCGGAGATTTACCAAAACACAAATTACACCTCCAAGAGAAACTATAATAATTAAGTTGACATACTAAATGAGTCAAAGTTTCTCAATATTTAATTAACGATTGTTCCACAAGTTTTTGATTCATTATACAAACCTCTCAAATTTTTCCCTTTTAGTTGTAAAATATATCCTTTTTATTCCAAAATCACCCAACATTTTCTGACATCTAATACAAGGTTTTGCCATCCCAACTGTTCCATTGGCCAAAAAGCGAATATTGATCATAACATATCTTGATAGTTCGCGAGGAACACCAGGAAAGTTTTTAATCGCATGAAGTTCACTATGAATACAACTGAATCTATGTCCATACTTTTTTGCTAACGGGTGAGTCTTAAATAATTGTGCATATCCTGTTGATACTATTTTGTTGCCGTCTACTATAAATGAAATATGTCGATGTCGACTTGTAATTAGTGGTAGTACTGCCCTCGCTTTATCTATGAAATGATTCAACTTCACAATAAACTCCTACTTCAAGAGTGTGATCCTTCACTTATAGTATAACACAATTTTGGGAAATGTCAAGAGAAGAAACAAAATTAGTATTTTTTCCCTTTGTCCAATTTTTCCATTGTAGCAATATTCAAGAAATCGTGACGTGATAATTTTTTATGTTTGTATGTAATTTTTATAGAATCAATAAAACAAATCCAAGAATAGATAATATAAACAATATGGAATAACTCTTTGTAGAAATTGGTTATTAATTTTCTTATTTTTATATTATATAACATTATTATTAAATCCTACACCCAAAAATTTCTTCAAAAATATCCGGATCAAAATTTGGTAGATTTTTAATATCTATTTTATCTTGTTCTGAAGAATTTTGAATACTCTTCATTGAAGCT
>SDBU01009640.1_pt1 | contig 10803 bp, 26 predicted proteins | sample 2277071 | NCBI WGS metagenome assembly SDBU01 (sample SAMN10397929, study PRJNA504765) | marine sediment metagenome | isolation source: marine sediment core GS08_GC12, 126 cmbsf | place: Arctic Ocean: Gakkel Ridge, Loki's castle | collected 2008
TGGTTTTAGAATTAATTTTCTCTATCATCCCAACCACGCGTGAAAGGTATTCAAGAGAAAGCGGTTGTGAGTTATGATTTATGGTTAATGCTGTTTTGGGTAAGCCGAGGAAACCCGCGCAGAGAAAGGGTGTGGCTTTGATGATGCCAGCGATTTCAACAAGGGGTATGCAATGTCACTTATAACCGGTAAAGACATAATGGGTTTTCTGAAAAAGAAAACGAGGGGTTAAAAAATGAAACAGAATATACCAATAAAATCTATTGATTATAATAACATATCCACAGGAGACCCTATTTTAAGAAAAGCCATGTATAAAGCGTTCTACGGCAAATGTTTTTATACTGGACAAAAAATTAAATTTGAAGATATGCATATTGATCATGTTCATCCGAAAAGTAAAGGCGGTAAAAATTCCATATACAATTATGTTATGTCCTCAAGAAGAATTAATTTAGCGAAAAATGCTAACTATAACGGGAAAACAATAAACAACATTTTATATTTAATTCAGTGTACCTATGCCCCAAAAGTTAAGCATTACATTAGAAAAGAACTGAAAAAAAAGAAAGAAGAATTAAAAAAACAAATATTCTATCAAGAATCAAGACCTGCTCATTGTTTTAACTACATACAAAAACCAGCCCATCTATTAGATATTTCTTTTGTAAAGAAAAAAGATTATTATAGAACTAATAAAAATAAAAAAGACATCGTTGAAATTATTGAATGGGCCATTTCCCTTTCAAGAAAAGCATACCACATTAAATTTGTTAATCCTTCAGATGAAACAATAAAAAAAATAATGAATTGTGTTGATATTTTTTCTGTTAAAACTCACTGTTCAATTATCGCTAATATTCCAGTAGTTAAAAAACACCCAAGATTAAAAAGCATATTTCCAATACATGTTGTTTTTTGTGTAAAGTGGTTGCAACTAATTGGGATTTATCATGAGGATATAAATGAAACCATAATAATAAAACCCATTAATGATATTACTGTAAAAGATATAAAAGAAACTATTTTAGCTACATGGAAGCAAAAAGAAATTAGCACACTTGATATTCAAAAAATAATAAGCAGTGCTTTTACATGTTAGGAGATAGAAACGGTTGGTGAGTTTGCAAAATTTATTGAATCTGTAATTTAGAAAGGAGGGTTTAAATGAGCATCTACAACATGTTTAAATCTAAGCAATTGGCTAATATGTGGCCATCAAACGACCCGAACGACAGTCCGTTCACAGAATATGTGTGTAAAATATGTACTGAAAAGCTCACACTTCAAAGCTGTGGGTCGTGGAATATGGGTGAACCGAGTTTTGATGAACGAATAAGGGAATGTTTAAGGGAACATCTGATACAACATTGTTCAGATGATTTCTTGTTAAAAATTGCAGAAATTAATTTCCTTACTGCAAATAGTGGGTTTGATAGAATTTTGATTAAAAATGTTTTAGAAACTTCTGGGAAGGAGGGTTAAAATGGATCTTACAAAAAAATATATCAAGATGGTCAATTGGCTTGAGATTCAAGATAGAAAACCCGATTTTAACGCAGATGGGGAAAACCAAAACTTCGTGGCAAATTATCATTTCGCAAAGGCTTGCCCTACGCATGGGAAAGTTCATTTGTGGACAAAGGATTTGGACAACGACCATTTCTGTTGCACGTATGGGCAACCGCACATATCGGTTGACGGCATCCCAGATATAAGCCCATATGAAGAAAAAGATGCATACAAAGTTGTATGGTTGCCGCGGCAGGATCAGTTAGAAATAATGAGTGGTTTGGGGTGGGAACAATTCGATGAACAATGTTTCATGGCCGCTAATCTATATCTAAAATCGCAAGGTGAAGAATATTGCGCCAATGAAATAGCAACTCTAATTTCAAAGGAGCAAGCTGGAATTATGGTTGTGATGAATGAGCTTTATCAAAAGCAATGGAAGAATGGAAAATGGATTTAACAGAAAATATATCAAGATGTCAGATTGCCCTGAGATTCAGGATGGGTGGAAAGCAGAACTGGGGGATTGGTACTTTTATACAGGTAGGGTAGAACCCTATGAGCGCAGATCTGAAATTCATTATGGACAGGTTTTTCCCAAGGGTAGCCGTTGGCTCCCCCGGCAGGATGATTTGCAGGGGATGATAGAGCAACCTGCTGATTTTGTAGGGTGCTGGCCCTTAGTTTTAAATGCACGCCTTGATGAGTGGGCGATTGGTAAAGGTATTTATTTGTGGGGTCATTCCTACGAACAGCTCTGGCTTGCCTTCGTAATGCACAACCTACATCAAAAACGGTAGGATGGATCTGTATGGAGAGATATCTAACAATGCTTGACGAAAAAACTATCCATAAATATTTAGACCTAAAAGAAAAACTAGTATCAATGGGATACGCAGACGAAATCGATTGGTGCGAAAATAAACGCAACTGCAAAAGCGCAACCGAATTCTTCTGTGAGTGTACGTGGGTTATTTGTAATTCTGGAATGAAAAACCAAATAGCAGAAAAAATATATAAGCGAATTATCGATGCCATTAAAAATGATGTCGCAATTTTCTCAGTCTTCAAACACAAAGGCAAGGTTGAAGCAATCGAACACCTTTGGAAAAACCAATTTATTTTATTTGAGCAATATTTAAAACTTGAAAGCCTCGATGAAAAACTCACGTTCGCAAAATCTTTACCGTGGATCGGTGACATTACAAAATATCACCTATTGAGAAATCTTGGCGAAGATGTTTGTAAGCCAGATAGGCACCTGGTGAGAATAGCTAATGAATACCAAACCACACCGTTTGGTTTGTGTAATGAAATTTCGAATATAATTGGGGATAGAATTGGAACCGTGGATGTCGTTTTTTGGAGAGCGGCTAATTTGGGGTTGATATAAAAGGAGTATTAATTGGAAAAATTAGTCAAGGCAAGAAAAGCACATACATGCGACAATTGCGATGAGATAATCCAGAAAAACGACAAATATATCTATTCCGAACACAAGGGAGCAAAGTATAAAGACAGTGATATATTTAACGACGACATACAAATCGGTATTGAATATTCCAAATATCACCTCTGCCTTAAATGCGACAAAGAGTTGTCTGTCGCTAACTCAGAGCGGATAATGGAAGCAGTTTGTGGTTGACACCCAAAGGAGAATTGAATGTTAGAAATAACAAGTCTGGAGTATGAAGGTCTGACAAGCGATGAACAGTTCTGCGTCCCAAATAACGGCCACGGAAAAGAGGACGCAACATACATTAAGGTCACGCATAGGGGTGAAACAATTTGCCTTGAATCAGATGCTATGGAGGCGGAGGACGCTCGTTTTTACCGTGATCTATCTTGGATTAAAAACATTATTTTGAAAGCGTATGAACTCGGAAAACAGGATGCCTATTGACACCAGATCTGGAATGTTTAGAGGTGTGCTTTAAACAATTTGATCAAAAATAAGGATAAAAAATGCGAATAAAAAAATGGATAAATATCGAACAAGAAGTTGATATCGATTTGACATCCGAAGATATTTGTGGGATTTACACCCTAGATCCTGAATCCGTAGATTCAATATTGAGAGCGGTGAATGATGTTGTCTGTTTTCTAAGAGGCATCCCAAGTGGGAAAATAGCCGAAATGAGCGATAGCACCAGGACTCTCATTTCGGAGTTTTTCTTGGAGCAGTCTAAAAGGTATCGGGTTTAGGGGCGATAAAAAAGGATTGGATTAGTGGACAAATATCAAAAATATAGAAAGAAAATGATGAGTGCCGGGCGGTGTCCCCATTGCGGCAAGCTATGTGCACCATATTACGAATGCGAAGATCGAAGGGCATATAAAAAATCAAATATAACGTTGCGAAACATGGTGAAAGCCGGTATGTTATTTTGTAAAAAACAACCCGATGGAACGAACCTGTATAAATTAAAAAACAGTGATATTAAAATGGTATCACACAAAACATCAGATAATGATCGAAGAAACCTACCGCGGCTCGGTAAGAAATATATAAACGCCAAAAAGATGATTCTTGATATTTTTAAAGAAAACAACCGGGCGCTTCACGTAGATGAAGTGTCTGATATTTTAATGAAAAAGATATGCGGTCTTAAAAGGATGGAGAATATTTTATAATCTATTATCTTTGCCTTGGAGATTCAAAATGACATACCCAAACGAAGCACAGGAACTGGCATATGCGTGGGAATATACCGAATACCCACTCGATGACATTGCAAAAATGCACCTGAAGCTTAAAGAGCTTCTTGAAGAAGAAAAGGAGCATTCGGCATTCCTTGAAAAGCTATTATCTGAATTGCATGGTAAAGGGTGGGAAACATTAACACTGGCGGAAGCCAAGCGATTAAGAATCGCACAAAGGAGGTGATTTGTATAGGCTGAAGAGTAAGGGAATAAATGACACCAATAACTGGAAACGTGTGCCCCAAAGAAATTTGGGGCAACACCAATATAAAGGAAACAAAACATGGAAGAGCAGGTTATTATGGAAATGACAAGAGTGCAAGTTCTTGAAGCACTGAAAGAATTAAAGAATATGTACCGTGGATTAAGCCCTTCAAAATTCTATTTTGCAATTGGACATGCAATACGGGCAATGGAAGATAATAGATGAAAATATACGCAAAAGGAGACTAAAGCTATGGGTGACGTTTTCTACAAATACGAAGGAAATCAGTACGGTAGTGGCATTTTGTTAAACGAATACAATAACGAATTTGCACTCGTGTCGGCAAACCAAAAAGATGACCAAACATTCATGGAATGGGTCTTCCCACAAAAAAAAGACGGTAGCAAAACACCGATCGACAAAGCACTACCTTGGAAAATCAAGCTCGGTGACACAAAAGAATCCATAAAGATACTAAAGTTTTTCATAGAGGTACTCGAAGGTAGGAACACGCCTGCTGAAACAGATTGTGGATTTGATCAACCAACAATACCAGAAGCGCCCGATGATGACATCCCATTCTAAAATCATCCTTAAAGGATAATGAAAAATGAAAAAATTCGATTTTTTTTATATTCTTGGAATTATTATTGTTATTGCCGCGGCTGTGGGTTTCATCGTTATAACCTACTTAACAACACAAATAGATAAACTTGAAAGCACGCAAGCGAACGTAAAAGATATCGAAAAACGATTGGATACGCTTACAACTCAAGTCAGTTATCAAAAGGCATTTTTGAATAAAACCATAGCTACGGCTATCACGGATAGATTAATGGTTGAATTCAACGAAACGAAAGAGGTTAAAAGTTTTAGCAACTCGATTCCATTACACGCTCTTTTGGAACTCATAATTAAACGCCTGGATTTAAAAATTATTGAAGTCCCTGCGACAGATGGCGGGTACGAATTGGAACCGATTATTGGAGATGCCAATGTATTAAAAAAGAAGGGAGGGTAAAATGAAAATGACAGAAGAAGAATATCAATCCAAAATTCCAATATTCTGTAAATTCCAGACAGCCAAAGAACATGCTGATGTCCTAATGTTGTGCTGGTCTATCTCCGGTGACTTAATGAAATATAGTGGCATAGAAGGGCCACAACCTTGCCATAATTGCGATGAATCAATCAAAGCCAAAAGGTGGGAACGAATTTGGGTTAAGCGTTTTCTAAACGGTACGCTACCTGATTTTTAAGAGGAGACAAATATGAGAGAACTTGAATTCAGAGGATGGGATAAAAAACACAAAGGAATGTATCCTAACATCTATTTTGATAATCTTGAAGTTTGGTTGTGGAATCCTGATGGTAATGAATTAGAAGTTTTGGGAGATCGAAACCCGAACGGGATATTGATACATATTGAAATTATGCAGTACACCGGGATAAAAGATAAGAACGGAATTAAAGTTTTTGAGGATGATATTGTCAGTGAAGGTGGATTAATCGGCTTGGTAAGTTATTCAAATGAGTATGCAAAATTTGAATATACAACACCAACTATCCAAGTAGGTCTTTATGGTTTCTTTGGTGAAATAATCGGAAACATCCACGAAAACCCAGGGCTGTTAGGATGATTCTATAGGAGATTAAAATGGGACTTTGTTTTTCAGATGATGATTATTGTCGGCCACCTACAGCAGAAGAGCAAAGATTTAACAACATGTACAGTAAGAACCAACCCGGTGTTGGCGAAACCCAAAAACAACATTTTAAGAGATGCTTCAAATGGTTAACAGAAGAAGAAAGCTATGAGATATCCGAAGCAAGGCGGTTTTGTGGGTTGATATGGAGATGTCATATTTACAAAAACACAAAAATAAAAAAAGAAACCATTACACCAGATGATATAAACTTTCCAGTGCAATACTATTTAGACAAGGGCCACCCAAAGGAAGAAATCAAAAGCATGATGGTAGCTTTTTTTGCAAAAAGAAAGTTTTTTAGGGAAAAGAAAAAAACAGAGACCAATCAATTAAAAAACAGCCAGATAGAAAAGTTTAAGATGGCAGACAACAAGAAAGAACAATACAAAATTGGAACAAAGATTGTTCCAGAATGGATGAAAACATGACCGACATAATAATTATAATATGGCTTCACTGGCTTGCCGATTTCGTATTGCAATCAGATAAAATGGCTTTAAATAAAAGCGACAATGTTTTTGCGCTCTTAAGACACTCTCTTGTATATACGTTTTGTCTATTGATTGTAGGGTGGGAATTTGCCGTTATAAACGGTGCCTTACATTTTTTAATCGACGGAATCACATCAAGGATAACTAAGCGTTTTTATCAAAATGAAAACAGATACGGTTTTTTTGTAACCATCGGACTCGACCAAGCACTTCATTTAAGCATCCTGGTTTGGTCGTTTTACTGGTTGAACAATTAATGGAATGTGTAAAAATGAAAGGATAGAAAAAATGGATAAAATTGTAGAAATAGGGGAAGATGGCTTTGTTAAAGTGTATTGCGGACCAGAATTGACCAAATTATTGAAACACCCACATGAGTTAACATTATTGACGCAAATTGCACTCTGCGCGCGACTAGACGATGAGATCTTGCCAGGTACTCTTAAAGCCGGGCAAGCGTTAATCGGTGACTATAAATCGGTTGGCTTAACGGCCAGTCAATACCACACGGCAAAAGTCAGGTTGGAACGTTGGGGACATGCAACTTTTAAAACAATCAACCAGAGGACAATCGCGCAACTATGCAATACAGAAATCTTTGATATCAATCCATGACAATCACAACCACGAAAAAGGAGTAAAAAAAGATTGTTTTTATAAATAGGAGAAATTACAATATGTTTTGTAAACACGAATGGAAAATTCTAAGCGAAAAAACAACAAAAAGTAGGCTTGAGTTACTTGTTGAAGTGGTTGGTGAAAGCACAAAAGAAACAAAGGTTCAATACCAATACAGCGATCTTTCGAGAAAATATATACAAATAGTAATATGCGCTAAATGCGGCGAACTTAAACGGTTTGTTGAAAGAATATAAATGAAAATTAGCCTACTCACCGACGCCCCACGTCATAATTTGGCATTAATGAAACTTTCAGCCCACTTTAAAGAGAATGGTGATGATGTATTATTGAATATGCCATTATTCCCAGCAGATTACAGGTTGGCATCTGTTCTGTTTGAAAAAAACAAGAAACTATTCTCAGCAGACGAATTTGGTGGACCGGCTTTTCCAGACAAAACAATTCCACCACCAGATGAAAAATGTTTTCCAGACTACGATTTATATCCGATGAATGATTACAGCCTCGGATATACTTACCGGCCATGTTTCAGGAGCTGTCCTTTTTGTAAAGTCCACAAAATGAATCACCCAAATACAAAACATCATTCTATTTGGGAATTTCATGATCCAAAATTTAAAAAAATCTGCCTTCTTAACAATAATACGTTTATGGATAAAAGGTGGAAAGAAACTTTCGAAGAAATATGGGACGCTGATCTTACAGTAATAGATGAAAACGGATACGACTTAAGGCTGTTGGATGATGAAAAGGCTTCAGCATTAAAAAAAACAAGGTTCCAAGGTCAAATACATTTCGCATGGGATCTTGTTGATAACGAAGCTGAAATTATAAAAGGATTAACCGTAGCCAAAAAATATAAAATAAATAATGTGCATATTTATGTCTTGATCGGATATAACACAACCGAAGCTGAAGATTTACACAGATGCCAAAAAATAATAGACTTCGGACACGACCCGTACATAATGCCGTTTAACCAATCAAAACAAGAAAAACGATTTAAAAGATTTTTTGATACATTTATGTGGAGAAAATACAAAACGATTAAAGATGCTTGGGGAAATTATAATCCATAAACATCTTACAAAACAGGAGATTATTATGACAATCAGAATAAAAATAACTTGCGATAGATGCGAATTTATAGGCTATGATTCTTCCGGATTTTACAATAGACATTTTTCAAGGATTTCAACAGATGGTAAAGATAACAACGAGTTTTTTCACCTATGTCGCAAGTGTCAAGAAGAATTATCAAGGCTTATAATATTGCCAGATATTGAGTTAAAAACAATTGCCCTCTCTAAATACGCACACAATGCCTTGGCTACACCTGGCGAGATTCCAAACCTGTACGGTATGTTCAAGATACATAACGGTGTTATTATTTAGAAAAGGTGTTTAATCGTCTAAGGATGGGGGAATTAATATGAATTTTTTATTTGAAACGGCACCATTTAGACCAACCATAAAAATCGATAGGGGTGTTTTTGATAAAAGAGACACCGAGTATTACGGATGCCGAACTTATACGATTATTAAATAGCTATGGTTTTGGTTTTGGATAATACGTGAATAATAAAACGATATAGGAGGAAAATAAATAATGCTAACTGATATTCAATGGTTGCTGCTTATAGCCCTTATGAGTTTTGCACTCGGAATACTCTTAGGCTGTAGAGGTGACAACTCGTCCAACTCAGAAACAAGAATAACATTATTAGAATTAGAAGTTGAGGAGCTTAAACAAAAAATTGCAAAGACAGGTACACATAAAAGCTCACGAAAACAATGGTATGTCGACAGAACGAAAACAAACTAACAAAAGGAGATTTACGATGCGATTAAAGATTTATAAAAAAAAACGATGAGAAAGATGTTTGTTTGAGACTCGTATCCTTGAGAGACGGTAATATCGATATCGTACTTGAAGCTGTTGATGATAACGGAGACCGACTGAGCTGTCTGTTTGCTATAATGTCAGACGGAACAATTAGACGATCCGCTAATATCAACCCTAAACTTGGCTTCCAACTCGATAGTAAAGGTAGAATTCTGAATGATGATAGAATTCTGGATGTGCAATCAGAAACAGAGATAGGACCCTAAAACTAGAAAAAGAGGTTAATATGTCAATAGAAGGAAACAAACTAACTTCGGAAAAAATCTGATCCTACGGTAGAGCTTTGCGCCGCTGATCATTACGTTGGGAGGACTTATGGGAATAGAATATAAGGGTTTTTTTGATTACGATACTATGATGAAACAGTGGGACTCGTGGAGGAAGTATATTGCCGAGGGCGGGGGTGGAACTTGGCCCCGTGACGCTTTTGAAGCGTTGCTCGATTATTTTGAAGAAAGACTGGCCTCCCAGCAAGCAGATCCAGCGGGCGGGAATGAGCCGTGTGACCACGACTGGCAGCACTTCCCATGCAAACCCGCTGGTTTTACTAAGTGTAGCAAGTGCGGTTTGCGCCGCTGATCATTACATTATGTGAAAGGAAAAATTAACATGACATTGTTTGATGAAGTAGCAGAGCACCTTGATTGGCCGAAAATATGGGAAGCTATTGGTGGAACTGGAAACACACTACAACGATTCAGTGATGGCCAACAACTCGGATGTATTATGGTGCAGTTTTTAAAAGACGGTGATGCGTGGATTCAACAAACCCTTGAAGATCCCGAGTTTGGCCGGACCCCCACAAGATTTAGGAAACCCACATTACGGGTGGTGGTCAGTCTGAGCGAGTCAGAGAGGCACTTATGCTTTTGGCACTGGCAATTGTGGTGGACAATGAAGAACGTCCGCAAAACAGAGCATAATTCCAAGTAAACCTGATTCGGGATGATTGGTGTTAAAGAAAATGGAGGCAAGATGCAAGTAACGACATGGACAGGCTGTTATTCGAATCAATGGCGAAACTTAATTGTGCCAGATGCATTTTCTCACCCGGCCAAGTTTTCACCCGGGCTAATTCAAAAGATTTACGCGCACGGAATTGAGCGGGGATATTTTAAAGAGGGTGATTTAATCGAGGATCCATTTGGGGGTATCGGTGGTGGCGGAATATTCGCGGCTTATGCTGGTCTGAAATGGGTCGGTATTGAGCTTGAACAGAAGTTTGTCCAGCTTGCTCGGGAAAACTTTGCTTTACATATACCGACATGGGAGGCCCATGGATATCACCTGCCCATGATGGTACAGGGCGATTCGAGACGCTTTTCTGAAATTGTCGGGGAGTGTGATTGTATCGCTACGAGTCCGCCGTATGCCGAAACTGAATTACAAGGCGGACCAACAAAAAACGGCCAAGGTTATACCGGTGGGAAAAGATGTTTTAATGACTATGGTAGTACGGGGGGTCAGATAGGAACCCTGAAAACCGGAAGTCTTGATGCTGTCTGCACGTCGCCGCCATTCGCATCAACAACCCAAGCCAATTACAATCCAAAAGACATGACAGCAGGCCGGGGCAAGTGGGCTAAAGGGGCTGATTCGGCAAAAAGATGCAAGCAAGATTATTTAGAGCCCGAG
>SDBU01009641.1_pt1 | contig 10802 bp, 9 predicted proteins | sample 2277071 | NCBI WGS metagenome assembly SDBU01 (sample SAMN10397929, study PRJNA504765) | marine sediment metagenome | isolation source: marine sediment core GS08_GC12, 126 cmbsf | place: Arctic Ocean: Gakkel Ridge, Loki's castle | collected 2008
ATGTCGACTATCACGTGTTTATCAGCAAGTTTTACCAGAGACCTGACAATAACACCTAAAAAGGTAACAACCTCAATTGTTCCTTTTTTCAGATTCATCTTTTCAAAATCCCTCGGAAATTTCTGCGTATCTTTAAATAGCTGAGTTTTTTCAGGGCGTATTGAAATATTGACGTTCCCCTGTGCTGATTTAAGGGTACCGGGAGCTGCCTTTGAAATTGTAAACTTCAACCCTGTTTCTTTGTTTGTGACAGTATTGCCCTTTAGCACTCCTTCAAAGAAGTTTGAAGTTCCGACAAAATCCGCGACGAACCTTGTTCCCGGATTTTTATAAATATTTATTGGTTTATCGACCTGCTCAATATATCCTTCATTCATGACAATTACCCGGTCTGAAATGGACAGGGCTTCTTCCTGATCGTGGGTTACGTATATCATTGTAATTCCAAGTTCAGTCTGAACCTTTTTGATTTCGGCCCTCAGGTTTACCCTGATTTTTGCGTCAAGAGCGGATAAGGGCTCATCAAGAAGCAGGATTTGAGGGTATGTGGCCAGTGATCTGACCAGTGCCACCCGCTGCTGCTGACCCCCTGAAAGTTCAGGAGGACGCTTATGTTTCTGGTCACTCAATTCGACAAGCTCAAGAAGCTCATTAACCCTTTTTTTTATCTGTGCCTTTGCCACTTTTCTCATTTTTAGACCGAAGCCGACATTTTCCGCCACAGTCATGTGCGGAAAGAGGGCGTAGGATTGAAACACAATTCCAAAGTTTCTCTTTTGAGGAATAACGTCATTGATTACTTCTCCATCATATCGGACAGTCCCGCTTGTAGGTATTTCAAAACCTGCAATTATCCGGAGGGTTGTAGTTTTACCGCATCCGGAGGGGCCTAAAAAGCATACAAACTCTCCTTCTTTTACACTCAGGTTCATATCACGTACCGCAACTATCTGACCGAACTTTTTTGTGATATTCGTAAGTATCAGGTCTTTACTCATATGAACTCTCCATTTGATAGGCCGGTAACCTTTCAATCATTATGAGATTTTATTTCTAACTTATGGCTTTTACCTAAGTATCTCTTTGTTTACGATAACAAATTATGGTATAAAATAACAGAATTTTATATGGATAAAACCATATGAATATCTAAATGACACGCTATTTTTTCGATAAAAATCCGGAATTTTCCAGCGAGAAAAATGTCCCTGGAACAGATGAATGGAGTTTAACGTGTCATCACCAGAAAAGAGTAGGCACAGGATATTAGCCATATTCTGTGCCTCCTCTTTATTGAACTATCTTAAGAATTTATCCTGCCAGTTGATGAGAATATCTCCCCTGTTGGCTGCCTGCCAGTCAAAATCCATCTCGATGAGCTTGATATCCTCAAGTCGCGGAAGATCCGGACGGGCTGGCTTGATACCCGGCTTTGTAACTCCGATTTTCCACTTCGCGTAGAGATTCATGGCATCGTCAGAAATTGCCCAATCAAGGAACTTCCTGGCGTTGTTGGGGTGCTTGGCCCCTTTCATGAGAGCGTTTGCCTCAAGTTCATAGGCGCTTCCTTCCGCTGGGAGGACCATCTCAACAGGTTTCCCCTCTTTTTTAAGGTTCGCGATTACAAACGCGAAAGACGCGCCGATTACATATTCACCTGCCGCAGCGTATTTCGCAGGCCTTGAGCCGCTTTTGATGTACTGGCCCATTGTCTTGTCAAGTTCTTCAAGGAACTTCCATCCTTCGTTTTCAGCGACAGTTTTGTTCTTATAATCAGGATCCATGGATTGAAGAATACCCGCTACCTGCAGGAATCCGGTCCCCGAGCTTGCCGGGTTGGGCATAATCAGGTGGCCGGTGTAAACAGGATTTGTGAGGTCCTTCCATGAAGTCGGCATCGGAAGGTTATACTCTTTCAATTTTTCTGTGTTTACACAAAATGCCGCCAGGTAAAGGTCGATAGCATACCAGTGGTCGTCAGGGTCTTTGAAACGAGCGGGGATTTTTTCCCCGTCTGCGGGCACATAGGGTACAAAAAAACCTCTCTGTGTAAAATCCATTAAATATGTGACAGCCCAGCCGTATACAAGGTCTGCCTGGGGATTTTTTCTTTCGGCAAGCAGCTTTGCCCCAAGGACTCCGGTCGAAAACCTTATCCAGCTTATTTCAAGGCCGGTGGCAGCTTCTGCTGCTTTAATATACTCCTCTGTTTCGTCCGTTTCAAGCGATGTGTAAAGTATCAGCTCATTTCCCTCATCTACTGCACTGACTTCTTCCTCTTTACCACCTCCCGCAAATAGAACCGCGGGCATAAGCATCAGGGTTATGGCCAGCATAATTAATACTTTCCTCATTTTTTCCTCCTCATTTTATATTTTTAGATTTAAAAATAATGATCTAAATAATCAGTCACCTCCTTTTCTGAAATTATGGTTACAGCCATTCTTCTTCATATTATACTGTTTAACGGAATCAGTAAACCATTTTTTTTATTTAATCTATAACGCCCCTCTTTACCAACAAACCTTATAATCCAGGTATTTTCCGCACGGCTCCTACATCCGCAGATGCTGCCAGGAGCGCATACGCCTTTAAAGCGGTGGAGACCTTACGCTCTCGATCCCTGGGTGTAAAGGCCTTATTTCCCATGGACTCCTCTTTTTTCCGCCGCCCCTCCAGTTCTTTATCAGACAACTCCACTTCAATAGTACGCGCAGAAATATCAATTGCTATGATGTCGCCCTCCTCCACCAGGGCAATGGCGCCCCCGGCTGCGGCTTCGGGTGAGACATGGCCTATGGAGAGCCCTGTGGTTCCTCCTGAAAACCGCCCGTCCGTTACCAGGGCGCACTCCTTATCAAGATGCCTGGATTTGATATAGGAAGTAGGATAGAGCATCTCCTGCATGCCGGGCCCGCCTTTTGGCCCTTCAAAGCGGATAATTACTACATCACCGGCTTTTACCTTACCTTCCAGGATCCCTTGGCACGCCATCTCCTGGGATGAAAAAACTCTTGCTGTTCCTTTAAACTTGAATATTGAGGAATCGACACCTGCAGTTTTTACTATGCATCCCTTCTCGGCTATGTTGCCGTAAAGAACCGCAAGCCCGCCGTCAGGATAATAGCAGTGATCAATATCCCTGATACAGCCCTTCTTCCTGTCCGAATCCAGCTCTTTGTACATCTTACCTTGAGAGCCCATAACAAGGTTGCGCCCGGCTCCCCCGGGTGCGCTTTTATACATTTCTATGTATTCAGATCCAGCCTCACTACTTTTAATATCACAAACCGCAAGAGCCTCTTTCAGTGTCATTCCATCCACCCTGTTAACTGATGAATCAATGAGTCCTGCCCTATCAAGCTCAGCCAGTATACCCATAATACCGCCTGCGCGGTTAACATCCTGCACATGATAATCCGAGCTGGGAGCCACTTTGCAGAGACAGGGTATCTTCCGTGAAAGCCTGTCTATATCCGCCATTGTAAAATCCACACCGGCCTCATAGGCAATTGCCAGAAGATGAAGCACTGTATTTGTAGATCCACCCATTGCAATATCTAATGCCATAGCATTCATAAAAACCGGCCTGGTTGCAATTGAACGGGGCAGAACCGAATCATCTTCATCGAAATAATACTGATTGACCATGCGGACGATTCCTTTTGCAGCTTTTTCAAATAGCCTTACCCTGTTTTTATGAGTGGCCACTACTGTTCCGTTTCCCGGCAGGGCCAGGCCCAATGCTTCATTCAGGCAGTTCATGGAATTGGCTGTAAACATGCCCGAGCATGAACCGCATGTAGGGCAGGCTGCTTTTTCCACTTCTTCTATTCTCTTATCCGATACCTGCTCATCAGCGCTCAATACCATGGCATCCACCAGGTCGTACATCTTATCTCCCACGACTCCCGCTTCCATGGGTCCGCCGGAGATAAAGATGGTTGGGATGTTCAGCCGCATGGCAGCCATAATCATACCCGGGGTGATTTTGTCACAATTGCTGATACATATCAGCGCATCAAGACAGTGGGCATTACACATATACTCGACACTGTCGGCAATAAGCTCCCGTGAAGGAAGGGAGTAAAGCATTCCGCCATGGCCCATAGCAATGCCGTCGTCTATAGCAATAGTGTTGAACTCCGGGGCAAAATATCCCTCTTTTTCAATTATCTTTTTAACTTCCTGGCCTATTGTGTGCAGATGAATATGACCGGGCACAAGCTGGGTAAAAGAATTGGCTATACCGATTATCGGTTTTCCAATCTGTTCTTCTGTTATACCGTTTGCCCTCCAGAGACTTCTGGCCCCGGCCATTCTCCTCCCTTTAGTGGTTGTATCGCTTCTCAAGGTAATTGCCATAGAGTATCTCCTTACCTGATTTCTTATTTATTCCATTTCTCCGGCCTTAAGGATCTTACAGCGGCACCTGCGCGCCACATCTCTGAATCATGTATCTCTTTAAGCTCCACATCCAGTTTCTCCTGATAATCCGAAGCGCTGTTTGCCTTCAAAACGATCTCTGTTTCCCTGCCTGAGACAACCGATTCATAGAGCTCTCTAAAAAGCCCGATTACAGATGCTTTGAACCTGGGTTTCCAATCCAGGGCCCCGCGCTGTGCGGTGGTACTGCAATTTGCATACATCCAGTCCATGCCATTCTCACCTACCAGCCTGATCAGACTCTGGGTCAGCTCCTCTACGGTCTCATTGAAAGCCTCGCTGGGCGTGTGGCCATGCTCCCGTAAAACATCGTACTGGGCCTCCATAACCCCTGCCATAGCTCCCATAAGAATACCGCGCTCACCGGTTAAGTCACTGTAAACTTCCTTCTCAAATGTTGTAGGAAACAGATACCCTGAACCAATTGCAATTCCTACAGCCAGGGTGCGCTCTTCAGCCCTGCCTGTAAAATCCTGAAAAACTGCATAACTTGAATTTATGCCGCTGCCTGCAAGGAAGTTTTTCCTCACACTTGCTCCCGAGCCTTTGGGCGCGACCAGAATAACATCTATATTCTGTGGAGGAATGACCTCGGTCTGGTCCTTGTAGACTATTGAAAAGCCATGTGAAAAATACAATGCATCTCCCTCATTAAGGCAAGACTTCAGAGCCGGCCATACAATCTTCTGCCCGGCATCTGAAACCAGGTACTGAATGATGGTCCCTTTCTTAGCCGCTTCCTCAATAGGAAACAGTGTTTCCCCGCGAACCCAGCCGTCTTTCAATGCCTTGTCCCATTCTCTTTTGAAATCCGGAGACTGGCCAATAATTACCTTAAAGCCATTGTCCCGCATATTAAGCGCCTGCGCCGGCCCCTGGACGCCGTATCCGATTACAGCTATAACCTCATCCTTTAATACTTCTTTAGCCTTTTCCATGGTAAACTCTTCACGCATAACAACATCTTCCAGCACACCACCAAAATCAATTTTAGCCATAATAATACTCCTTTGTCTTTTATAAATGATTATGACCTATTTTTATTGTTGAATAAAGTGCTATTTTTGCTATATAGTATTGCAATTAACGCAATATAAAAAAATAATATGAACTATCGAACACTGGAGCTTTTCCTGCACCTTGCAAAGACCCTTCATTTCGGAAAAACAAGCCGGGCATGCTACATAAGCCCTTCAGCCCTCAGCAGAACCATTCAACGGCTCGAAGAAGAGATTGGCCACAAACTTTTCTTGAGAGACAACAGATCAGCACAGCTTACCACCATAGGAGTGAAGTTCAGGCATTATGCTCAAGGTGTTATGGATGACTGGAAGCAGTTCCATAATTCGCTGATGAAGGAGGATAAGATCCTTTCAGGAGAACTGCGCCTTTACTGCTCGGTAACAGCTTCGTATACCGTATTAACCGATCTTTTCAGACGCTTCCGGCTGAAATATCCGGCAATTCACATAAGGCTCGAGACCGGAGATGCAGCCGGCTCAATTGAACGGGTTCAGGATGGCATGGCAGACGTGACAGTGGCAGCATGTCCCAAAAAACTGCCGGTGAACCTGCTTTTCAAGACAATAACAACAACCCCCCTGGTATTCATTGGGCCGGTTGTTCCCTCGGATGTTACTTCCCTGACAGAGAGGAGTGATATCCCCTGGAAAGAGGTTCCCATGATTCTTGCAGAGCAGGCCCTATCCCGGAAAAGGGTAAATGGCTGGTTCGCAAAAAAGGGTATTAAACCCAATATATATGCCGAAGTAGCCGGCCACGAGGCAATTCTCTCCATGGTCCGCCTTGGGTGCGGAGTTGGCGTTGTTCCTAAACTCGTGCTTGAGAAAAGCTCACTGAAAGAGGAGCTTCGAATACTTGATGTAAAGCCGGCTCTCAAGCCATACTCAGTGGGGTTATGCCTGCACAAGAACAGGCTTGCTTCGCCCATTGTGCGGGCTTTCTGGAATATCATTGAGGATACAAATAATGACTGAAACTTATCATCGAATTATGCATCGTGACTCACGAAATTTGAACTTTATCGAATCCGGCAGTGTTGATCTTATTGTCACCTCTCCTCCGTATCCTATGATCGAGATGTGGGATGAAACGTTCACAGAGCTGAACCCGGTAATTAAACATGCATTGTCAGAGGAAGACGGATATAAGGCATTTGAGCTTATGCACCTTGAGCTCGATAAAGTCTGGTCTGAACTTTACCGGGTTCTGCGAAGCGGGGGTATTATGTGTATCAATATCGGTGATGCTACCCGTTCACTGGGAAAAAGATTCCGCCTATACCCGAATGGAGCAAGAATACTGTCAAAGCTCGTACACTTAAAATTTGATGTCCTGCCCAAAATACTATGGCGCAAGTCAACAAACTCTCCGACTAAATTTATGGGATCAGGCATGCTCCCTGCCGGCGCTTATGTAACTTTAGAGCATGAGTACATACTCATTCTTAGAAAGGGAGAAAAACGGCCCTTTTTATCGGATACAGAAAAGAAGATCAGGCATGAAAGCTCTTATTTCTGGGAAGAGCGTAATAAGTGGTTTTCAGATATGTGGGAGTGGGATGTCGGGAGCGTTTCACAAGAATTGACTCAGGAAAGCTTAAGAGATCGAAGCGGAGCTTTTCCTTTTGAATTGCCGTACAGATTGATTAACATGTATTCCGTTAAAGGAGACTGCGTTTTAGACCCGTTTCTGGGCACAGGAACAACGAGTCTCGCAGCCTTGAGCTCCTGCCGCAGCAGCATTGGCATTGAAATTGATGAGGGATTTTCAAACATGATAGCTGAGTTGCTCTGCAGTTGTCTTGAACAGGCTAATTCCTATATTTCAGAAAGGCTGGCTCAACACACGCGCTTTATTGAGCAATATGAGCTGAAAAAAGGAAAACCGAAATATATAAACGAGATCTACGGTTTTCCTGTCATAACCAGGCAGGAATTAAAGCTGGGCTACAACTCTATTCAAAGTATTGAATTAAACAATTCAAAAAATGCGGAGACAATCCATGCTGTCTACTACGATGATCCTTCTGTTATTTGCAACCCGCAGTATACGCAGAAGGATCTGTTTTAAAACCTTTTACTTTATACACTCTTCTGTCGTACCGGACCTCATAGAAATTCCCCATGGGGAATTTCTACGGACCTTAGACAATTCTTGACAAACGGTAATACCAGGGTTATACTATTATTATGAAAACAGCAGTTTCTATACCGGATGTATTGTTTGATATAGCAGAAAGAACAGCGCAACAACTAGGAATCCCTAGAAGTCAGCTATTTGCAAGAGCTCTTGAGGAATTCATTAAAAATCACCAAAAAGAAAATATTACAGAAAAATTGAACATGGTTTATTCTTCAGCTATTACAGATTCTAAATTATCTGAGATTGGGCTTGATACCCTCAGGAAGGCCACTCAAGATGATACGTGGTGAGCTCTGGTGGACTGATCTAGGAGTTCCTTACAGTTCAGAACAGGGTTTTAAAAGACCAACTCTAATAATCCAGGATGATTCTTTTAATAAAAGCAAAATACAGACCATCATAGTTTTACCCTTAACAACGAATTTAAATCTAATTGAAGCTCCAGGAAATGTTTATATTAAAAAAGAAGAGTCAAACCTATCTCGAGATTCAGTGCTCAATGTTTCACAAATCAGTGTTATAGATAAGACACGGTTAATAGAAAGAATCGGAAAATTGAGCAGAGGTCTCCTCCATGAAGTTGAAAATGGAATAAGACTTGTTCTTGGTCCTGGATAAACACACTGCCAATAACAAGGGAGTGCTTACCTTTGGCTCAAACAAATATTAGAGAACCGGTTCAAGTTCTCCAAGGAAAAACCATGAAAAAAACAATTTTATTAATTATCTTCTCTTTACTTACATACCTGAGTTCTGCTCAGAATATTGAACTCTTTCCCTTTTCAACCGCGGCAACTGATAATCTTTTTGCCGCAAAGGTCAACCCGGCTGCCTTAAGTTTCGGAAACGCCGGCGGCTTCGGTCTGTTAATCAATAATGACTTTCAAGCTCACCAGGATGAGTTCTCCCTCTTTTTCAATCTTACACATCTCGCATATATACTGGAACGGAATAGAGATAACTTCTTTCATACTGTTGCACTTTCCCAGAATATTATTAAAAATCTCTACCTGGGAAGCGCCTTTAACTGGACTGATACTGATCTCAGCAGATCCAATCAGACTCTATCCCTGTTAGCCAGGCCATTGGATTCCATATCTCTTTCAGCCCAGCTTTACAGGAGTTATGAAGCTGATGTTGAATATCTGCTGGGTTTTGCTTTGCGGCCCCTATTCTTTTCCGGCTACTTAAAGGATCGTCTAACATTAAGCGCAGATATAGCCTATAAAGAGGCGTGGCAGGATCCCAGCTTTACCCTGCAGAGTGAACTGGCTGACGGATTTTCCTTAAATATTGGTTATGATACCGGAGAGCAACGCTTCTGTCTGAATATTGAGATCGCCCTGCCTCATCTGCAGGCGGGAAGCATTACACCTTTCAACCAGGATTACCAGCCGAAACAGGGCTACTATTACCTTAATCTATCAGCAAAGAAGCGGCGCAGTATAATCATGCCCTCAGCAGAGTACTTCTTTGATTACAAACCGGGACCGAAAATTGTGGAGCAGAAAAGAGAAACCAGAATTGGACCCTTTTACCTGGTAAGCGGAGAAAAGACAATTTATGAGGTGCTTACCGAGATTGAAGAGCTCAGCAGGGATAAATCAGTCAAAGGGATCCTCTTTGAAAATCATAATTTACTGACATCCTATGCCGGTCTGCTGGAGATCAGAGAGGCTCTGCAGGAGTTTAAAGCAACAGGGAAAAAGATAGTGTTTTACTATGAGCAGGCAAACAATCTTAATTATACCCTGGCTGCTTCAGTGGCCGATAAGATCTATCTCCATCCCCAGGGTTCCATTGATTTAAGCGGTTTTTCCATGTCACTTCCCTATCTTAAGGATTTACTGGCGGAACTGGGAATAGAGGTAATAAACTTCAGAAGCCATGACTATAAAAGCGGCGGAAACATCCTTTCCGAATCCTCAATGACAGATGAAGAGCGGCAGGCTTTAGAAGAGCTCATTGCCGCATTCCATAAACAGGCAGTAGATATGATTAATACGGGCAGGTCGGATAAGCTCAGTAAACCGGTTATAGAGATTATAGATGATGGTCCCTATATGATCGCCGGCAGAGCGCTTGAAGCCGGCCTGGTTGATGAACTTATCTACCAGGATCAGGTTGAAGAAAAGATCAGGGGATTATTCTCTATTGACGGAATTGTTGATCATCGCGGTGCTCCGCCGGTACGTTCTGACTGGAGTGATGAACCAACCTCAAAGATAGCCCTTATTCAGGCTACAGGGAGTATCCATCCTGGTAAAAGCCGTCTGGGAGTGTCCATCGGCTCAGAGAGTCTTGCCCGGGCCATTAGAAAGGCCAGGCAGGATAATTCGATTGAGGGAATTATCCTGCGGGTGGACAGCCCCGGGGGTTCTGCCCTGGCTTCCGATGTTATAGCCCGGGAGCTTGGCTTGTGCCGCAGCGGTTATCAGGCAAAACCTGTAGTTGTCTCCATGGGCGGAGTAGCTGCTTCCGGTGGTTACTATATTTCCTGCCTGGCAGATAAGATCATTGCCCAGCCGGTAACCATAACCGGCTCAATTGGGGTTATCGGCCTTACCTTTAACCTGGAAGAACTCTTTGAGAAGATCAAGGTCAACTGGTCCACTATTAAAGCCGGCAAACATGCAGACCTGGGGGTTCTGCACCGGCCCATGAGTGAAGAAGAAAAAGATATTATCAGGGAATGGATCGCCCATATATATCAAAGCTTCACCGAAATTGTTGCTGAGGGCAGAGACCTTGATATTGAAAATGTGCACCGGATTGCCCAGGGACGAGTCTGGTCAGGGGCTGAAGCTCAAAAAATCGGCCTGGTAGATGAACTTGGCGGTTATAAAAAAGCAATTGAAGTTCTAAAAGAACTGGCTTCCATAAACAGAGATGTTGAACTGGTTGCTTTTCCCAGGAGAAGGGGGATAGCGCTTACCCTGGAAAGTTCACTGGTAAGTAAATATCTCAACATGGGAAACAAGAGCAAGCTGCCGGAAAGTTTTGATTCCCTACTGAAGCTGGCCGAAGTTTATAGCCGATTTGGTGATGAAAGAGTTTTATTGATCCTACCCTATAAATTTAATTGGTAGATATTAGGAATAATATATTTTTTACTTGACTTAAGGGAGTTTTTGTTTAAAATAAGGCTACCTAGGTAGTCAGGTATACCTGTAAAAAAGATTACGATTTAT
>SDBU01009642.1_pt1 | contig 10801 bp, 13 predicted proteins | sample 2277071 | NCBI WGS metagenome assembly SDBU01 (sample SAMN10397929, study PRJNA504765) | marine sediment metagenome | isolation source: marine sediment core GS08_GC12, 126 cmbsf | place: Arctic Ocean: Gakkel Ridge, Loki's castle | collected 2008
TGAGTTCGGTGCACAGCAACCCCGAAGGGTGTGTACATAACTCGGCTTATAGACCCGCTCTCTGGAATACGAAGGCAGAATGGCTGCAGTTGGTGCAACCAGCGGTCACGACGTGACTCCGGCTAGTTGGCGACACTCCTCACTACGAACGAAGTCTGAAAAGTTGTTGCGTTTAGCCCCCGAAACGAGACTTCACCTAGATGGCTAGTGCCAGTTCTACGCACTCATCACTTGCGAAAAAGTTGCGATAATCGTCCCGTAGGGGGAGCCAATCGGCTTTACAATCCGAACTTTGCCTCGAACGGTTAACAACGCCCGCCAGATCAGGGATTTGGTGCAGTTTGATGTTAACCTGATAATACTTAGTTCGGATTTGGGTTGCGAGAGCTCCTTCTTCGGAGGGGGCTTTCTCGTCGTCCGGGTCATACGGACTGACAACGATCTCTTTGATAATGACCTTGCCCCCGCAAACGAGTCCAGGAGTAATGTTAGTATTTGACGAATCTGGACTCAAAGGAGGGTAAGCAGATGAGCCGGAAAAGGCATAGCCCGGAGCAGACCATCAACAAGGTGCAGGAGGCGCAGGTATTGGGGGAGGAGTATGTGTACGTCTCGGCGAATTACCCTATTGGTCCATCAGCGGTTGGGCATACCAACTGAGTCCATAATACTGCTTATAGGCTCACTTTCCGCTTCAAGCCCCCGCAGTTTCTGACACCTTTTTCACCAGGTCTTCAAATGCTTTGGTCCGAGCTGCCCCGTCGCGAATGCCTGCAACCCCCTGCAACCGCCGTCCCGAGTAGAGGCGTTGCTCCCGAGACGGAAGGGCTATGACGTACTCCTGTATTTCATCGGGTAGCTGGAGCAACTTCATAACCTGTGTTACCCGAGCCCGACTCAGTCCACAGCACCGGGCAATTTCGGCTCGGTTGTTAACCACTCCGGCCTCTAACAGCTCCTGAAACTCATACGCAAGCAACAAAGGATGCCGATATTGCTTCTTGGACGTGCCCGAAACTGTCCGTTTTGCCCGCCGTTGTAGGCTTTCTGGGCAGAATGTAAACCGATCAAAAAAGTTCCTGCAGTTGTCCGCATTGGGGAGCCACGACAGGACAGCTGGGGGAACTGAACACTCGGCATGTCTGGCCGCTCCGTGGAATGTATGGTGCAGTTGTGCCACTCCGGGCTATGATAATAGAGGTTCGGGTTGCAGGATTCCCGGGATCGATGTAGAATAGTCCAACCAACGGAGGTGCCCATGAGGAGTGATACCAAATGCGTTGTGCGATCTACACTAGAGTCTCTACAGATGAGCAGACCCAGCCCGAATATGGCTCCCTGCAGACGCAGCAGGAAATATGTGAGCACTACATGCAAGTACAGAAGGAGAAGGGCTGGAAGCTAACCGAGGTCTATGAGGATGGAGGTTATTCCGGCAAGGACTTGGACCGACCGGCTATACACCAACTACTGTATGATGTGGCCCAGGGCAACATTGACGTGGTGATTACCTACAAGCTTGACCGCATCAGCCGTTCTCTCAAGGACTTCTACGACTTCTGGCAGGTGCTGAAGGACCACAGCGTCACCTTCGTTTCCGCGACACAGAACTTCGACACCTCCGACTCCGCCGGTAACCTCATGCTCAACATCCTGCTGAGCTTTGCGCAGTACGAACGCGAACTCACCGTGGAGCGCACCACTACCAAGATGAAGGCACGAGCTGAGAAAGGTATGTGGAACGGTGGCTGGGTGCCGCTGGGATATGACTATACTACCGAGCAGCAACTACTCGTTCCTAATCCACAGGAAGCCAAAGTTGTGAGAAAGGTCTTCAATCTCGTTATTCGACACGGCAAGCTGAGCAAGGTCAGAGACGAACTCAATTCTCTCGGCCACCGTACCAAGAGCCGGATGATAACCACTAGTTCAGGCCAGAGAAGACAAGTAGGCAACAACCGCTTCAGCTTCGACGCCATCAAGTCTATCGTGGAGAATCCGATCTACAAAGGCTGCATACGATACCAGAACCAATTGTATCCGGGCGTGCACAAACCATTGGTTTCCGAGGAAGTCTGGCAAGACGCCAGTAATACTCTCGCCAAGTACAAGCCCAAACGGAAGTTGGTGGGCTTAATGCCAAAAGATGACTATGTCCACCTACTCAAGGGACTGATCAAGTGCGGTGACTGTAGGTCAACCATGACCCCCTATCCTGCCGGCAAGAAGGATAAGCGCGGACGGCCTTATCTCTATTACACTTGCACCCAGGTTGTAGAACACGGCAAGGACAGCAAGTGCAGTGTCCGCAGCCTGCCCGCCAGGAAATTCGAACATGTGATCAAAGAGGCACTATCTGACATCGGGAAAGAGAGGGCTGTTCTGGAAGAGTGCGTTCGCCAGGCCGATCTCGAAGCAGACGCTTCTCTGGCACCTCTTTGTGAAAAGAGAGACCAGTACAATACCGAACTTGCCGTTCTGACCAGGGAGATCAAACGGCTCATTGGCATTTTCAAGTCCCAGGATCCGGCTACGAGGGCCAAGGCCATAGTGGCGGCGACGACTCACTACAGCGACCCCAAGATCATCGCTGAGGTCTCGCGGGGACTGGGGGAAGCCATGCCAGGATTGGAGATATCTCAGATCCCGGAGTCAGAGCTGTTGGCCACGCGCGGGTGGTGAGGTCGTGTCTCCAGGTTTTCGGGGCCCCGCGCACGAGTCGCGGGAATCCGGATGTACTGGGGGTTTTGCACGGACTCATGGGGAGCCAGTGATCACGTGAGAATCGGAGTGCTGGCCCTGCAAGGGGCTTTCATTGAGCATGCAGCTATGCTGTGCGAGCTGGGCGTTGAGACCGCCGAGGTACGACTGCCGGACCAGCTCGGAGGGCTGGATGGTCTGATCATCCCTGGTGGGGAGAGTACCAGCATTGGGAAGCTGGCAGCTTCGTACGGTTTTCTCGAACCGTTGAGACAGTTGGGGCGCGGGGGCTGGCCCATCTGGGGCACGTGCGCTGGCATGATTATGCTGGCGCGTGACATCGGTGTTGAACAGCCGTTGCTGGGTCTAATGGATGTCTCCGTGCGGCGGAATGCCTTCGGCCGGCAGGTCGATAGCTTCGAGACGGACCTCCTCGTGCCAGCCCTGGCTAGCATGGAGCCGGAGGGCCATTCTGCTGCGTTCAGAACCATCTTCATCCGGGCTCCCCTTATTGAGAGGGTAGGGCCCGAGGTGGAGGTCTTGGCGCGGCTGAACGATGCCATAGTGGCTGTGCGAGATGGTAATCTGCTTGCGACTGCGTTTCATCCGGAATTGGGCAGCGATAGCCGATTCCACAGATACTTCTTGGCAATGGTGCGGGAGAGCTAGATGACCATTCCGCCGTGGTCGGGAAAGATGAGGGGCGTGGAGCGTTGATCAGACCCTTTGGTCTTCGGGATGTCCTTCTGGTCAGGGATCTCCAGGGAAGGAGCACGATCCTGGACCTCGAGAGTGTCCTCTTGGGGGAGCATCCTTCGCTGCGACTCGCACTCACGGCCTACTTGCTTCCCCCTGGAATGGGAGTATTCACCTGTATCCTGGATGCCGCTGATCGGCGAAGGTCCGAAAGGGGGTTTGTCCAGGTACGTCGCAGGCCCGGATGCCCCGAATGGGATGTCGTCTATCTGGCACCTGCTCTGGATCAGGCCGAGGGTGCTCCGACCATCTGGTATCGGCTTCTTGCGGGGGTCTCTCTCATCGCTACCGAGGTGGGCGTGATGCGCGTTTTTGCCAGGCCGGCGCGTGATGATTCGACCGAAGGAGTACTTGGACAGGCTTGATTCAATGTCTACGCACAGGAAAGGGTCTACCGACTCGACGCTTCCTCCGTCGCTATGCGGCGAAGGGGGAATGAGTGGCGTCCGGCAGGTGAGGATGATCGAGAGGAGTTGGATCGGCTCTATAGGAGTGGAACTCCTCATCTGGTGCGACAGGCGGAAGGCGGGTACTCCCAGGGAGGAAATGGGTCGCTCTTCGGGCGGCTAGCCCCCCCTGGCGAGGAGGGTTACGTACTGGGTGCTGGTCGTCCAGAGGCCTATTTGGGATTGAGGGAGGGAGCCAGAGGGTATTGGATTCACCTGGTTCTGGCTGAGCGCGGCAGTTGCCTTCCGGCCGGCCTGGTATCCGAGGGGCTCGGACTGTTAGCCGGCCGCCCCCCTTTGCCGGTCTACTGGGCGGTAAGGGGCTACCAGGATAGCATCCAAGCGGCACTAGAGAATGAAAGCTTTGAGCCTGTGGCAGTACGCTCGCTCATGGTGAAGCACACCACGGCACGGGTGAAGGTGAACAGGCACAAGCTGGTGCCAGGTCTGGACAAGGGCGTCAAGGCTGCTCCAGGCGTGTCGCCTAGTGGCGAGGCCGTCAGTCGGCTCGAGAACCGGGCGTAAAGGGATGGTATCTGCAGTTCGAGGTAGGCATTGATGGCGCAAGAGATCACAGACAACATCGACGCATTGATTGACGTGCTGCCATCCGCCATTGCAGCTTCGCTGCGTGAGACGAATCGTTTTGAGGACTTGTTGGAGGTCATTCTCGATTTGGGCCGCCATCCTGAGGCTCGCTTCACTGATCGCGAGGTTGATCTGTGTCCCGACGAGGTCACGCAAGAGGAGATAGACTACGTCGTTTCTGGGATTGGGAATTTCGGCGACGACAACCGGGCTGGTATCGAACGCACTCTGCACCGCATATCGGCCATCCGCAACCGTGAGGGTCGTGCCGTTGGCCTTACCCTGCGGGTTGGTCGCGCTGTCTACGGTACCATAGACATCATCCAGGATATCGTGGAGTCTGGGCGGAGTATCCTTCTGTTGGGAAGACCCGGTGTGGGCAAGACGACTATGTTGAGAGAGGTAGCGCGTGTACTGGCAGAACACAAACGGGTGGTGATTGTGGACACCTCCAACGAGATCGGAGGAGATGGTGACATCCCTCATCTCGCCATTGGACGGGCACGGCGAATGCAAGTGGTCACCCCTAGCGAGCAGCACGCTGTGATGATCGAGGCGGTTGAGAACCACATGCCGGAGGTCATCGTCATTGACGAGATCGGCAAGGAACTGGAAGCCGCCGCAGCCCGCACCATTGCCGAGAGAGGTGTGCAACTAGTCGGCACCGCGCACGGCAATACGTTGGACAACCTGATGATGAATCCTACTCTTTGCGACTTGGTGGGAGGGATCCAGACTGTGACTCTGAGTGATGAGGAGGCGCGCCGTAGAGGCACCCAGAAGTCTGTACTGGAGCGAAAGGCCCCGCCCACTTTTGATGTTGTGGTGGAGATCCAGGGCTGGAACAAGGTTGCGGTGAGACATGACGTAGCGATCGCTGTGGACGCTATACTCCGTGGACCAACTGCGCCCGTGGAGGTACGGTGTCGCGATGCATCTGGGAAGATCCTGATCGACCGAGGGGAGCGGGCGGCAATTCCCAGGCAGCCCAAAGGGCGGCCCGTGGCTAGCAAACACGTGCCGGCCCGGTCGGAGATCTTTCGCACGCTGCGCGTGTATCCTTATGGGGCGAGTCAGAGCAGGCTGCGCAGAGCTGGCAAGAACCTCAACCTGCCGGTGATCATAGCGGATGACTTGGGCGAGGCAGATATCCTATTCACGTTGCGCAGCTACTACGCAAAGCGCCCGGCCGTGATCGCCGACGCTGAGCGTCGGGGAGTACCAGTGTATGTGTTGCGCAACAACACGGTCCTAGCCATGGAGACGTATCTGGCCGACATCTTTGGCCTGGATGTTCAGGCGGATCCTGTGGCCCTGGCAATGCTGGAAGCCCAGGAGGCCATCGAGAAGATCCTTTCGGGTGAGCGGGCATCTGTGGAGCTGTCAGCCCAGAACGCGTATGTTCGTCGCCAGCAGCATGAGATGGCTAGAGCAGCGAATCTGGTGTCTCGCAGCAAGGGCAAGGAGCCGCGCCGGCGCGTCCGCATCTATGAGAACAAGGGGTTGTGAGCTTGTTCATCACTTTTGAGGGGCCGGACGGTAGCGGGAAGACGACACAGATTGAGCTATTGCATCGCTATCTGAAACATGAAAACTATTCGGTGTTGCTGACCAGGGAACCGGGGGGCACGCTTATCGGGGAGCAGATACGAAGTGTGCTTCACGACGCCAAGAACACCGCGATGCTCCCCGAGACTGAGATCCTGCTCTACTCGGCCTCTCGGGCTCAGCATGTTGGCCAGCTCATTCGGCCTGCTCTGGAAAGAGGGGAGTTGGTCCTTTGCGATCGGTATGCTGAGTCCACGATGGCGTATCAGGGGTGGGGCCACGGCCTGGACACTGAACTGCTGCGAACCATCACGGCTTTTGCTACGGGGGGGCTGAGACCGGACCTGGTCGTGTATCTGGACATTGAAGTGGAGAAAGGGCTACAGCGCAAGCTGGCCGCATTCGAATCCGGTGTGGCGGAATGGAATCGGATGGATCAGAAGGAGCAGGCCTTCCATAAGCGAGTGAGGCAAGGCTATCTCAAGATGGCTTCGGAAGAGTCAGAGCGCTGGCTGATTGTGGACGGGAGCTGCCCGATTGAGAAGATACACACGGAGATCCGTGATCGGGTGAGGCTTCTTCTGGGTAGGGAGAGGAGGAACCGATGAAGCTGATCGTGAGTATCGTGCACAGGGATGATGCCGATCATTTGCTGACCGCGCTACAGCAGCGGGACTACCGATGCACCAAGATCAGCACAACTGGGGGTTTTCTGAGGGCAGGCAACGCCACTATCCTGATCGGCACGGAAGACGACCACGTGGAGGGAGTGCTCAGAACAATCAAGGAGAGCTGCCACGTCCGAACCGAGTACGTCAATCCGCTGCCGCCGGTGATGGAGCCGGGCGAATTGTATGTCCCGCGACCCGTGGAAGTACAGGTCGGTGGGGCCACGGTTTTCGTGCTGGACGTGGATCGGTGGGAGAAGTTCTAGAGACTCAAGTGTCAGGCCGTCCAGGGCGCGGGTCACAGATCCTCTGGGGGAATGGCCAGATCGGGCATAGAGGACTCTATCTCCTCCGGCGTCTGCCCGGCTTCAAGCCGATCCACCATCTCCGCGACCTCACCGTCCAGGGGTTCCCCCATTTCACTGCTCAAGCGTCGCATCCACCGGCCGATTGTGCGAGGGTCGTTCTCGTCCAGGTCTGATGGTATACTCCCGTCAGCCAATGATTCCAGTCGGGCTTCTTCCGATCGGACTACGGCGATGCGGGAAACGAGTCGCGTCAGGTCCTCGCCTCCGCAAGTGGGGCACTGAGGGGTTGTGGACCGTGCCTTCGAGAAGCTTCTTACCAGGATAGCGATTCGCTTGTGGCACGCGTTGCAGCGATACTCATAGATGGGCATCTTCGGCATCCTCCATCGCATCGGTGATGGGTAGTATTATACGGGGATGTCGAACTATAATCAAGCAGGCGAGGGAGTGGGTCGTTTCCTGGGGAGGAGTGTGCTCCGTGTCCGCAGGTCTGTATGAGCGAGATGTCAGCCCGTTGCTGGTGGTGATATCGGGGCCTTCCGCGGTTGGGAAAGACTCGGTGATCAGACGTTTGGAAGGGCTAGGCCATCCGTTTCGTTTCTTGGTGACTGCTACCACTCGGGCCAGGCGTGAGAACGAGACTGACGGTGTGGACTACCACTTCTTGTCGGAAGACGAATTCCTACGAATGATCGAGCGGGGCGAGTTCCTGGAACATGCCCAGGTATACGGGCACCACAAGGGCGTTCTGAAGGCGGAGGCCAGGAAGGCTTTGGCCGGTGGAGAGGATGTCATTATGCGGGTAGACGTTCAGGGCGCGGCTACTGTACATCGCCTTGTGCCGCAAGCCGTGCTCGTCTTCCTGATGCCCTCTTCCGAGGAGGAGCTCATCGGGCGACTAAGCAAGCGGGGCACTGAATCCGAGGATGAGCTGAGCTTGCGCATCGCGTTGGTCCGCGAGGAGATCGAGCGGAGAGATGAATTTGACTACATCGTGGTCAACGCAGATGGCAGGCTGGATGACGCTGCCGCGCAGATCGTTTCCATAATCCGCGCCGAGAAGTGCCGGGTTCACCAACGCCCCAAGGTAGGACTATGAACTCCATTTGTCCATCTGAGGCTCAATGTGACCGGCCACGGGTCGGGAACAGGGCGCTACGTGAGGCCAATGCGGCTGCAGAAGCCGCGCAGCGGCAACTCGTCCGGCCGCTTGCCAGGCCCGTCGTTACGTGGGTGCTGCTCGCCATCAACGTAGCGATCTGGATAGCGATGGCCCTGGCGGGTGGATCCGAGGATCCTTCTGTTCTGACGCGGTTCGGTGCCAAAGTTGACTACCTCGTTGTCAAGGGCGAGTGGTGGCGGCTCTTCACGGCCAACTTCATTCACATTGGGATGACCCATCTGCTTGTCAATGGATACACGCTGGTTTCTCTCGGCCGAGAGGTTGAGTTGCTTCTGGGTCACGCTCGTTTCGCCCTCCTGTACGTATTCGCCGGTGTCTCTGGTACTCTTCTCAGTTTTTCTTTCGGTTCTGCAGCCATCTCGGCGGGCGCCTCGACGGGTCTCTTTGGCCTCCTGGGAGCGCTCCTGGCCTTTCTATACCGACAGCGTCACTTGCTCGGCGAACGCGGGAGGACCTATCTTCGAAACACTGTCACTGTTGCAGCAGCGAATCTGGTGCTGGGCTTCGTGGTGCCCGGCATCGACAATCTTGGGCATTTGGGAGGCTTGATCGGGGGCATTGTTCTGGGGTGGCTCGTGGTGCCCCGCTACCAAGTAGACCTCGTCGGGTCGACCGGCGTAGCGCGCCTGGTGGACGGAGCCGGGTTGCGAACGTGTTGGCGAAGGGTTGCGCTGGCTATTGTGGGCCTTGTGGGTCTGGTTTGCGCAAGCATCTGGTGGCGGAGTCGGGAACCCGAGATCTACGTTGGGCAAGGGCAGCGATTGCTGGCTGAGGGACGGTACGAGGAGGCAGCGGCGGAATTCGAGCAAGCGATAGCGCTTGGTCCTGATTCGATACAAGCTCACTTTGCTTTGGGCTACGCGCGTTCACAGCAGGCCGAGTGGATAGAGGCAGCACTGGCCTTTGAGACTGTCTTGAACCTGGATCCCACCCTTGAGTCGGCATACTGGAATCTAGCAGTGTCGTACGCGAAGCTGGGGCGGGCCGAGGATGCTGTGCGGGAACTGCGGCACTACAGTGATCTCAATCCAGGCGAGAACAAGGTGGATGAGGCACAGGAGTTTATCCTGGAACTGGGCGCCGAGCGATGACGCTCAGCAGGAAGCACGAGCACTTGCGGGAGGTGTGCGATGGTGGATCGTGGCCGCATTCGCCGTTCTGTGATCGCTGGAAGCTGGTACCCGGGGACAGTAGACGTTCTGGAGGGTACGCTGAGTCGCTACCTGGGCAATGTCACGCCCTCGGAGTTGAAGGGAGAATTGGTGGGGCTCATTGTGCCTCACGCTGGGTACATCTACTCGGGGCAGGTGGCGGCGTATGCCTATAGGCAGCTCGAGAGCTTGTCTTTCGATCGCGTAGTCGTCGTTTCTCCTGTTCACCGGATGTTCATGGGTCGCTACGCGGTGGCCGACGCCGACTACTACGAAACGCCGCTTGGTTTGGTGGAGATCGACTCGCACTGGGTGGACGCTTTGGACAGTGAAGTGACTGTGGATCGCGTCTCGCGAGACAACGAGCATTCGCTCGAGATCCAGCTTCCCTTTCTACAGCACGTGCTGGGAGAATTCAGACTCCTCCCGGTGATGATGGGAGACCAGTCGCTGGAGAGTTCTCGCGTCCTCGCGACGGCTCTAACGAAGGTCATTGCCAGCGAGCGAGCACTGCTCGTGGCTAGCACCGATCTTTCGCATTTCCATCGATACTCGGTAGCTGTGGAGCTTGATGCGGTGGTTCAGAAGCGTGTGGAGGAGTTCGACCCGGAAGGACTGGCAGGTGCCCTGGGGGCGCATGAGTGCGAGGCTTGCGGGGGAGGCCCGGTGGTGGCCATTATGCTTGCGGCTCGATCGATGGGAGCTGGTGAGGCCTCTGTGCTGAAGTATGCCAACTCCGGCGATGTCACGGGGGATCGCTCTCAGGTAGTCGGCTATATGGCTGCTGCGATATGCCGGGACTCTGGGTGAGGCTGGGCCGTCGACCTCGTCTTGGGGTTCTGGGGCAGGCACGTGACGGCGGAGAGACTCGTTTCTTCCGGAGGGTGTTCTGTGTCGATCCAATGGGCCGATGGTCCGTACTTCGAGAAGAGGTTCGCGGAAATCGTCGTGCGGACGCCTCTGGGGCACAAGGTCAGTTCCCGGAAGGCCGATAGCCCAGCGGAGGGCGGCGGCCTGCTCCACAAGGCTTTTCATTACTCCATTCCCCTGCTCCTGCGGGAGCGGCTGTCCGTGGGCCATCTGGTGTGGGTGCCTTTTCGCACCCGCCATCTGCAGGGCATAGTAGTAGGTCTCAGCGATGTCTCTCCGGTGGAAGAAACCAGGGAGATAATGCAGCTCCTTTTCCCCGATCCCGTTCTATCCCCAGTGCAGATTCGACTTGCCTACTGGATGAGCGAGCGCTATCTTGCGCCTCTGCGTCAGACCATATGGCTGATGCTTCCTTCTGGTCTAGGGCAGCAGACGGATACTCTTGTCGAGGTAGTCGAGGCGGACAGTTTGTCCGGCGAGCATACTGCTGGGCAGCGAACGATGTTGGAGTTACTTGGAAGTAAGGAACGGGTCACTACGCGTCAGTTGGGGCGGGGGATAGGACTTCCGAATTGGCGAACGA
>SDBU01009643.1_pt1 | contig 10800 bp, 6 predicted proteins | sample 2277071 | NCBI WGS metagenome assembly SDBU01 (sample SAMN10397929, study PRJNA504765) | marine sediment metagenome | isolation source: marine sediment core GS08_GC12, 126 cmbsf | place: Arctic Ocean: Gakkel Ridge, Loki's castle | collected 2008
ACAGATGAGTATTCGGACAGGACCAACAGGGTATTATGAAGAAAAGTGCGAGCAGCAATTCCATCGACATAACGGCTAAGCACACGAGCTATATCAGGGACTGGCTCCCGCTTTCCCATTCCTACTTCCTGCGGGGATAAATACAGGGCATGCCCGCCTAGCTGTCTCATGGCCATTTCGAAGCTAAGCCTGGTTCGAAGGGAAGGCTTCTCAAAAAGCAAGGCTATTGTCTTCCCCTGCAGTAAGGGTATGTTGCGTTCTTGTTTCATTTTCTGAGCTTCTATTAAAAGCAATTTGAGTTCATCTGGACTAAGGGTGGATATCGAAATAAAATCTCTGTTCATATTGAAAGCCAGCATAGCATGACAATTGGAAGTGATTCAAGAATTGCTTTGTTTGGAGGAATGAAGAAGAGTCTATAGAAAGGAAATTAGCAGGATATATATAAAGGAAGGTTGGGAGATAGTTTTGAGGAAATAGCATAAATGGAGGGTAAGGGTTATGGTAATGGTGGAAATGTTATAATTGAAAAAGAAGGGAACTATATCAGCTTTTCAATATCCTCGCTATCCTTTAATTGCATGGATGAATCTGGGAATGAAATAATGGAAAACGAAAGTAAAAAACCACTGCTGGTGCTTTTCGATGGCAACGCCCTGGTGCATCGTGCATATCATGCTATACCTCCGCTAACTGTCTCAAAAACAGGAGAGCTTGTTAATGCGGTGTATGGATTTGCCAGTACATTACTTAAAGTCCTTGCCGAATTACAGCCAGACTATTGGGCCGTTGCCTTTGATTATCCAGCTCCTACATTTCGACATAAAATGTTTGAAGGATATAAAGCGCAGCGAAAAAAAACACCAGAGGAACTAATAAAACAAATCATACGAGTGCATCATCTGGTGGAGGTTTTTAATATCCCTGTTTTTGAAGTTGATGGTTATGAAGCTGATGACACTCTGGGAACCTTAAGCAGGAAGGCTACAGAGGGGGGGGTTGAAAGCGTTATCGTTACCGGGGATAACGATATGCTGCAACTGCTGTCGGAGGATGTCAAGGCTTTTATGCCCAGGCGTAGCTTTAACGACAGCTTTCTTTATGACGTAGAAGCTGTGCAGATAAAGTATGGAGTGAGTCCTGGGCAGATAGTGGACTACAAAGCCCTGGTTGGTGATGCATCGGATAATGTCACTGGCGTTCCGGGCATTGGAAGTAAAACAGCGGCTAAACTAATTCAGGGTTACGGCAGCCTGGAAGAGATTTATGCTCATATCAGTGAGATAGCGCCAAATAGGGTGCAAACAATGTTGAGCCAAAATAAGTCACAAGCTTTTCAAAGTAAAGAATTGGTTACCATAATCAGGGAAGTCCCTATTGAATTGAACCTTGAAGTCTGCCGGGTTAACAACTTTGATAGGGAGAAGGTGGTAAAACTCTTTCAGGAACTTGAATTTAGTAAGTTACTTCCAAGATTGCCGCGAATGGCTGAAGCCAGGACTTCAACAGGTAAGGTTGGGGATACTCCAAAAGCTTCCTGTACTATTGTAGATTCAGAGGCGGTTTTAGGCAGACTAATAGATGAACTTAAAGGAGTAGCTGAAATAGTTATTCTGGGTCTCTTTTCTCGCATAGCGGGGAGGAAAAGAAATACTACAGTCACTTCTCCTACCGGGATTGTAATGTCCCCGTCTCGGGGTAGCTCGTTCTATCTTCCCCTGGAGCAATATGAATTGAATCGGTCTGCCCAGATTCCACTTACTGAACTGGTACAGCTCAGGCCGATTTTGGAGGATGCAAGCGTAGCTAAAGTAACGTATGAAAGTAAGCGTGAATTGACTGCACTGGCTAATTGTGGAATTAGCCTGCAACCCTTGCATTTTGATTTGAAGTTAGCGGCTTATTTGCTGGGAGAGAAAAACTTAACTCTTGCAGCGCTCGCTTTCAATAAGCTGGGTATGGAGATAATATCTCTTGATGAGTTGCCGGGTACAAGGAATAGGCGCACGTCAGCGGAAAAATTAAGTACAGAACAAATTGCGGATCGTTCTTGCGCCAACCTGGAAGCTATGTGGCGGTTGCAGGATATTCTTAAGCAAGAACTATATCAGCAAGGATTGTGGTCACTTTTCAGCGAACTGGAGATGCCTTTAGTGCCTGTGATAGCGGCAATGGAAAGAGACGGCATCGCTCTTGATACTCGATTGCTAAAGGCCATGTCTCTGGAATTAAACGGAGAAATACTGAAATTGGAACTTGAAATCTACAATAGCGTAGGCCATAAATTTAACATCAATTCCCCCAGGCAATTGGGGAAAGTGCTGTTTGAAGAACTGAAACTGCCTCAGGTTCGTAAAAAGAAGAATGGCCCTTCTACGGAAGCTGCTGTCCTGGAAGAATTGCTAGGCACCCATCCTGTAATTGAGTTTGTATTGAAGTATCGTCAATTTTCCAAACTCAAGACAACTTATGTTGATGCTCTACCAGCATTGGTTGACCAGGCAACCGGGCGGGTACACACCATATTTAACCAGACTGGTACTACTACTGGAAGATTATCCTCCAGCGACCCTAACCTGCAAAACATCCCGGTGAGAAGCACATTAGGAAGCCAGATAAGAAAAGCTTTTATCTCTCCCCGAGGGTCTTTTCTCTTAAGTGCTGACTATTCACAGATCGACCTCAGGGCGCTGGCTCATCTTTCTCAGGACATGGCACTTATTACGAGTTTTAAACGAAATGAGGATATTCATAGTATTACAGCCTCCACAATATTTAGTGTCCCGATAGATGAGGTGACATCAGAGATGAGGAACAAAGCCAAAGCAGTTAATTTCGGTGTCATTTATGGTATGAGTGATTATGGACTGGTTCAAGCTACAGGGATAAGCAGGGAGGAAGCAGCCGCGTTTATCTCTTTATACTTTGAGCGGTATTCTGGTGTGAAAGAATACTTAGAAACGACCAAGGAGCAGGCGAGGAAATCAGGTTTTGTACAGACGATAATGGGCAGGCGAAGATTTATCCCGGAGATAAATTCGGCGAACCGTATGATCAGGGCGGCAGCGGAACGGATGGCCATCAATGCTCCTGTACAGGGAACTTCTGCCGATATTATTAAAGTTGCCATGCTTAATATATATAGAGAAATGAAGAAACGTGAATTGAAGAGCAAGATGCTTTTACAGATTCACGATGAACTGCTGTTTGAAGTTCCTGAGGGAGAGATAGAAGAGATGAAGTCAATGACTAAACAACTCATGGCAGATGCTATTAAGCTTTCTGTGCCCTTGGAGATAACTATCAAGCTGGGTAGAAACTGGGGTGACCTGACCTAGACTGTCTATTTCTGAAAAAAAGCGTCGATATCGCTTGCAGCCCGTTTTCCTGCTCCCATGGCGCTAATAACTGTAGCTGCACCCGTAGCCATGTCGCCACCACACCAAACTTTGTCTTTACTTGTTCTTCCCGTTAGCTTGTCGGTTTTTATAGTACCCCACCTGGTAAGTTCAAGTCCCTTAGTCGATGATGGGATAATTGGATTTGGATTATTCCCCAGAGCGATGATTGCAACATCGACGTCAAGTGAGAACTCGGTGCCTGGCTTTGCGATTGGTCGCCGTCGACCACTATCATCTGGTTCTCCAAGTTCCATTTTAATACATTCCATTTCCTTCACTTTGCCCCGCTTATCGCCACAGAACTTCACAGGATTTGTTAAATATTTGAAGACAATGCCTTCTTCTTCTGCATTTTCGCTTTCCTCTGCCCTGGCCGGCATTTCTAACTTGGAGCGGCGATATATGATATAGACCTCTTCGGTTCCCAGTCTTAAGGCACATCGGGCAGCATCCATAGCCACATTTCCACCTCCAATGACAGCTACTTTTTCTCCTATTGATATCGGGGTGTCATATTCAGGAAAAAGATAAGCCTTCATCAGGTTTGTCCTGGTAAGAAACTCATTGGCGGAATAAATGTTACTGAGGTTTTCGCCGGGTATATTTAAGAACATTGGTGCCCCTGCGCCCGGGGCTAGAAACACGGCGTCATAGTTATTATCTAATAGTTCATCCACAGTGGCGATTTTACCTATCACCTGGTCAAGTTTTATCTCCACGCCCATGGACTTTACGTAATCAATTTCAGTTCGGACAATGTTTTTAGGTAACCTGAACTCGGGAATTCCATATATAAGTACCCCTCCAGCAGTATGAAGCGCCTCGAAAATAGTAACTTCAAAACCTCGCTTGGCCAGGTCAGCGGCACAAGTTAATCCCGCTGGTCCGGAACCAACAATAGCTACCCTTTTTCCCTTAGAGTCCACACGATTTATTTGTTTTTCAATAACTTCAGGATGGGCTTGTTCCCAATCAGCAACATATCGCTCCAAGCGTCCAATGGCGATAGGCGCCTCTTTCTTGGCTAAAATACACTCCAGTTCACACTGTGTTTCCTGAGGGCATACTCTCCCACAAATTCCAGGAAGGCTATTCTTCCTCTTCATGATTCTAACAGCTTCTGGCATGTCACTGTCTTGTATCGCTTTTATGAATTCAGGTATATCTACATCGACAGGACAACCTGCTTTGCACAGAGGTTTCTTGCATTGGATGCATCGCTTAGCTTCTTCCAAGGCCTGTTCTTCAGTATATCCCAGGGCTACTTCATAGAAATTTCTTCTCCTTTCCTCTGCCTCTTGTTTAAGCATAGGCACTCGGCTTAAATTTATCTTTCTCCTTTCAGCCATAGCTTTTAACCTTTCCCGATATTATTGCTTACCAAGGTTCTAATGATTCCCTTTCCTCATAAAGATAGCTGTGCTGACGGTTCACAAGCAAATCCCAATCAACTTCATGCCCATCGAAATTTGGCCCATCCACACAGGCGAATTTCGTCTCTCCTTTTATAGAAACACGGCAGGCCCCGCACATACCTGTCCCATCAACCATTATAGGGTTAAGACTCACTATAGTCTTGACCCCGAAGGGCTTTGTCACTTCGGAACAGAGCATCATCATAAAAGTGCAACCATGAGCAAATACCCGGTCCAATTTCTTACCCCCTTCCAGCATCTCCTTTATCTGATCGGGGGCCCATCCTTTGTTGCCGTCAGAGCCATCACCTGTAGTTACTATCACCTGGTCGCTAACTTGTTCCAGTTGATTTCGCCAATAAAGAAGGCTTTTGTGCCTTGCCTCAATTATAGAAATGACCTCGTTCCCTTTTTCTTTCAACGCTCGAGCCTCAGGCAACATGGCGCCAATTCCATAACATCCTCCGGCGCAAACCACCCTGCCAAATCTTCTAATTTCCGTAGGCAACCCTAAAGGACCAACAAAGTTGGTCAACGAATCGCCAGCTTGAAGCTGAGCTAGCTTGTGGGTAGTCTTACCTACTCCGAGGAAAATTATTGTGACTGTGCCTTCATCTCTATCCCAATCTGTAATGGTTAGCGGAATGCGTTCCCCTTTTTCGTCACTCCTAATAATGGCAAATTGTCCCGGCTGAACTTTTCTCGCTACCTCGGGTGCTTCTATTTTTAAAGTGTAAAAATTAGGAACTAAGTTTTCTTTGGATACTATTCGATACATTTATTCTCCAGCGTAGTTTTCTCTATCTTCACGGCGCATACCTTAAATTCAGGGCTCCTGGAAGTAGAATCAACCATGGGGTTAACCAGGCTTTCAGCCAGATGGAGATTCATGCTTACAATCCCTGGTGCCACGTCTTCAGAGACCTTAGCCTTAACGGTTAATTCTCCCCTGCGCGAACTTACTTTCACTCCATCACCGTCATTAATTCCCAGCTTAGTAACATCACTTGAATTCATTTCCACCGTCTCCTCAGGGCTAAGTACTTCAAGACCTCTAACTTTAGAGGTAAGAACCTTAGTATATAAATGATATAAGCTGTACTCGGTAGTGAGGATTAAGGGGTAATTTTCATCTGGCAACTCAGCCGGGGGTTCATATTTGAGAGCTGTAAATTTTCCTTTACCATTGGCGAATTTATCGGGATAAAGAATCGGCGTTCCCCGGTGGTTATTATCGGGACAGGGCCACTGTAAACCACCACCCTCTAACCTCTCATAAGTGATACCACTGTAGTTGGGTATAACGGCAGTGATTTCTTCCATTACTTGGGATGGGTGCTCAAAGCGAAAACCTTTGGCCCCCATTTTCTCTGCAATTTGGCATATAATCTGCCAATTGGGCCTGGAATTACCTATAGTTTTGATGGCCTTTCTTACTCGCTGTACTTTTCTCTCAGCACTGGTGAAGGTGCCATCCTTTTCGGCAAAACTTGATGTGGGCAATACTACATGTGCTAACTGCGATATCTCAGAGGGGAAGCAATCTTGAACAATCAGAATTTCCAGTTCTTCCAACCAATGTCCCAATTTATCAGGTAAGGGCTGGTCGAAAATGGGGTTGCCAATTAAATAAAGTGCCTTTATTTGGTGTTCGGCCCCAGCATTAATGATTTCATTAAAGGTCAAACCTGGTTTTGAGGAGAGGGTACAATGCCAGGCTCCCTCAAACTTGGCCTTGGCTGACTCTACATTTACAGGTTGATAGCCAGGGAAAAAATCTGCTATAGCTCCCATATCACCGGCACCATGTGCATTATTTTCTCCCTCCAATGGATAGATTCCGGAGGAGGACTTGCCCAAATTCCCGGTAAGCATGGCTAGGTTGCACAGGGCAAGAACATTATTTGTGCCATGGGTATGTTGAGTGATTCCTGTTCCGTAGAGAATTACACCTGGTTTTTGTTTAGCATAAGTCCGCGCCGTCTCAACTACTTGTTGCCATGCTACGCCGGTAATCCTTTCTACAAAATCTGGAGTAAAATTTCTAAGCGAATCTTTAAAATCATCGAAATTCTCACAGCGCTCCTCAATGAATGGTAAATCAGCCAGGTTCTCGTCCACTATAACTCGCATCATGCCCATGAATAATGCTGCGTCCCTACCTGGTAGAAGTTGCAGCGAGCTATAGGCAAAATGACATAAGTCTATCCTTTGCGGATTTATTACAATGAGCTTTGCTCCTTTATCCACAGCCCTCTTTATCTCTGCCCTAATAATAGGATTATCACAGGAAGTATTGCTGCCAATGAGCAGGATACAAACAGCATCTCCTATCTCGCTAATCGAGTTTGTCATTCCAGGACTGCCAAAGCTCTGGCTTAAGCCAAATAATGAAGGGGAATGAGATAGACGAGATGCTTGGTGATCGATGTTATTACTGTTCATCACCACACGGGCAAACTTTTGTTCGATGTAATAGTCTTCATTAGTATCTGTAGATGAGCATATAAGTGCAAATTGCTCATCTTTATAATTAATCAATTTACTAGCTATTAGGTTTTCAGTTTCTTCCCAGGTTGCTGTTTTTAGCTTCCCATCTCTCTTTATCAAAGGAGATTTTAGTCGGCTTGGGTGGTGAATGGGTCCTCGGATGGCAAAACGACCTTTAACACAAGCTAAACCATGGTTTACTCCATCTTCGGAGGGCACAGAAGAAGCCACATTTCCATCCTTAACTTCAAGGTTCAACTGGCAACCAATTCCACAATAAGGGCAAGTAGTTAGTATTGATTGGTCACATGCTCCTTCCCATCTTGCCGCTCGTTCAACGAGCGAACCGGAAGGACAGACATCAACACAGGCACCACAAAACTGGCATCCCGAATCCTGCAAACTACTTCCAAACGCAGTACCCACAAGGGATTTTGGCCCTCTATACGTAAAAGCAATGGCACTGACTCCTATTGCCTCATGACAGACTCGCACACATCGCCCACAGAGAATACACAGGTTATAATCACGGTCAATAAAAGGTGAATCCTTCAATATTGAAACTTCTCTTGGATGGTAAGTTAAGCTGATATCACTGAGACCAACAAACTCGACCACTTTTTGCAGTTCACATTTTCCCTTACTAGGACAGGTATGACAGCCTACAACCACATTGGTTTTCTGGATGCCAGGTGAAAATGACTCACAGCGCTCACGGCGCTCACAAATGGCACAGAAGTAAGGATGCTCGCTTAGAATCAGTTCTAAAATACCGCGCCGCAGCTCTTGAATTCTTGAGGTGTTAGTATGAACTACCATATTATCGGTAGCCGGTGTGGTACAAGAGGAAGGGAAACCGCGCATTTTTTCTATTTCAACAACGCAGAGCCGACAGGCGCCAAAGGGGGATAAACTTGATTGATAGCAAAGAGTGGGAATATAAATTCCGGCCTGTTTCGCCGCTTCTAAAACTGTAGCTCCACTTTTAGCTTCGACTTCTTCTCCATCAATAGTTAATGTTATCTTTCCCATTTTCTTATCAAAAATTAAATATCACCCTGTTTTTCTACAGGAATCGGTTCTTCCGGGACGGCAGGATGCTCTCCGGAGACCTTTACCACAGCGCTAAAGCGAGGTGGACAATAATCAAGGCAAGCTCCACATTTAATGCATTTTTCCTGGTCAATAACATGAACCATCCTTTTGTCTCCCTTAATCGCTTCAACAGGACAGTTTCTGAGACAAATCATGCATCCCTCGCACTTACCTGCTTGGATATAATAGGAAATAAGTTCTGTACAGACTAACGCTGGGCAGCGCTTTTCTTTAATATGGGTTTCATATTCATTGCGGAAGTAGCGAATGGAAGTTAACACTGGGTTAGGTGCTGTACCACCTAAGGCACATAATGAGCTGTCTCTAACCGTTTCAGCAAGGCGTTGCAGCTTGTCGATGTCTTCCTCTTCCCCTTCGCCCCGGCATATGCGCTCTAAAATATCGAGCATCTGCCTCGTGCCCACACGACAGGGTGCACATTTGCCACAGGATTCTGCTTGAGTAAAAGTAAGGAAGAATCTTGCCATGTCGACTATGCAATTATCTTCGTCAGCTACTACCATGCCACCTGAACCCATGATAGAGCCAAGTTTAGTTAAGGATTCATAGTCAACAGGGGTTTCCAAAAGTTCTGCTGGAATGAATCCCCCTGAGGGACCCCCTGTTTGTACTGCTTTGAAGCGTTTATCTCCAGCTATGCCGCCTCCGATATCATAAATCACCTGGTGTAGAGAGATCCCGAACGGAACTTCAATAAGCCCGGTGTGTTTTACTTTCCCAGCCAGGGAAAAAGTTTTAGTGCCCTTGCTGTTTTCTGTGCCATTTCTGGCGAACCATGCTGCTCCTCGTTGTAAAATCATAGATGCATCGGCCCAAGTCTCAACATTATTAATATTAGTGGGCTTGCCCCAAATACCAGAGTTGGCAGGGAAAGGAGGGCGGGAACGGGATGTACCACGCTTCCCTTCAATCGATGCTATCAGCGCCGTCTCTTCACCACAGACGAAAGCACCAGCTCCTTCTTTAATTTCTATGTCAAAACTGAAATCCACACCCAAGATGTTATCCCCTAAAATCCCATATTCCCTCATTTGACCAATGGCAGTATATAAATGTTCCAATGCCAGGGGATATTCTGCGCGGCAATAGACGTAACCTTTAGTAGCTCCGATAGCATAGGCACCTATAAGCATTCCTTCTAAAACTGCGTGTGGATCCCCTTCCAGGACCGAGCGATTCATAAAAGCACCGGGGTCTCCCTCATCGGCATTGCAGATTAAATACTTTTCCTGACCAGGTGCTTTGCGGCAGAATCCCCATTTCACCCCCGTGAGAAAGCCGGCACCACCACGCCCCCTTAACCCGGATTTCCTCACCTCTTCAATCACATCCTCTGGCATCATCTTGAGCACCTTTACTAATCCTCCATAGCCGCCATTGGCAATATAATGATAGATATTTGTTGGGTCAATAAAGCCGCAGTTTCTCAAAACGTTGCGAACTTGAGGCTTAAATATGGCTAAATCGAAAAGTTTTGGGATACCGTTTATACTTTTATCACCTACTGTTCCCAGGGCAAGGTCGGGGCGAGGATCCCCTTTAAGTAAGTAATCTTCAACAATTTGCGGCACAAGCTCAGGGGTTACGGAAGCATATAAAATATGAGGCTGCCCTGGCTTTGCAATACTAATTATAGGCTCCATATAGCATAAGCCGATGCATCCCACCTGGGTGACTACGGCATTGATATTGTGCCTTGCTAACTCTTCGTTAATAGTATCGAGCACATCAAGTGCTCCTGCCGAACGACCACAAGTGGCAGCACCAACGAGAATACGAGTCTTTCCACAAAAACCGTGCCATTCTGCTATGGCTCTGCTCTGAATCTCCTCAAAAGTCGCTTTTATCATTATTATTGATATAGCCTTAAAATTTCTTTTACCTTTTTTGTTGTCATTCTGCTGTATACGGTTTCGTTGACAACCATAACCGGACTCAAGGCACAACAACCGAAACAAGCAACCCCCTCCAGGTTGAATTTGCAATCTTCAGTGGTCTCCCCTGTCTTGATGCCAAGCTCTCGCTCTACTGCTTCCAGGATATGGGGCCCGCCTTGCACATGACAGGCTGTCCCCAGGCAAACCTTAATGGTATGTTTTCCGCGCGGAGCGAAATGAAATTGAGAGTAGAAAGAAGCGACTCCGAAAACTTCGTTCTTCGATATCCTTGCACGATTGGCGATTTCTGAAATCGCCTCTTCACTAACGTAGCCTAGTTCTCCTTGAATCTTCTGTAAAATGGGGATTAATGTCCCTTTTTCCCAATTATGTGCACTTAATATCTCAGTTAATTTATCACTCATTAGGCTTGCTGTAAGCTAAGTATTCCTTTTGTGGCGATTGTAAACCGGTCTCAATGCTGTACCGCTATTTGTTGCG
>SDBU01009644.1_pt1 | contig 10800 bp, 10 predicted proteins | sample 2277071 | NCBI WGS metagenome assembly SDBU01 (sample SAMN10397929, study PRJNA504765) | marine sediment metagenome | isolation source: marine sediment core GS08_GC12, 126 cmbsf | place: Arctic Ocean: Gakkel Ridge, Loki's castle | collected 2008
CTAGAGATGAGCGGAGCTTGGTCATCTCCCCCTCAGTGCAGTGAGGGAAGGCCTGATATAGCTTTTCCGCAACGACCAAGTCTAAAACGGCATCACCCAAAAATTCAAGCCTTTCATTGGAGACTGGAGCAACGCCGGGGTTTTCGTTAATATAGGAGCGGTGAACCAGGGCTTGCTCCAGCTGAGACAGGTCATTAAAGGAGACGCCGAGGCTTAGTTGCAGAGCGACTAAATCAGCCAAAGCTACCGCTTCCTTTCTTAAACAATCTATAAGCTCAGCATAAACGGTCAAACCTGCCCCGTCAAATAGTGCGGTTAATAAATATTCCCAGCTAATCTTGCCACAGGCATAGCTACCTGCTATAATTTGGGCGTGCTGGGGAATAGTCTAGTGGTAGGACAGCGGACTCTGAATCCGTAAGCGAAGGTTCGAATCCTTCTTCCCCAGCCATTTTTCTGCTTAATCCCAGGGTTCCACTTCAATCACGGTCTTTATATGCTTGGGGTCACTAAGGGCGAAGGCCTGTTGATAGTCTTCCAATCGGAAACGATGGGTAATCATCTCACTCAACATGCCGTTAAAGCGGGATTCCACCGCCCCTATATCCTTCAGAGCCATCTCAAAGTGGTTGCGGTTGGAGTTTACACTGCCTACCACCACTTGATTGTAGCGTACCACCTGGCGAACCAGTTGCGCCGCATCTAGCTGAATATTAAGGTCTCCCCGTGGGATTCCGGTCATCACGTAGATACTGCTACGAGACATATAGGGAATGAGTTCCACCGCAGTGGCCGCCGCCCCGGCGGCCTCAAATATTATGTCAAGATTGCCCGTTGTGCTGCAGCACAGTTCCACCACTTCACTTGGTTTCTTGCGGCGAGCATTGATATACTTCGCCCCCATATGCCTGACCTGATGCACCTTGGGGCTGTCTTCAGGTACTATATCGGAGGTATAGGTGTTCACCCCAGCCAATCTCAGCAGGGCGGTAGCCAGCAGTCCCAGCGGCCCGGCCCCGACCACCAGCGCCGTCTTGCAACCACCCCAATCCGGAGAAAGGAAGCCGTGTTCGGGGTGAGGACAGCTCCAGGGAAGGCGCGACTGGATAACTCTTATTTGCTCTATCCCCTTTTCGGCGATGCTAAGGGGCTCCGTAAAAACCGCCAGCTTTACCAGCTCGGGAGGCACTTTGACCATATACTGCTCCTGGTCAACGGCGAACTGGGTAAGGAAGCCGTCCCGTTTGTGGATGCCTCGCTCCGTATATAGGCCCGTCATGCACATGTCACTCTGGTTGTGTCGACAGGGCTCGCACCGCCCACAGCCACGGCGAACCGTTATGGTCACCGAATCACCAGGGGCCAATGATTTGACCCCACTCCCTACCGCCTCCACCACCCCCACCATCTCGTGACCCATGACCATCTCGTTACGTCCTTCAGCTATATCCTGCAGTCCATAGCGAAGCAGATTGAAATCAGTGCCGTCCACGCCCACTTCTTTTACCCGTACCAGCACCTCATCCGCCTGCTTAACCTCAGGCTTAGGAATTTCAAAGTGGTGTACTCCCGGCTTTCCTCGAACCATTCCTATAGCTAACATTTCAAGTTACCTCCTTTGGCTAATATTAACTTTACTGAGGTTGTGTGAATTCTATGTCAGCCACTAATGGCTGTCAATACCGCGGCACGTTGAGCTGACACGGTGGGGTAGATAATTGCAGCTTCACCCTTGACATCTTACCCGAGCCATGCCTAAAATTACCATTAACCGCCATGACAGGACATAAGGTGTACGACGTCAGCCTCACCATTTACCCCGGTATGCCTATATGGCCGGGTCACCCACCGGTAGCAGTGGAAACCACCAAGTCAATAGCCCGAGGGGACTCCAGTAACGTCTCTTTACTCCACATCGGCACTCATACTGCCACTCATATTGATGCCCCCCGCCATTTCATACCCGGCGCCCTGGGCATAGACAGCATCGCGCCGGAATTGCTGCTGGGCCAGGCACGCCTCTTCCAGCTGCCGGAAGCCCACCACATTGACCGCAAGTTACTGGAAGGACTAGACCTGAAGGGTGTTGAGCGTTTGTTGCTCGGCACCCGTAACTCCGCCCTACTGAAGCAGCGACAACATGAACCAGACTACGCGTATGTTTCGGAGAACGCTGCCCGCTACCTGGTGGACACAGGCATAAAGCTGGTGGGTGTGGACTATCTGTCCATTGAGGAATACCAAAAGGAGGGACGGCCTGCCCACCATATCCTGCTCGAGGCTGGGGTGGTAATAGTGGAGGGACTGGACCTGACCGCGGTACCCTCGGGAGATTACGAGCTTTTATGCCTGCCCCTGAAGCTCAAGGACGCTGACGGTGCCCCAGCCCGTGTGTTCCTGCGGGAGGTATCATGACCGAACCCAGTCGGGTAGTGCCTGCCATCCTCACCGAAGACCCCAAAGCCCTGGCGACGATGATACGCCAGGCAGAGAGTTTTACTACCTACGTGCAGTTTGATATTATGGACGGTCATTTTGTGCCGTCACGGAGCATAACCCGTAAGCACCTGGCCGCTCTCTCCACGAAGCTTGGCTGGGAGGCTCACCTCATGGTAGAGCGCCCGGAGGACCACCTGGAAGGCTTCCGACAGGCGGGGGCACAGAAGGTGGTTTTTCACTATGAAGCAACCCCTTCACCACGAGAGGTTATCTCTCACGCCAGGGGTCTGGGCTTGGAGGTGGGACTAGCCGTGAACCCGGAAACCCCGGTCGCCACCATCCTCCACTTGGTTAGTGAGGTGGACAGCATTCTCTTTCTGACGGTTCACCCCGGCTTCTACGGCAGCCAGTTCCTACCTGAAGTCCTGGAAAAGGTCCCCGAACTGCGCCGCACCCAGCCCGAGATAGAGATAGGGGTAGATGGTGGCATAAAGGAGGGCAATATCGCTCAGGTGGCGCAGGCCGGAGTTAACGTCATCTACGTGGGCAGTGCCATATTCTTGCAGCCACAACCCAGCGAGAGCTTTAGTCGCCTCTTAGCCCTAGCTCAGGAGGGCTCACGACACCAGGGCAGGTAGGCCGGTAGTTATGTTATCGCTTGGCCGGTCGCACCGGGTGGCCCCCGAACTGTTTCCGCAGCGCCGCCAGGAGCTTATTACCAAAGGGCTGGTCCTGGCGTGAGCGGAACCGCGTTTGAAGTGCCTGGGCGATAACTGGCACCGGCACCGCCAGCTCTACAGACTCCTGTACGGTCCATCGGCCCTCGCCAGAGTCCTCCACGTAGCCCTCAATACTCTCTAACCTGGGGTCTTCCTGTAAGGCCGCAGCCACCAAATCCAGCAGCCACGAACGCACCACGCTGCTATAACGCCAGATTTCAGCAACCTGAGACAGGTTCAAGTCAAACTCCCGCTTTGCCTGCATCAATTCAAACCCCTCGGCATATGCCTGCATCAACCCGTATTCAATGCCGTTATGAATCATCTTGACAAAGTGACCGGCTCCACTGGGGCCTACGTGCCCGTAGCCTTGTTGCGATGATGGTGCCAGCGTCTGAAAGACGGGCTCCATCCGACGAAACGCCTCAATTTCGCCTCCCACCATCAAACAGTAGCCTTCTTTAAGCCCCCATATGCCGCCACTGGTGCCCACATCCAGAAAGATAAGCCCTTTCTCAGATAGAGTTGCGGCTCGGCGCCTACTATCCTTGTAATTTGAGTTGCCGCCATCAATGATGATGTCGCCCGGCGATAATGCTGCGACCAAGGTATTGATGGTGCTATCAGTAGGCTCTCCCGATGGCACCATAAGCCAGACGGCGCGGGGTTTAGTGAGTTTCCCTGCCATCTCCGCAATGGAGGTAGCCCCAGTTGCTCCCTGCTTAACCACAGCCGTTACGGCTTTCTTTATGGGGTCATAAACCACCACACGGTGACCCCCGCCTAAAAGGCGTCGCACCATATTGCTACCCATGCGGCCCAAGCCAATCATTCCCAGTTCCATAGTTACCCCCTGTTATTGCTACGCTAATTCCTTGACCAGCTTCGTGATAGCGGCTCCGTCACCCCGGCTAAAGTGAATCCTCACAACCACCCGTCCCAGTAGTTGCAGTGCTTCAAGGTCTCCCAGAGCCTCGGCAGCAGCTACCACGCCGAAAGTGTAGGGTTGACCCGGGATGGGTAGAGCTTGCTCATGGCTGGAGGTAATCTGGAGGAATAATCCCGTATTTGGCCCACCCTTGTGCAGCTGTCCCGTAGAATGTAGAAAACGTGGCCCATAACCAAGCGTGGTGGCGATGTGGTGGCTCTCTACTACTCTCTGGCGAAGATTAGCCAGTGCTTCGTCAACCTCTGGTGTCTGGCGAAGGTAGGCCATAATGGCCAGGTATTTACCTTTTCCCGCCTGAGCCAGCAAGTCGGCAATAGAGCCAGTAGTTTCCACCTGCGGCAGGCGACCAGACACCGTGTACTCCTGCAATAAGCTCTGCGTACTGTCCTTGGCTTTCTGCACGTCAGGCTGATTAAAGGGGTGGATGCCCAGAATTGCCCCCACCACCGCAGTGGCGAACTCCCAGCGGTAGAATTCGGCGCCCAGGTCATACTTATCCCGCATCTTCAGAACTACAACCGGTTGCCCGGCAGACCTGATGCGTTCCACCGCCTCATCTGCGCCAGAATTATCGTCACCTTCCAGGCGTAAATAAATAAACAGTCGGTCGTCACCGTAGCAGCTCGGTGCTACCAGTGGCTCACCGACCACCGGGATGATACCCTTACCCTCTTTACCGGTACTCTCCGCAATGAGCTGCTCAACCCATAGTCCGAAGCTGCTGATGGCGGGCGATGTGACCAAGGTAAGCTTGTCCCGCCCCTGCCGGGCCAGAGTACCGATACAGACTCCCAGCCAGGCACCGGAGTTCTCAGGCGCCGGCACACAGGAGGCACATCCCTCCCGCACCCCGTCGGCCCGGTCAAGCAGCGCCGTAACATTAATCCCCATCAGCGCCGCCGGGACCAGACCAAAGTAGGACAGGACAGAATAGCGACCACCGATATCGGGTGGGTTTAAAAATAGGCGCCGGAACCCTTCCTTCTCAGCGAGTCCAGCCAGCGGTGTCCCCGGGTCAGTAATGGCAACAAAGTTCTGTCCACTTCTCTCTTTTCCTACGGCTGACGCTACCAGACTTTGAAAATACCGGAAAAGAGCCAGAGGCTCAGTAGTGCTGCCGGACTTTGAAGAGACCAGGAACAACGTTTGGGCCGGGTCAATAGTCTTGGTCACTGCCTGCACTGAGGCGGGCACGGTGGAGTCCAAAACTATCAGTTCGGGATACCCGCGGGTACTCCCCCAGACCTGGCGCAGCACCTCCGCCCCCAGGCTGCTCCCACCCATGCCGAGCAGAACCACGTGGTGGAAACCGGCGTCGCGCACCTCCTGGGCGAAAGACTGCAGGGACGGTACTTGCTCACCCATCAAGTCAGTAACGGTGAGCCAGCCCAGGCGGTTGGTAATCTCGGCTGGATCCGGCTGCCAAACAGTGTGGTCTTTCCGCCAAATCCTGCCGACTACATCCCGCCGATTCAGGTCGGCTAAGGCAGCTTCCACATCGGCCAGATATGTACCTACACTCACACCCTGAATGGGATTCATGATTTTGCTCCGCCTTTGCTGTGTTCTCTATCTCCCTGAAGAGCCTGACGCTCAATGGCCAAAACCTTTTCCAGTCGGCGGCGGTACCGTTCCTCACCGGAGAAGCGTGCCTTGAGGAAGGCCGTCACCAGTTCTATAGCTAGCTCCAGACCAATAACGCGCGCCCCCAGGCAGAGAACATTCATATCATCATGCTCCACCCCCTGGTGGGCTGAGTAGGTGTCATGGCAAAGGCATGCCCGCACACCCGGTACTTTGTTAGCAACGATACAAGCGCCGACACCGCTACCGCAGATAAGGATGCCGCGGTCAGCCTGCCCTGAAGCTACTGCCCGGGCGACGGCATATACGAAATCGGGATAGTCATCAGTCGGGTCAAGCGTACGAGCACCGAGGTCCCGTATCTCGTATGCATCACGGAGTCGGGTGAATAACTCATTTTTGAGGGTAAAGCCGCCATGGTCAGCGCCCAGTGCCACCCGCAGTTTCATGTCGTCCTCCTCTGCAATAGTCGCCGGGCTTCATCCAGCACATGCTGAGCGGTCAATCCCAGTTTCTCATAAATCACTTCACCTGGCGCCGAGGCGCCGAAGCGGGGTAGGCCAATAGCAATCCCATCCAGACCTACGTATCGTTCCCAGCCCAGCGGCGACGCCGCCTCGATAGAGACACGAGTCCGTATGCTGGGCGGCAAGACCTCATGGCGGTACTCTATCGGTTGGGCCTCGAACAGCTCCCAGGAAGGCAGAGAGACGACACGTACGGCAACACCCTGCTCCTGCAATAGTTTCCCGGCTGCCAGCGCGATATGCACCTCGGAGCCGGTGCCGATAAGGATAATATCTGGTGGAGTTGCTGCCTCCCAGAGAATGTATCCGCCGCGCCGCACGCCGCTAGCCGGAGCCATAATTCTCCGGTCCAGCACGGGCAGCTTCTGTCGACTGAGTACGAGTGCAGTTGGGCCGTCACGGTGCTCTATGGCTACTTTCCATGCCTCCACTGTCTCAGTAGCATCAGCAGGACGGAGCGTTATCAGATTAGGTACTGCCCGCAGGCCCATAAGCTGCTCAATGGGCTGGTGTGTTGGCCCATCCTCTCCCAGACCAACAGAGTCATGGGTAAAGATGTATATTACCCGCAGCCCCATAAGCGCCGCCAGGCGCACCGGGGGGCGCATATAATCATAGAAAATAAGGAAGGTTGCCGTATAGGGGATAACGCCGCCGTGGAGGGCCATACCGTTGGCGATAGCACCCATGGCATGCTCCCGGACGCCGAAGTGCATATTGTGGTCACAATCCTCTTCAAACCCGTAGTAGTGGTCTTGCAAAGTGGTCTTGGTCGATGGGGCGAGGTCTGCTGAACCGCCGGTAAAGGAGTGTACCCTCTGCCCGATAGCGTTCATCACCTGCCCTGAGGCTACGCGTGTGGCAACAGGTTTGTCCTGACCACTAAACAGCTCAGCCAGGTCATAGTCCCACCCCTCCGGGAGGTCTCCACTAAGGTCTACCTGCAGCTGTTGAGCCTCGTTAGGATAGGCTTTACGGTATGCTGTCAGATTAGCCTCCCACTCCTGCTGCTGCCGCCGCCCTCGTTCCTGCTCCCGGCGGAAGTGAACCAGCACTTCAGGCGGGACGGTAAAAGGCGCCTCATAAGACCATCCCAGACGCTCTTTAGTCAGGCGCATTTCTTCCTCACCGAGAGGCTCCCCGTGGGCCGAGGCAGTTCCCGCCTTATTGGGGCTGCCGTAGCCAATGATAGTGCGGCAGATGATGAGGCTGGGGCGAGTCTCTTCCGCTTGAGCCATCCGTATGCCCGAGTCCACGCCGGCCGTATCCATGCCGTCAATGGGACCGATGACGTGCCAGCCGTAGGACTGGAAACGCTGCATCACATTCTCAGTGAAAGCGATGCTGGTATTGCCTTCAATAGAGATATCATTATCATCATATAGATAGATGAGTTTACCCAAACGGAGTGTCCCCGCCAGTGAGGCCGCCTCTGAGGAGATGCCTTCCTGAATGTCCCCGTCGGAGACAATGGCATAGGTGTAATGGTTGATTATCTCATGTTCTGGCCGATTGTAGTGTTGGGCCAGCCACCTCTCGGCTACAGCCATACCTACTCCGTTGCCGAATCCCTGCCCCAACGGACCTGTCGTCGCTTCCACACCAGGGACGAGTCCATACTCCGGGTGACCCGGTGTCTTGCTGCCCCATTGCCGGAATTGCTTAATTTCCTCCAGGGGCAGGTCGTACCCGGTAAGGTAGAGCAGAGCGTAGAGCATCATCGAGGCGTGACCCGCCGAAAGGACAAACCTATCCCGATCCGGCCACTTTGGGTCATCGGGATTGTGCTTGAGAAATCGGTCCCATAATACATAGGCCATCGGTGCTGCCCCCAGCGGCGTCCCCGGGTGGCCTGAGTTTGCCTTCTCCACCGCATCCACTGCCAGAAAGCGCATGGTATTGATACATAACTCGTCAATTGTCGGCTTACCCATGTTCAACTCCAAGGAATGTTGTCATCATATTATAACCGACACTTTACCCAGCCAGCCAGTCTCTGTCAACTAGAAGTGCTATTCCACTACAATGTTGAAAATGCACTAGCCTCTCCTTAACCTATTATCTGCACAGCGAGCACAAGAATCCCGACCGCCAGAAATACAGAGGCGAGAACTCGCTCCGCAATGTAAGGTGGTAATTTTCCCTGGAGCCGTGGGCCAATCTGGGCGCCTATGATTACTCCCGGTACGGACCAGACGACTACATGCCATGCTGGTTGAGCGCTTAAGATATGCATACCCACGGCAAAGAAGGCGGTAACTGTCAGCACAAATGGCCGTGGCTACGGCTACCCGAGGTGGAATATGGCACCTGATGATAAGTTGAGTGGTGGTAATCTCGGGCAGGCCGGCACTTATGAGTCCGGTGAGAAAGGCACCGATACCCGCCAGTGGCGCGCCAATGAATCGGTTACACGTTCGATAGGCGTATACGCTACCATCTCGCGCCTGGATTACCGTTGTCTTCTTGTCCTGGTCAATAATGCTACGAGTAGGCGATGCGTTTTTCTGGGTGCTGTGGTAGAACACTATGACCGCCAGTATCGCGAGTGCTATGCCGAAGACGATTTGCAAGATGCCGGCCTCAATCTGGTATGCCAGGTACGCCCCGATGACCGCCAGTGGTATCGAAACCATGAGCAGTATGCGTGCCGTTTTATAGTCGACCACCCGCTGGCGGATATAGTTTATGCTGCCAAAGCCGGTACCAAAGACTTCGGTCATAAGTCCAGCACCGATAGCCTGGGCTGGCGGTAGCCCTATGATGAGGAGAAAAAAGGGGCTAAAGAAGAGAGCGCCACTAATGCCCGAGGAAAGGGCAATGGTAGCAATGGCTACCGATACCGGCAAGACCCACCACACCTGCAATGCCTGAGAAATATCCATCTATTTTAATACCCAAGCTAAGCCATGATGTTAAAGATACTTCATTAAGGCCGATCGAGTCTACTCGCAGCAGTACCCTCTACTTCTATTCCCACATTTTTATCAAACGCCACATAATCCTTAATCACCCTGGCCACTTCACTCGGTTCATAATAATACCAAGCCGCATCCTTATTGACTTTCCCTTCAACGACAACATCATAATACCCGGCCTGACCTTTCCAGGGACACGTATACTGACTCTCGCTGCCGCTAAGATACTCTCGTTTCACCGAATCGGGCGGAAAATAGATATTGCCCTCAACAAGTATGCCCTGGTCACTCTCAGCGATTACCTCGCCATTCCAACTCGCCTTAGCCATTTTCGCACCTCCCTTTTCTTTACAGTATAAGGATTTGCTCAGCCGCCAAAGGCAAAATCAATGTGCTACCCCCTGATTAGCTTCTCCATAACAGCATACCCCGCCTCAATAAAAAAGCCGGTGCTTTTTGCTTCCGCCTCGGTGAACCTCTTGGCCCCGTTAGTCGTGAACCCCGGTCCCCACAGCATAAACGGAACCGGGTCATCGGTATGGGTCTGAACCTTTAGCGGAGTTGGATGGTCGGGCATGATTAGTAGCCGCAGGGCGTTTGGTCGCCAAGAACGGAGCTGGCGGACAACCTCCCTATCTACCCTCTGGATAGCCGCTACCTTATCCGCAACGGAGCCGGCGTGTGCCGCCTCATCCGGCGCTTCAATATGGATAACTACCAAATCACGGTCTTCAAGCGCCTCAAGGGCGCCGGCTGCCTGAGCGGCATAATCGTTGTCCATGCCATCGGTCACTCCAGCTATATCTAGTGCAGCCATCCCCACCATGCGGGCTAAGCCGCGGAGCAGGTCAACCCTGGATGTCATCGCCGCATCAAGACCATAGACCTGCTTAAAGGCGGGCATATCCGGCACCTGGCGACTGCCCCAGAAGAGCCATATCATTGTCGCCGGGATATCACCACGTGCTCTCCGCGCGGCATTTACCGGATGCTCCCGGAGCACAACTTCCGAGCGCACCATCAGGTCGCGCAGCCGGTCGCTCCCGGGACCACTGGGCAGAAACTCAGCAATGGGTTTATTGGGGATATCATGCGGGGGAGTGCAGGTAGCCAGAAGGGTATCCTCCTGCCCCTGGAGCTTCAAGATGTGTCGGTAGCTGACGCCGGGGTAAAAGCGCACATTATCATTCCCCAGGTTCTGGTTTAAAGCACCAATAAGCTGTTTCGCCTCATCAGTGCTAATATGACCCGAGCTGTAGCTCCACATCTTACCATCACCAATAGCCACCAGGTTGCACCGGAAAACGACTTCCCCTTCACCAATGGTAATGCCCATACTTCTAGCTTCAATAGCCGCTCGACCCTGATAGTAGACCTTTGGGTCGTAACCAAGCACTGACATACAGGCGCAGGCACTGGAGGGTTCCATCCCCGGCGGCACGGTGCGGGCAAGGCCGAGAATACCCTCCTTAGCCATAGCATCCAGATTGGGAGTATAAGCCAGCTCCAGGCAGGTCTTATCACCGCGCTCAGGCAACGACCAACCGGAGGCACCATCAATTATCAGAATGCAATATTTCATCAATCTCTACCACTAGTTTGGAAATTATTTATCTACCTCTTAAATATAACTATTGCCGAATAGGTTAAATCCACTTATAATA
>SDBU01009645.1_pt1 | contig 10800 bp, 8 predicted proteins | sample 2277071 | NCBI WGS metagenome assembly SDBU01 (sample SAMN10397929, study PRJNA504765) | marine sediment metagenome | isolation source: marine sediment core GS08_GC12, 126 cmbsf | place: Arctic Ocean: Gakkel Ridge, Loki's castle | collected 2008
TGTATAGTCCGACCCTCTCCTCTATCCTGTAGAAATTCATAATAAGCAGCGAAACAATGCGGAACAACACGAGTATTGATGAAAAACGCAACAGCGCTAACGTCGGACTTAAGTTCTCTGATGGACTGATATACGTGCCGAAAAACAGTATTACGGTACCAGCTACTCCCATGACAAACGAACTTAGCAGCATAGTCGAGCGAAATTCCATCAGATCTTTATAATCTCTTGCTTTGAACTCCGCGTAAAATCGCATAACTGCGGTACGTAATCCTCCACTCAGAATGATCTCCAATAATGATATGGTTGCTAGTACGAGGCCCATTATCCCATAGTCTTCCCTGGTAAATACACGCGTGAAAATTGGGAAAGATACAAATCTAGAGATCATCATAAGTATTCCTCCCACAAAGTACCAAGAGAAATGTTTAGCTAACCTCTTATATATTGTTGATCCATTTGATTTGGCCATTTCCCTAGTCTTTCGCAACACGATGTCTGACCTACCTGCTAACCGACATCTGATCGTGCACATTTAGGTAAGCGTCAACCGGCACATGTTAGAATTTCCTTCATTTGGTCCATCGAGCTTAGAGAAGCTCACAAAGCGCATATATCTTGCGTGTTGAGTTAGCTATAACAGATCCGATCCTGTTTCTCACGAAAGCGATAAGATCATCCGCTCCAGCTATGTTTAAAGCAGTTATGTATAGCACATCATGACTCACACAGAGCCTCTTTAGCTCATAGATATCCGTCCCGTGGTTATTGAAACCTCTAATCAATGAGCAAGCGCATATAAACCCAGCTTCCCTTACAAGCTTCTTATGCAATTCATTGAAATCTTTTTCACCACCGTTGGGATAGCAAAAGGACTTAGGCCACTGACCAATCTTCTGCTTTATCATATAAGCCGAGTTGTATATCTCATCCCAAGCTTCAGACTCTTCTGATATCGTGCTTAAGATAGGATGAGTCACAGTATGGGCGCCTATGGATACTAGTGGGTCCTTGACCATTTCAGTTACTTCCTTCCACGACAGCATCCTATCTGTTTTGTGGGGTTTATCCGTTATATTCCCCAGAAGCTCATGTAGAGCATCAATTCGCCTGTCTCTTTCTTCGGGCGGCACCGTCTTCAGAGATTCAGTAACTTTCGTCATGGCCTTCATTCGGGCCCTCATATCTTGGCCCCATGTAAGTGTCTCAACCAGCCAATCTATTGTGACGGATTCTAGAGATGTCCTAGAAAACATATTGTAAACCCTCTGAAACCAGGGACTGTCTACTGTTCCAATAACTCCGGTTGTTAGAAAAAACGTCGCTGGAACTCGATACCGAATTAATATGGGATAAGCATTAAAATAGTTATCAGCATAACCGTCATCGAAGGTAATAACCATATAGCGTCTTGGCAAATGGCCGCCCGATCCAAGCAGTTGTATACACTTTTCTAAAGAAATAATTTTATAATATCTTGTCAAATATTTAATCAGCCTTTCAAATTCTGATCGGGTTATATGACTACTGCCAGATGTATCTTCATCATTAATAACCCTGTGAAAACATAGAATTCTAATTCCCCCACCTGAGGGAGCCAACATGACCATTTGTAGGAAATATACCAATCTTGTATAAAACAGACAGAAGTATAGGATATGCTTAATCAGACGTATTATTCTGTGCACGAATATTGATATTTCCATCATACTCCAGAAAATGAATTTCTCCAATCTATGGCCTGTCCATGTCGCTGTCTCCACGAACAAGGAACCAATCATCCCTGTTGGAAAGTGGTTCTGAGAGCAATTCTGGTTTATTGATCTTTATCATAAACCGCTCGTTGGAATCTCGTCTATGAAACCCGAGTTTTTCCAACATCACTTCGGTTTCTTTATTCAAGACATAACAAATGATGGTGGTAACCGCCTCTTCTCTTAAGTATTCGACAGCTTTTGCTATAAGTGGAGTAAGCCGCTCCGGCGCTACGAGAAAATCGACGATATATCCAACCCTTCTGCCGCTCTCGTGGCCGGTTCTGAGGATGATATATCCCGAGACCTGCCCCCCATGTTTCATCTGGAAAATTTTGTAGCTCATTCCTGGTAGGGATATATATCTCCAGTTTAGATAATTGCTGTCGCGCCGAGCTATTAAAGGGAAGCTCTGGGATACACGCTCCCAGAGTTCATCGAAATGATCATCGAAGTGGTCTATTTCATTTATTTGGACAATATATTTATCAGTCCTTCTAACAAGTTTAGCATCACGTAGATAGAGATAAAGATTCAGCAAATGGGATAGCCCCCAAGAGATTATAGGAACTCGCAGTCTCTTCTCTGCTAAAGGTCTGGCATCAAGAATTTTGACGAATCTAGGTACGAAGCCGAGGTCTGTCCACCCATCCTTGAGATACATTTGGTAAGCCGGATCATTGATCCCGAGTGCTAAGGAGATATCAGCCGCTTTATTCAATTCCTTTGCCAACAAGTATCCGACCCCCTTATTGCGAAATTTAGGATCTACCATAAGATCGATAGCCCATGAACAATGGTAATACGTATCCCTAATCTTCAACAGAACAGGAATAGCTCCCTGCTGCCCTGATATCTGTCCATCATCTTTGAAAATCCAGATTTCAGGTGTTGACGAGGGATTGCCAGGATTATCCAGAAACTGCCATTCCCAGTGCAGATCATCCAGATAACCAGGACGGTTAGGCCACATCCTCCTTCGGAAAGAAACAAGCCCAGCATAATCATCCGGAATATACTTTGAAATCTTGCTGTGCAATCGAGCTATATAGCTCATCTATTTGCTATCCTTCTTCCTCTGCTATCTGGCAGTAGAATTATCGGTGAGCAGGGAATCATACAGAGCCTCCATTTTCTGCACCATTCCGTCTAAGGAGAACATCTCCTTAAGCCGTTTCCTTCCCGCGCGCCCCATCTCTTCAGCCAACTCACGATTGCGTATGAATGTCATAATTCCATTTGCCAGGGCTTCGGAATCAGCGGGTGGCACAATTATACCTGTCTGCCGATCCACCAAGGCTTCAGGGTTTCCACCCACATCGGTAGCCACGACTGGCTTCCCCATTGCCATATATTCCAGCAGAACATTAGAGAAACCTTCGCTTAGCGATGGCAGAACTGCAATATCCGCGGCACTAATCAGATCGGGAATGTCCATTCGATGTCCGGTAAAAATGACATTCGATCCAATCCTCAATTCCTTCGCCTGCTTTCTCAAATTGCTCTCTTCCGTCCCCAGGAGTTCCGCTTCTTTTCCCACAATTAGAAGCCGAGCGTCTGTTACCTTATCCAATACACAAGACATTGCTTCCAGAAGGTATTTATGACCCTTGATAGGCCGCATGTTTCCTACCGCAATTATAACAAGGCAGGACGGTGCAATTCCCAATGACTGCCTAATTCTATTCGGCTCATATATTCCGTCTAATCTCTCCAGATCGACGCCGTTATGAATGGTCGCGATCTTACTGGGGCTGACATGCTCTCGGCTTTGTATGGTTATATTCAGCCTATCTGACACAGATATTATCTTATCAACGAAGTGGTCTATGAATCTATACGCCACAGAATGTCTTTTGCTAAACCAGAATCCCATGTCGCGTCTGCTAGATACTATTACTGGCACACCCGCCAACTTCGCTGCAATAGTCCCATATATGTCGGCCGCAAAATGATAGTTCTGGACGATACGTACCTTTTTTTCCTTCATAAACGAAACCAGCGGCATCAGGTTACGAATCGCGACGCCGCCGTATACCCTAAACATCCTGTTCACGCATATCTTCTGTACCTCAATACCTAGTTCCTCCATCTTATCAATAAGTGGGCTTCCATACGTACCCAAACAGCAGATTTCTGGTCTGTATTCCGTACTGGTCCTCAACTTACGGACCACATCAAATAAATGCCGTTCTGCTCCGCCGATGCCTGTTAAACTAGAAGTGATAAACAATACAACTTTTCTGGACACCCAAAACCTCTCAGGGTTAAAGAGAAAATCTCGTTCTATACGCGCCTTACTATCCTTTCTCAGACGTCAAACAACTATTGACAAGCTCTTTCATAGATGACAAAGTAGCTTTATTCGCGAAGCGAAAAATGAAGCACTTGTCAAATATATTAACGCTATTGAGTGGTACTGAACTCCTTTTCAACATGATATCTGAAAAAACTGAGAAACTTATATAGAATCAAGTATTTTTTCTCTATAAGACCTATTCTCATAGATGCTTTTATAGAAGGAATATTCCAAGTATAAGCCGTTGTAGACATTTTTGCAAACCCTCTTTCTTGAAAATCGGATAGTATATTTGAACCTATTGCGGGCCACAATCGATTCCCTCTATACTCAGGCAAAACATATCCATTATATAAATACCCTTCACCATCTTTGATATGCATTATCATATCAACCTCTGGTATATATTGATCTTCAACACTTACCCATATATGCGCCATAGTTTCATTATTCTCTTCAGCAATATAGCATAGATCGCCCTTCGCAAGCCTATCCCTAATACAACCATTTTCATAGTCTCCTGAAATTAACATAGTCCTCTTCAGAGACTCATAGAAATCTAGATTATCTTTGGAAACGACCCTAATTGTTGAGCTTAATCTAGGTGGCTCGATATTCACCTTTTGTGATAGATCCCTTTCCTGCAAGACCAATTTGTGCTTCTCAAAGAAAATATTGAATATTTTGGTAAGAACCTTTTTGAACAGATAAGAATATCCTTTTTCGTTAATCAGCCGTTTAAGTCTCTTGAGGGCACTCATAATGATCATTCTCCATGAAGACTGACCTGACTATAGCTCAAATATCTCTTCCAGTTTCTGCTGATCATATCCTGCTTTCTGCACCATGCTGAAAATGCCGCTACCAACCTGAGCTCTGACTTTGGGGCGATAGAGATTATCTCTCAATGACTCTGGCAGCTCATGCTCAAATGCTTTCACCAAAGGCAATTTCCAACAATCTTGACTGAAAAATTCTGGCGGGATTCTTAGCATCACATCAGCAAAATCCCTATCAAGATAAGGACTTACAGCTTCAATCCCGTATGCGCCCAACGTTTCGTCTGTTCTGCGCAAGTACCCATGTTCTGTTATATTCCTAAACAACTTCTCCCTCATTTCAATTGTTACCATTTCTTCATGCGGGATTCCAAATGAACCAGATGGACCATAGCTACCAGAAAGCTCATCTGCCCCTTCCCCGCTGAAACACTTCTTGACTCCAGCCTGCTTCACTTCTTTCCCTAGTAAGTAAGTTAATATCCCGCTATAGACATTAAAGTCACGCGGTGTGTGGCCTGGCAGTGTAATCATCTTAACTACTGGTTCCACGGCTTGAATTACCTGATCGGGCGAAACAGTCATTATCCGATGGTCTAGAGATAATTCAATAGCCGCCTTTTTCGCCATTTCTATGTCCCGATCTTCCGCTTCATAGCCCTCAACATGCAGACTAAAAGCAATATTGTTGTTTCTGGATTTCTGCAGAAGATAAGCCACAATAGTGCTGTCTACTCCGCCAGAAAGAGCAACCCCAACTTTTTCTGATGGATCAACATTAGAAAGTAACGCTCTCATTGCTTCCTGTAATTTTTCTCTTATTTGTCTCGCGTGTTTTCCCAAGACTTCGTCAAAATCTTCAGATTGCTCAATCGTCTGTAATTGCTCTTTACTCATAGTATTACCTTACCTTTTGTGTAAAGATTCTTGTGTATTCGGGAACTGAATACACAAGATATTGTGGTATATGGCTCAAAATCTTATGTTGAGGTGGAACAGAAAGATACTTTCCCACTCCGTTTTAGGATTTCTAAGTCTCGGCTGACGGGGTCAATCCCACTCCATCACTAGATGAACCACCGGCATTTTCGTTATTATGCGTAAGCTATGCTTACGGAGACCGGGTCAAATGATTCTGCAAAGAAATGCTCGAATATTTCTTGATCAGAACTACCAAGATTCTGATATTTTTTCAGCAACAAGGGCTTTATTGCCATAATACCAGTTGAGTCTGTTGGGCGTGCCTTTGGCCTCTTCAATAAGTTAGCTGGTATCACATCAGAAAAAGCCTGTACTAGTGGAACCTTCCAAACGTCTCCCTTCCGTAGAAAATTCGGAGGGATATTCACTGTATATTCGGCTACTCTGCGGGAAAGAAAAAATGTTCTCATCTCTGATGGTCCTGCATACATCATAACCTTTGCCGTCCTCATAAGAACACCCTTGTGTAAATTTTCCACTAGCTTTAATCTAAATTCTGGTTGGGTTATTTCTTCGGGGGTAATCTGAAAACTCCCCCAGCTACCATAGCTACCATGAAGCTCATCGGCTCCTTCGCCGTTGAAAACTACTTTAAAGCCATCTTTAGCGATTTGCTTAGCGAGAAAAAAATTGCATATTGCGTTGTAGATATTGAAATCCTTGGACCGCTTGTCTTCCATAGCGTAGACAATTTCGGGCATTGTATTTATTACGCTCTTTCTCGGCACATGAACTTCGATTAAATTCTTATCCAAACCTAATTCCTTGGCCACAATTCTAGCATGATATAAATCAACTCCTTCGACAATAGGCTCTTCGGCAATATGAAAAGAATATAACGTTAATTCCTGTCCCCGTTTCTTCATTATTTCGTTAATCAAATAAGTTGTCACGGTCGAGTCCAACCCACCTGACAAAAGACAACAGACTGGCACGTCAGAAATGATTCTTTCTTCTGCTGATTGCTCCAACAATCTTCTTAACTCGAGTCCTATCTCCTCAATATTCTCATAGCTGTATTTTTCTGGCTTTATTCCCAAACTGAAGAACTTCCATTGTCTCAAGGAAAAATCATCTAGATTAATCTCCACAATAGTTCCTGGCTCAAGCGCCTGTATTTCCTCAAGATTATAGTTAGATAATCCTAGAAATCCCTTAAACTCACTAGAAAAAACAAAACGCCTTTCTTCTTTATTGTAAATATAATGAAGAGGTTCTTCTCCTACCCAATCACGGAATATCAACAGTCGAGGGTAATCCCTGCTCTCATCAAAAATAGCCGCCGCATACATAGAGTCTAAATTATCGCAAAATCTGTCCCCCTTTGCTCTGTATAAATTAAGTAATACTTCGGCGTCACCTTCAGATTGGAATTTTAGACCGGTCCTCAAGACCTCCTTTTTCAGAGTGCGGTAGTCAAAAATCTCTCCATTCATAACTATGGCTGATTTTTTATCAAAACTCTCAACTGGTTGCATGGAGTTTCTATCATTAGGAGCGATAATGGCATGGCGCTTAAAACCAAACGAAATCCCATGTTTTTCCCATGATTTTATATCTTCTCCGTCATTGCCTCTCTTGATGTACCGAAGGCACTTTTTTATCTCTTCCGGCTCTACTGTTCCACCAAAAATCCCACACATAAGTCTATATTACGATTGACGCTCTAACCATTTTCTATATTCTGGATCAGCAATTCTAATTAGAGTTTATCGTCCATCCTTTATTGCACCAATGGCACGAACTAAAACTCAGCAGCTTGCGCTGCTCACTTCATAAGCTCAAACGACAACATTCTATCATGCCGCTGCCGTTAAGTCCGACAAAAAAAACGTCACTTGCTACCCATTCTAGCATACTGCAACCTTTTACCCTATCTGCTTCTGAGAAAGCGGTCTCTCAGTGCTTTCGACCTCACTTTCAGCCTGCACATCGTTCTATATACTGGCTCTTTTAGGGTAGGCTTGCTGATCCTCAAGGTGATGATTTCACGCTGTCCTTTCGCGAGGCGCTCTTTATAATCGAAAACTCCTGAGAGGAAATCATACTCCTTTGCACCTTCTGAGATGGCATCAGCAATTGCGCGGACATGAGCCTGCCTACCATATCTCACGTTTGAGATTTCTGAAACTTCCATTCCTGCCTGGTAAGAGTATATCTTATCCCTGAACAGAAGATTATACACACATGCAACTGGTTTTCCATTCAAAAGCAGCGATACCAGCTTTAGCCAATTCTCTCTGTGAGCAATTGAAATCATTTTATCATGGAACTGTCGAAATCTCTCGCTAGAGAATACACCGGGTTTCCCCTTCTGACTCCATCTAGACTGGTGCAAACGGATTAACATATCTTTGGCAACCTCGACCTCCTCTTCCGTTTCGGCTACTTTGAACACAACATCTCCCAGTTTATCCAATCTCCTCGTGCCCTGTCGTATTTTATGTCTCGTACTTCTACCAAGCTGACCCAAATATCCATCGAACGAATCAGGTAAGTCAGCATACAGAAAAGTGGCGCGATTGGATTCCATAATGTCCAGATTAAACTTCTCAGCTAAGCCATACAGTATGGGAACAACGGGTGACTCAACCTTCATTCTTGGCAATACAAGCTCATCCCAGATAATATTACCTGAACGGCATAATTGTTGGAAAACAGATTCCAGAACTTCCTCTTCTCGACCGTCCTCTATAATGAAATCCAGATACTCGGAATATATCTTGTCCTTCTTATCCTCTCCCGATGCAATGAACTCTATTCTTCTGTAAGGGATAAGATGAAAATATCTGATCTTCCGCCGTATAAAGGGCGCTATCCCAACTACTTTGTCGCCATCTTTGGCAACCAGTATCGCTAACTCCCTGCCATCTTTAAACACTTCCCACCAGGTACTCATCCACTCCCACGTGGTAGTTATATCTTTCACAGCACCCAGCGATTGGAGTTCCTTCCATGGCTTTTCAAGTTCCCAGAATTGCTTTTCATCACTTACCAGATCAACTTGCATGGAGTGGAGACCTCTCTTCCGAACATCAGGACTTTAGTGGTCTAATGGGCAAATGCTCTCTGTTTTCTAGAATGGGCAAGTTAGCGGTCATCTGGTCGATGTAAGTTGTGTTATTTACTAAGTTTTTTGCCCCAAACAACGGCGTATCAGCGTGAGAAAACCTGCCCTTACAAAAGTATGGTTATTTGCCGATGAAACCATTTAGTGGTTTGATCGCTTAATAAGATATGTTTCCCAAAATGGACAGGTTTGGGTTTCTCAAGTCAATGTAGATTATACTGTTAGCGGAATTTTCTGTTCCGAGTGGTACCACATTGGCGTGAGAAAACCTGCCCCTACAAAGATAATGTTATTTAGTGATCGTACCATTTAGCAAGAAAGCAAAAGCTCCCTTTGGTCTGTCTACATGTTTGCCCATTTCCGGAAAAACAGAATTCCAGTCAGAATATTGAGTTATCTGTTTGATAGTCAACCTATCTACTGCGGTATTAGTCTTTCTTTTACCAGATTGATAACCTGAAAATTCTCCGGTTCGTCGAACCTTTTTAATCCATCCGTTCTGCTCATAACACCATTTCGCACCAAATTTGCTATCTCAAACACATAGGGATGATAGTTGAACTGCTGTATATGCAACTCATTAGCATACGAGTTCAGCAGGCAGTTGGTGGAGTTAGCGTCAGTATCTTCGGGCGCTTCCCAACCAAGCTCTTTGATCTTCTCAAATATCCTCTCCTCACTGTAATCCAGAAAAGCAAGAGGACTAATATTGTATGGGAATCGCTCTGGATCACTGAAATGCCGCTCCTCCAAAAAATATGGGTCTATTAAATTCCCGACTATGCTAGACATTGGTACCTTTACTGCTTCCTGCATACTTCTAACCATAGATGGGTTGTTCTTAAACACCGAGGACGCGATAGGCGCCTGTCCCGGCGACCAGCCATAAGTTATGAATGGAATCCCTTTTTCTATGGCCATTCGCAGTGAGATGAATTTTACAAACCCCATGCAGGATGTACAGATGGTACTGGCGCGTTCCAATGCCTTCCTGGAGTAGAGACCTCGGGTCGCCGAGTGCGAGGAGGCGTTGAATATTCTCTTGAGGACATCAAATCGGGGTTTGATAAGGTAGTGATCAACACCCAAAGATTCCACGACGTTTCGTATATTTTCCACTGCCCTTTCCGAAACGAATCCATTGTCCACAGTTACCGCTAGAACACTAGCGTTATATTCCGTTCTAAGTATATCGAGAGTATAAGTGCTGTCTTTCCCGCCGCTGTAACACATCAAGCAGTCATAATCGCCTTTTGTGCTTTGGCTATCGCGTCGCACGCGGCGTTCCTCGAATAGCGACTCAAACTTAGCCTTGTATTTCCGCTTCTGCTCTTCGAGCTTTCTCGGGCCGCCGAGTGCGAGGAATTTGAGGCAATGGTTGCAGACGCCTTCCTCGTCAAACTTTATGCCGGGGAAAGTTTCTGGTAGAACACATTTTGTGCATGTTTTCATAAGAAATCCTCGATACTGGATGCTGGATGCTGGATACTGGATACTGGATACTGGATGCTGGATACTGGATACTGGATACTGGATTTGTTCATTGAGCATCAAGTATCAAGTATCGAGCATCGAGACTCTCAGTTCGGCTTTTCGGATCTTGCCTGTTAACGTTTTTGGCAGAGACGACGCGAACTCGATTATTTTGGGAACCATGAAGTTTTCGAGGCTTTTCTGGCAGTGCCTCAATACTTCTTTCTCAGACAACTCTACCCCGTCTTTGGGCACGACTATGGCCTTGATCACTTCACCCAGAACTTCATCTGGCACACCTACCACTGCAGCTTCCAGAACCCCATCGACCTCATATATGACGTTCTCCACCTCTTTGGGACTGACCTTTTCGCCCCTGCTTTTTATGATGTCGTCCTTACGTGCGACGAAGTAGAGATAGCCATCCTCGTCCATTTTGAAAAG
>SDBU01009646.1_pt1 | contig 10800 bp, 12 predicted proteins | sample 2277071 | NCBI WGS metagenome assembly SDBU01 (sample SAMN10397929, study PRJNA504765) | marine sediment metagenome | isolation source: marine sediment core GS08_GC12, 126 cmbsf | place: Arctic Ocean: Gakkel Ridge, Loki's castle | collected 2008
TGTGGGGATTTATAGCCACAAAATAGCCGTAAATGCCCGTTTTGTGGGGCCATGGCCCAGATTTGCGGCACAATTAGGACTTTTAAAACACGCTCTTAGCGAACTCTACCTGACCATTGGTGACCTGACCCAGGCCGTGGCAACCGCCCAACAGAGCGTAGACCTGGCCGACCGCAGCGGCGGTAAGTTTGAGCGATTGAAACAACGAGGAAAGCTAGCCAATGCCCTGCACCACGCGGGTTGCCTGCCGGAGGCCGAAGCCATCTTCCGCAAGGCCGAGGGGATGCAACGGGAGGTGGATCCGCAGCACACGCTCCTCTACTCCCTTGGTGGCTTTCAGTACTGCGACCTGCTGCTTGACCAAGGGAAGTATCTAGAGGTGCAGAGTCGGGCTGGGCAGACGCTGGAATGGGCCAAGCAGTACTTGGGGCGGGGCTTAGGGCTTCTTGACATCGCCCTGGACCACCTCTCCCTGGGGCGGGGCCACCTGCTTCAGGCTCAGCAGGAAGAAAGCCACGATTTCACCCAGGCCACAACCCACCTGAAGCGGGCAGTGGACGGCCTGCGGCAGGCAGGGCAGCAGGATGACTTGCCTCGTGGCCTGCTGGCCCGAGCAGAGTTGTGCCGGGTCACGGGCGACATGGACCGGGCCTGGGCAGACCTTGACGAAGCGCTGTCCATCGCCACGCGCGGAGGGATGCGGTTGCACGAGGCGGACTGCCACCTGGAGTACGCCCGGCTGCACCTGGCCTGTGGTGACAAGGAAAAGGCTCGGGAGAGTCTGGCCAAAGCGAAGGGGATGATCGAGGAGATGGGGTATCATCGGAGGGATGGGGAAGTGGCGGAGTTGGAGGGGAGGGTGTGAGTTTCGAGTTGCGAGTTTCGGGTTTCGAGTTGAGCCCGTAGGGCTTTGATCTCTCAGCACGGCGGTTCAGCGCCGTGCCTCGTCGGAGGCATCTACATGAACGCTCGCGAGCGACTGCTGACTGCGCTAGATGGAGGGGAACCAGACCGCGTACCCTGCGCGCTGAGCTTTTACCACGTGGACCTCAAGAGCCTGGTCCCGCCCGGCCAATATCGGCACGATCTCGTGGACGTGCGTTTTGTCGAGTTCCCCCTTTCGTCGGAGGAGAAGGAACTGGCTCGCCTGGCCCGGCCTTTTGCGCCGGACACGCGGCTGGGCACTCCCGCCCAGGTGACGACCTACACCCGCTGGGACTACCGCCCCCTGACTCCCGACCAACGCAATCCCCTGGCCCGCGCCCGCTCGCTGGACGACGTACGGAACTTCCCCTTTCCCGACGTCAGCCGGCCCTACCGCGTCGAGACTCTGGCCCACCAGGTGCAGGCGTTGCACGCCCGCGGCCTGGCTGCTGGCGGCAACCTGCCCCACCTGGGCGGCGAATTGTTCGAGGCTGCCTGGCGGCTGCGCGGTCTGGAGAATTTCCTCATAGACCTGCTCGAACGCCCCACCTGGGCGCACTTTCTCCTCGACCAGTTGGCCGACCTGGCCCGCCGCAACGCCGAAACGCTGGCCCGCGCCGGCGTGGACGTGTTGGCTCTGGACGATGACGTGGGGATGCCGGGGACGATGATGATCAGCCCGGCCACCTGGCGCGAGTTCTTCAAGCCGCGCCTGACGATGATCATCCAGGCGGCCCAGGCCATCAAGCCCGACCTCCGCGTCGTATACCACAGCGACGGCTACTTCGAGCCTATCGTGGGCGACCTGATGGACATTGGCATGAACGCCATCAACCCGCTGCAGCCGGACCACATGGACGCCGCCCGCATCCGCCAGCGGTTCGGCTCCCAGTTGGCGCTGTGGGGCACGGTGGGCCACCAGACCACCTTCAGCTTTGCCAAACCCGACGCCATCCGCAGGGAGGTCAAGCACCGCATCGAGACCCTGGGGCGCGCCGGGCTCATCCTCTGTCCCGCCTACGACATTGACGAGCCGGACATCCCGTGGGAGAACATCGCCGCCTTCCTGGAAGCGGTCGAGGCGTACGGTTAGAACAGATTGAATTGGAGGACATTCATGGCCATACTGATCACCGTTATCAAGGAGTGGGTCGAAAGCCTGGTTGTTGGGATGGGATACCCAGGGATCATCTTTGTCATGGCGCTGGAAAATGTGTTCCCGCCCATCCCCTCCGAAGCCATCATGCCCCTGGCGGGCTACCTGGCCGTAACGCAACCAGCGAAGTTTCACCTCCTGTGGGTTACCGTTGCCGGCACCATCGGCTCGGTCGTTGGGGCGATAGCGCTGTATGCCTTCGGCTATTGGGCTGACGAACCGATCGTGCGCCGCTTCATTCGTCGCTTCGGCAAGTTCCTCCTCATTTCAGAAGGAGACCTGGACCGGGCCATCGAATGGTTCACCCGCTATGGCGACTGGGTGATCTTCTTCGGACGGCTGGTGCCGATCATTCGCAGCCTGGTCTCCATCCCGGCTGGCTTTCGCCGCGAGGGCAAACCGATGCCGATGGGCCGCTTCCTGGCCTTCACTATTGTAGGCACGGCGGCCTGGAGCTTTCTGCTGGCTTATGCCGGGATGGTCCTGGGCGAGCACTGGGAGTCAATCATCGGGATCGTTGACCGCTACGAGCAGGTCGTGATCGTCGTGCTGATCGTGCTGATCGGCACCTTCCTATGGAAGCGGGCCATCTCGCCGCTGCTGCGCCGTCGCACCATAGATTGAGGTTGGCGTTTTTTCGCTTCCAGTAGTATAATTAGGGCTATAGCCTTTCGGCCCCATTGGAGGGGCAAGTTTGGAAGGAGGTGCAAACATGTCAGGACATTCTAAATGGTCAACGATCAAACGCAAGAAGGGGGCAACGGACGCCAAGCGAGGTAAGCTCTTCACCAAGCTGGGGCGCGAGATCGTCCTGGCGGCGCGGGAGGGCGGCGACCCTGCCGTCAACTTCAAGCTGCGCCTGGCTGTAGACAAGGCCAAGGCAGCCAACATGCCCAAGGACAACATCGAGCGGGCCATCAGGCGGGGCACCGGCGCCGAAAAGGGTGCGGATCTGGTGGAGATCCGCTACGAAGGCTACGGCCCCCACGGGGTGGCGCTGCTGGTGCACGTGCTGACGGACAATCGCAACCGGGCAGTGTCCGATGTGCGCCGCGCTTTCAACCGCTACGGTGGCAGCCTGGGTGAGAGCGGCTGCGTAGCCTGGCTCTTCGAGTCCAAAGGCTACATCACCATCTCCCCCAACGATTCCGATCCCGACGAGCTGGCGCTGCTGGCCATAGATGCCGGCGCCGATGATGTCACCGTCGGGAGCGACCTGGTGGAGGTCTTCACCGTGGCCAATGACTTCCAAAGGGTCAAAGAGGAATTGGAGAAGAATGGGATCGCCCTGAATTCGGCGGAGATCTCCATGCTTCCCAAGAGTGTGGCGGAGTTGGGGGAGAAGGAAACCATCAAGGCCATGATCCTCATTGATGCCCTGGAGGAGCTGGAGGATGTCCAGCAGGTCTCCTCCAACCTGAACATCACCGATGAGATGATGGCCAAATACGAATTGGTCGGATAGTCGGGTGGTCGGGTGGCCAGATGGTCGGGTGGTCAGATGGTCGGGTGGTCGGGCCTGCTCCCCTGCTCCCTTTGAGCTTTGGACTTTGAGCTTTGAGCTTTAGGGCTCTCCTGCTTCCTTGATTGGATAACTACCGATGAGCGAAAACGAGAACCTGGTCCTGGGGATTGATCCCGGCACGGCCATCACCGGCTACGGCCTGGTATGGGGTGAGAGCGGTGATCTGAGGCTAGTGGATTACGGGGTGATAACCACTCCTTCGGATAAATCACAGCCCCAGCGCCTGCAGGAGATCTACCGCCAGTTGACGGCTCTCATCCAAGAGCGGCAGCCTGCGGAGGCGGCGGTGGAGAAGCTCTTCTTCAGCCGCAACGTTCGCACCGCTCTGAGCGTGGGACAGGCGCGAGGGGTGGTCCTGCTTGCCATAGCCAACGCTGGGATCGCTGTCCACGAGTACACACCCCTGGAGGTCAAGCAGGCGGTGGTCGGCTACGGGCGAGCCACCAAGGAGCAGGTGCAGGAAATGGTCAAGGTGCTCCTGGGCCTGGATACTGTGCCCCAACCCGACGACGCCGCCGACGCCATCGCCGTGGCCATCTGCCACATCCACTCCGCTCGGATGCTGAGCCTGGCCAGACAAGCTGAGGAAATCGAGAGAAGATGATCGCCAACCTGAAGGGGAGGATCGAGGCCATAGGGAAGGATTACCTCGTCGTCGGCGCGGGGGGGATCGGCTTCAAGGTCTACGTCCCAACCTCGGTACTGGAGACTGCGGAAGGGCTGGGCCGCCAGGTGGAGCTCTCCACCCACCTGCACGTGCGGGAGAACGAGCTGACCCTCTACGGCTGCGGCAGCGAGGACGCGCTGGCCCTTTTCGAGCTGCTGCTGGGCGTCTCGGGCGTGGGCCCCAGGGTGGCCCTGGCCATGCTCTCCACCATGCCAGCCGATTCGCTCCGCCTGGCCATCGCCCAGGGGAACGCCGCAGCGTTGACCAGAGTGCCTGGCATCGGCCCCAAGATGGCCAAGAAGATCGTCTTTCACCTCAAGGACAAGATTGCGGTCGAGGTCGGCCCAGAGGCGGTGCCCTTTCTCACCGACGCCGACGCCGAAGTCATCGCCGCCCTCACCAGCCTGGGCTACAGCGTGGTCGAAGCCCAATCCGCCATTCAGTCCCTGCCCGCTGAGGAAATGGAAATCGAGGAAAGAGTGAGGTTGGCGCTGGGTTACTTCGCCAGGGGGTAATTGTTGAGGAGGATGAACCATGCAAGCAGTCCGCATTATGACCAAGCCGGAAAAGGACGGCGAACTAATTCTCAAGGACCTGCCAGTGAGGGAGGGGGTTCCTGTGGAGGTGATCATCTTGACTCAAGCGGTGATTGACGAGACCGCCCTGATCCTCTCAGCGCTCCAGCACGATCCCGGCTACGCCTTTTTGCGCGATCCGGCTGAAGACCTCTACACCGAAGCCGATGTGAGAAAGGTTTCCTGATGACTCAGCGCGGTGATGTGGTGCTGGCCCGCTTCCCCTTCACAGACCGGATCGGCACCAAGATCCGTCCCGTATTGGTGCTGGCAGAGGTTCCGGGGCCGTATCGGGATTTTCTGGTCATGTTCATCTCCTCGCAGCAGAGACAGGCTATCTCCGGAGTTGACGTTGTTCTGGAGCCGACCGACCCTGTTTTTGCTAGAACAGGCCTCAAAACCGCCTCAGTGTTCAAGGTGGCAAAAGTGGCTACTCTTTCCGAGGCGTTGCTCATCGGAGCCATCGGACGGTTGGATGGTGAATTGTTCAGGAAGTTGATCAAGCAACTGGTGCACCTGTTGCAAACTGGTCGGTTGCCCTGAGCGATACAGGGAGGCTAGGACTAGAAGCCGACGCCGAAGTCATCGCCGCCCTCACCAGCCTGGGCTACAGCGTGGTCGAGGCCCAAGCCGCCATTCAGTCCCTGCCCGCTGAAGAGATGGCGATAGAAGAAAGGGTAAGGTTAGCGCTGGCTTACTTTGCTCGAGGATGAACATGGTCGCCTTTGGGGCAGTGAATTCGCGGGGGTAAGAGCTATGAGCGAGTACCTGATGAAACAGTTCCGGAAGCGCTGGCAGGCAGTAGCGGCCCTCGAGAGGGAAGAACAACGAGAGGCCTCTGTCGCCTTGCGCTGGCAACAGTTGAATGCCATCCTGAGGCTAGCGATGGGCCTGGGGTTGCCCCTGAGAGAGCAATTCGAGGAAGAAATCGTTCGCCAGCGCTGGGCCAAGTTGAAAGGCACTCAGCTATGACCGCATCCAAAGAGATCGCACCGTTGTTAGGCCCCATAGCAGCCTTGCAGCGGCTGCTGGCGCGTTTCGGTGATCAAGGCATGGTTATTGGCGGCGTCGCTGCCAGCCTGCTGGGCAAGCCCCGCCTGACCGCTGATGTAGATGCAGTTATCCTCCTGTCTGTAGAGGATCTGCCACACCTGGTGGAAGCAGCCGCACAGGAAGGACTCTTGCCGCGCATTGCCAATGCAGAAGACTTCGCCCGGCGGCATCGGGTTCTCCTCCTGCGCCATCAGGAGAGCGGCATCCACGTGGACATCTCCCTGGGAGTGTTGCCTTTCGAGGTGGAGGCTGTGGAACGCAGCATCGTTCATCATGTTGGTTCGCTCGCCATCCGTCTCCCCACCCCAGAGGATCTGATCATTTTCAAGGCAGTCGCCCATCGGCCCCAAGACCTGCTGGATATTCAGGCGATCATCGAGAGCCATCCCGACCTGGATCAAGAGCGGATTCGGTATTGGGTCGGCGAGTTCGCCCAGGTTTTGGAGATGCCAGAGCTCTGGGAGGACATCGCTTCCTGGCTCATTTCCCCACACAGAACTCGCTAAAGATAGTCTCCAAAAGATCTTCGGTGACCGTCTCGCCAGTGATCTCGCCCAAAACATTCGCGGCCGAGGTGAGATCAATGGCCACGAAGTCGGCGGGCATCCCTCGCGCGTGAGCCTCCTGGGCACTGGCCAGGTGATCCGAAGCCCGCTTCAAGATGTCCTTGTGGCGGGGGCTGGAGACCAAGGGCTCATCGGAGGCCAGCACCTGGCCAGAGAAGACGACCTCCACAATCGCCTCCTCCAACTCCTCTAATCCCTCTCCTGTCAGAGCCGATATCTCCACCCGCGTCGCCTCAGGCAGAATGTCAAAGTCACCCCCCGCTCGAGGCAGATCAATCTTGTTGACCACCAGGATGGCGGTCTTGCCCGCGGCCAGGCCAGCGATCTGGTGGTCAGCTTCGGCGATAGGCTCGCTGCCGTCTACGACCAGGAGGGCCAGGTCGGCCTGATCCAGCGCGCTCCGGCTGCGCTCGATGCCCAACTGCTCGATGACGTCTTCCGTCTCGGCGACGATGCCAGCGGTGTCCACCAGAACCAAAGGGATGCCCTGCAAGTTGAGGGTCTCCTCCAGGGTGTCGCGGGTTGTGCCGGGTATGGGGGTGACGATGGCCCGGCTGGTGCGCAAGAGGGCGTTGAGCAAAGACGACTTGCCCACGTTCGGCCTGCCGACGATGGCGGTGCGGATTCCCTGGCGGTAGATGATCCCCCGGTCGGCGTGGGCCAGCAGCTTCTCCAACTGCCGGCGCGCGCCTTCCAGATCGGGCGCGATGTCCCGCTCTGGGATCTCATCATCCTCGAAATCAATGGTCGCCTCCAGGTAGGCCAAAACGTCTATGAGCTGTCCGCGCACAGCCCGAACCTGGTCGGAGAGCCGCCCTTCTAACTGGCCCACGGCCACCCTGAGCCCGGCCTCGGTCTTGGCGCGCACGATGTCCAGCACCGCTTCGGCCTGGGCCAGGTCTATCCTGCCGTTGATGAAGGCCCGCAGCGTGAACTCGCCTGCGGAGGCCAGCCGCGCCCCCTGGCGCAGGCAGAGCTCCAGAGTACGGCGCAGGGGAACGATGCCGCCGTGGCAGTTGATCTCGGCTACGTCCTGGCGGGTGTAGGTGCGGGGAGCCTTCATGTAGGAAGCCAGCACTTCGTCAACGACCTCGGCGGTTTCGGGGTCAACGACGTGGCCGTAGTGGAGGTAGTTTGGAGTTTGGAGTTTGAAGTTTGGAGTTTGAAGTTTGGTAGGTTTGCCCTTGACGAAAATTTTCTGCAGGATGGCTAGAGCCTCAGGCCCGCTCATCCTGACGATGCCGATCCCTCCCTCGCCGATGGGGGTAGAGATGGCGGCGATTGTGTCATCTAAGCTATACATGTTGCACCCTCAACGAACAGAATGCGTATTGCGTAGTGCGTATTGCGTGGGTCTCAACGGAATACGAAATACGCAATACGCCCCGCAACACGCAATACATCACTACTCTCCGCTATTCTTCTCCATAAAGCTCACAATACTTTGCATAGTGCTCATAGACCTTTTCAACGTAGAGGCTGGTCTCGGCCTTGGATATGCTCTCCACGAAGAGGTCTTCGTCACCATTCCCTGTTAGCTCCAGCCAACGTCTTGCATTGCCAGGCCCGCCATTGTAGGCGGCCAGGGCAGCGAAAATGCTATTGTCAAAATCCCTCAATTGTCGGGCCAGGTACCAGGCCCCGAACTTCACATTAAGGTAAGGCCGATAGAGATGCACGTTTTTGTAGTCTGGCCAGCGCAACTGGAGGGCAATCCACTCCCCAGTGGCGGGGATAACCTGAGTTAGACCTTGCGCACTAGCCCAGGAGGTGGCCTGCCCTTCGAAGAGGCTCTCCTGCCAGATGAGAGCGAAGAGAACCAAAGGATCAAAGCCATTAGCCTGGGCCTCGGCCAGCACCAGATCATGGAAGTAGAGGGGGTAAATCAAGCGTTGCAAAAAGCGCGGCGCCTGGCTGACCGACTCGGCGGGGGAAAGCATGATCAGCCGCCTGGCACAAAGGATGGATAGACGATACACACCCCGCTCGCGGAAAGCTAAAGCCAGTTGATAGAGAGTCAAGGGATCAGTAAGCACTTCTTTGCGCAAGACATCGAATTCTGCTCTGGTTTCCCCCAGCAGGCCCACCGCCAGCAACTCCTGGCCCCGCTGGAAGCGCGAATCCTCTTCTGTCGCGGGGCTCAGACTAGCCAGCTCATCATCGCTGCCAATACCCTCTACCCAAGTAGCCAGCCAGGCTTCGGCCGCCTCTCGCTCGGCCGCCTCGTCAGGCGAGACCACAACACCGCTATCGGAAGGCCAGAGAGCGCTCCCCTTCTGATATAAGTGTCTGGCTCGTAGGCCGTAATACCCCTCCTTGTCTGCAGACGCCACCTTCTCCAGGTAAGTACGAGCCTCCCCTACTCTGTCCAGCTTGATCAGCGCCTTTCCTACCCAAAAGAGGGTTGGAGTACGTAGGTCGGATTCCTCGTAAGTATCCAGCAGTTTCTGCCAGGCTTCAATGGCTTTCTCGCCTTCATCCAAACGATAATGGCACAGTCCCGCCTGGAAGAGGGCGGTTGCGGCGTGCTTTCCCTGAGGGTATCTGGCCTGCAAATCCAGGTAACCGCGGGCGGCTTCGGCGTAATCCTTATCCGCCTCGGAGAGGGAGGCCGCCCGCCAAAGCGCCTCCTCCGCCAAGTCGTGACCTGGGTAGAGCTGCGCAAACTCTCGATAGGTGCTCAGAGCCTCGTCATGCCGACCTTGGCTGACGAGAGCCTTAGCCTTCCCCAGCCAGGCGTAGCCAAAATAGCTGCTCGTGGGGTAAGAGTCAAGGAGAGCGTCAAACGCGCTCATGGCCGATTCATAAGAACCTACCGCCAGGTAAGCAAAACCGATGTAGTAGTAAGCATCGCCCGTATGATTTGGGTTACTCTCGATGTAGCGGAAGAAGGCCCGGATAGCTGGCCAGTAAGCGCCAGCATAGTAATCCACCAGCCCTCGCTGGTAGTCATCCACCTCGACGCCGGCTTCCACCAACTCCACTAACGCCTGATAAGCATACCAGGCCTGAGGGTAGCGATCCACCGCTTGCAAGAAGTGCTGGTGGGCCTCCTGTGTCTTCCCCCACTTCAGGTAGGCCTGGCCGACCCGGTACTCAAACTTGGCCCGCTGGTCGTTCTTCTCCGCTTTTCTGAGAAGGGCCTCATACCAGGTGATGGCCTCAGCATACCTGGCAGCGGTTGAATAAGTATCGGCCACCTTCTCCATGAGCTGAATTTCCCGATCAGAGCCTGGGGATTCTCTGAGAGCTTCCCTATAGGCCGCGATAGCTGGAGGGTAATCCTCCAGGTTCACGTAGCAGTCGCCGATGAGCTCGTGTACGTAGCCGGCTATGACATCTCTCTGAGCCAGGTACTGGCGGTAGTATTCGATGGCCGTCGTGCAATCGCCCATCCGTTCATAACTTGTAGCCATACGAAAGATAGCTTGGGCGCCGCGCTCATCGTCAGGATAATCCTGCAGGAATCTCTCGAGGGCCTCCTCCGCCAGTTGATAGTCCCCATTCAGAAAGTGAGTTTCGCCGATGAGGAAACTGGCCTCCCTGGTTCCCTCCTCCGCAGCCTTGTTAGATAGAACTGCCTCGTATTCAGCGATGGCCCGTTCGTAGTCGCCATTTCTCTGGTAAGTCCGCCCTGCCTCCAGGCGCTCGGCTGGCCGAGGCGTCGGGGTGGGGGTAAGGGTGGGTGTGGGGGTGGGGGTGAGAGTAGAAGTGGGCGTTAGCGTAGGTGTAGGGGTAAGCGTAGGTGTGGGGGTGAGAGTAGAAGTGGGCGTTAGCGTAGGTGTAGGGGTGCGGGTGGAGGTGGGCGTAGATGTATGTGTAGAAGTGAGAGTAGGTGTGGGTGTGCGGGTGGTAGTAGGAGTAGAGGTAGGAGTAAGAATGAGCGTGGGTGTAGGTGCAGACGTGGGCGTGACTATCGGTACTGGCGTAGTTGTAGGGGATGGTGCGTTCTTCTGTCTCCGGCAACCCATGACCGTGCAAGCCAAAGCCAATGAGATTGCTATGATTTTCCAATATGACAGCGAATTTCGAGGATTTACCGAATTTGGCGTCGTGAATTCGGTGAATCCTTTCGATTCGCTGTCATATCCGCCCAACAGCCATCTAATAATACTCAACAGAGAGACCGCCGTTCTCCAATTCATACCCTTATTATCCCCACATTGGCGAGGATTGTCAACTTACGTGAGTTTGACAAAATGCCCTAGATATGTTACTATAAGCCCCAACAACTTGATAATCTGGACACTCTTATCCAGAGGGGTGGAGGGACCGGCCCTGCGAAACCCCGGCAACCGGTTTGGAGATTAGATATTGGATATTGGAGGTTGGAT
>SDBU01009647.1_pt1 | contig 10799 bp, 9 predicted proteins | sample 2277071 | NCBI WGS metagenome assembly SDBU01 (sample SAMN10397929, study PRJNA504765) | marine sediment metagenome | isolation source: marine sediment core GS08_GC12, 126 cmbsf | place: Arctic Ocean: Gakkel Ridge, Loki's castle | collected 2008
TAGCGAGCCCCATCACTGCGCTTCTAACAGAGCGTGACGCCAGCAACGGCCAGTTGTCGGCACGATCTACATACATCTGTGCAGCAAACACCGCTTCACTGGCCCGGGCGCAAAAATTGTTGTCCTGACCGCCAGATTCTTCAATCTCAGAGGCCCTGACGCCCATCGCTCTTAAAGATTCGGTCACACCACGTTCTTGTCTGGCGAGCTTTCCAAGAGCAGCAATAAGCCTGCCCGCAGATCGGGCGCCGCGATCTGACCCATTGATCCATTTCTCCGCCCACTGATTAAACTGCTCATTCCCGTAAATCTCGGTGATTACCATCAGCGCAAAAATAATTTTTTGATCGGTTGTTGTTTCTGGAACGTCCACTTCGCGCACGTCCATGCTGATTGTTGGAGAGCTGGTATCAACATCAACTGTTGTAAACAGCATCTGCACCATTTTCGGCTTGTCCAGTTGTGCATGCCAGGGATTCAACATAATCGCAACCAGGGGCGATGTACCTATTTCAGAAGCATTCTCGGCAACGATATTGTTCGGCACCTGTGATAAAAAAATGCTGTGGCCCGGGACAATGCAACTCCCCCGCCGGGTGTGGTTTTCTGAATTTGTAAGCAGGTATTTTGCCATTTCTCCTCTCTGTGACTCTTATGCTGATTCCCTAGTGGTAGAACTTTTGCTTCTCGATTGCTTTATGAGAATAGAGTATTCAGACTGGTATTCCAGCGTAATGTGAATACTTCACAAACAACAGGATAAACGGATGGAAACGACAGATGAGCTTTCGCTGCGTTCAACAACGCAGATTTGGCAGCTCATTGGACGACTGTTATAACTGTGATTATGTGTATTTCAGGAACTACTGGCGCGTGAGTATGGAAGACAAATCAGATCTGAACCTGACCGACGATCAGCTGCTACGTTACAGCCGCCAAATCATGCTGCCATCCATAGATGTTGCCGGACAGATGAGATTGCTTGGTTCCCGGATATTAATTCTGGGGCTCGGCGGCCTTGGCGCACCGGTCGCCATGTACCTTGCCGCCAGCGGGGTCGGGCACCTTGTGCTGGTTGACCACGATGATGTTGAGCTGTCCAATTTACAACGCCAGATCATTCACGAGACGGGTTCTATCGGGAAACCAAAGGTCGAATCCGCCAAAGCTCGCCTGGAAAAAATCAATCCTGAAATTGACTCAACGCTAATCAGACACAAGCTCACCGGGCCTGAACTTACTGAACAGGCCAAACTTGCCGACGTTGTTGTGGATGGGACCGACAACTTTGAGTCCCGTTTTCTGATTAATCAAATATGTGTTGAGACAAAAACACCATTGGTTTCGGGCGCGGTGATACGGCTGGAGGGGCAGGTTTCTACCTACATCCCTGGCAGCAACAATTGCTGCTATCGCTGCCTCTATCATGAGGGCGAAGTGGTAATGGAGACGTGCTCGGAAAATGGCGTACTCGCCCCGGTGGCAGGCATCATCGGCAGCATCCAGGCGACCGAGGCCATCAAGGTGTTGCTGGGAATGGAGGGTATCTTGCTGAATCGCCTGCTTTTGCTGGATGCGACGACAATGGAGTGGCGGACGATAAAGATGAAAAAAGACCCTGCATGCCCGGTCTGCGCAACCACCACCGCTTGATCAACTCACATGACAGAAACACCAGCTGCGAGAGAAAGTACTGTATGGGAGCCAGCACGGCCATGTTCCCGGGAGTGATTTCGCTATCACCCTGTATTTTGTCGCAATCTGTAACGCCCCGGCCGGCCATTGCCTACAACTCACTGGCTTAGTGAAAAATAATACTCCGTAACATTTGCCAGTGTTCATCCCAGCCATCAAGGGGTGATACATTGAATCCGCTGCGTATATATTGGGCTATTCGACCCTCCAGGTAGGCCATTAACAGAAGTGCGCTATCGGTGGCCGACTGCTGTGTCGTCTCAGACAGCCTGGCTTCACGCAAGACCTGCTTCAACTGGGTTTCCAGTCGATTAAAAAACTGAGTCATGCGTTTGCGCAACTGGTCGGATTCACCGACCAGCACATCACCATGCATCAATCGGGTAATGCCGGGATTGCGGTCAGCAAAACCTAACACCAGCGAAAGCATGGACTGTAGCTGGTGGTCGGCACCAGACGACTCACTCAGGATCCGGTTAATACGGGTAAAGACAGTCTCTTCGATAAACTCGATGAGCCCCTCGAACATTTGTTCTTTGCCCGGGAAATGACGATACAGCGCGGCTTCGGAGATGCCAATCTCCCGCGCCAACATGGCGATTGTGACATGTCTTCCCTGAATTTCCTCGAGCAAACGCGCCAGCGTTTGTAATATTTCCTGCTTGCGCTCACTACCGGACGGACGCGGCACGGTCTACCTCCTGTAACGACGAGGCCAAAATAAATGAAAAGCGTCTGATTGCATGACAACCGGAAACGGCATCAGGGATTAATCAGCGTACCGACACCTTGATCGGTAAAGATTTCGAGAATAACTGCGTGCGGCACACGGCCGTCGATAATATGTGCAGCCCGTACTCCACTTTTAACCGCATCGAGAGCACAGTTCACCTTGGGCAGCATGCCACCCGAAATGGTCCCGTCATCAACCAGCGCATCAACCTCTCTCGCCGACAGGCCCGTCAGTAGCTTGTCCCCGGGATCGAGAACGCCGACCGTATTGGTGAGCAAAATCAGTTTTTCGGCCTGGAGTGTAATGGCTAGCTTGCCGGCAACAATGTCCGCGTTGATATTATACGCTTGGCCATTTTCGCCCACGCCAATGGGGGCAATCACAGGAATAAAATCACGCGTGTCCAATAGCGCCACCAATTCGGGGTCAATTGACGTCACCTCACCTACATGACCGATATCGACAATTTCGCTCGGCATTCTCTCACCCCATTCCGCTTTCAGCTGCATCTTCCGGGCCCTGATCAGCCCGCCATCCTTGCCCGACAGCCCCACGGCCTTGCCACCATGCTGGTTGATCAGGCTGACGATTTCCTTGTTCACCAACCCGCCCAGAACCATCTCGACAATGTCCATAGTCTCGCTGTCCGTGACACGCATCCCCTGCACAAATTTGCTTTCTTTACCGATCTGATCCAGCAGTTTGCCGATTTGCGGACCACCTCCATGCACTACTACGGGATTCATTCCTACCAGCTTCATCAGGACAATATCGCGAGCGAAGCCGTGCTTTAATTCCTCATCCACCATGGCACTTCCACCGTATTTAATGACGATGGTCTTGTCCTGGAATCGTTGAATATAAGGCAGCGCCTCGGCAAGAATTTGTGCCCGCTCGGCGGCGGTTTTTGGTGACAGTGACACGGTCCTGTAGCCTTTTTGTTATGGTCAGTCTGACATTACCGCAAGCGTGTTGCGATGTCAGCTATTGACTCAAAAAAACAAAAGGGCCTGATGGCCCTTTTGCACCAAACAAACTCTACCAGGCTTAGGCGACATCTACACTGATGCGTTTGGGTTTGACTTCCTCTGCTTTTGGCAGCGTTACCTGCAGTACCCCGTCCTCGTGAGTAGCTGTGACTTTGGACTCATCTATGTCGGTGCCAAGGCGCAGGCTGCGCATGTATTTTCCGTAACGACGTTCCTGGCGGATGACGCGTGCGCCTTCTTTCTCTTCCGTTTCGCTTTTGCTCTCAGCGCTGATAGTCAGCACTCCATTTTCTACCGTGACGTTCACGTCTTCCTTGCGAACACCGGGGATCTCGGCACGTACAACAAATTCGTTGTTGCTCTCGCTGACATCCACCGTCGGTACCAGGTCGCGGTTGTCAGCCTCAGTAATGAGTCGCATAGGACCAAAGAATCCTTCGACCATATTGTCAAAATTGTAATCTAGCCAACCAAGCGGTTGGCTACTACGGGGTCGAGTTACCAGACGCATAATTCATCTCCTTTCATTCATTCTTCAACATTGCACCAACTACCGGACTCCTGCAGGAGTGATAGTGCGATTAAACTTCTATAAAAGAAAAATGGGGACGCGCTCTTCTATTTCAAGAAGCAATTAAGAAATTTTCGGGGATAAAAAATAGTCTGTCACAGAATATATCGGGTCAGATCCTCGTCCTGAATAAGTTCGCCCAGGTTATCATTCACATACGCAGCATCCACCTTAATGGTTTCGCCCCCTCGGTCAGCGGCTTCGTACGATATTGTTTCCAGCAGGCGTTCCATAACAGTATGCAAACGGCGCGCGCCAATATTTTCCGTGGTTTCATTTACCTGCCACGCCACCTCGGCTACTCGGCGAACTCCGTCATCGGAGAATTTGAGCGTTAAACCTTCCGATGCCATCAACGCCGCATACTGTTCGGTCAAAGAGTCATCAGGTTCAGTCAGGATACGAACAAAGTCGTCTACACTGAGCGCGCTCAATTCAACACGAATCGGCAGGCGGCCCTGAAGCTCCGGGATCAGATCCGACGGTTTACTGAGATGAAAAGCGCCCGAGGCGATGAAAAGAATATGGTCGGTCTTTACCATGCCATATTTTGTGGAAACGGTGGACCCTTCGACTAGCGGCAACAGGTCGCGTTGTACGCCTTCCCGCGACACGTCCGGCCCATGGCCCTCGGATCGTGAGGCAATCTTGTCTATTTCATCGAGAAATACGATGCCGCTTTGTTCAACCCGCTCAACGGCCATAACCTTGATGTCTTCGTCGTTAATTAGATGCCCTGCTTCCTCCTCGATCAATAATTTTATCGCTTCACTGATTCTCAGTTTTCGCTTACTGGTGCGCTGGCCACCCATGTTCTGGAACAGGCCCTGCAACTGGCCGGTCATTTCTTCCATGCCCGGTGGCGCAATGATTTCCACACCCATGGACGGCGAACTGAGCTCAATCTCGATTTCTTTTTCATCCAGATCGCCTTCGCGTAATTTCTTGCGAAAGCGCTGGCGTGCCGTACCTTCTTCAGTCTGTTGACTTTCGTCTTTGGCACTGACGGCAAAACCAACATCGCGTGCCGGCGGCAGCAGGATATCCAGTATACGATCCTCGGCCTGATCCTCGGCACGCTGCCGCACCTTTTCCATTTCCTCGATACGGGTCATCTTGACCGCGGAATCCACGAGGTCGCGGACAATAGAATCAACCTCACGACCAACGTAACCAACCTCGGTAAATTTAGTCACCTCGACTTTAATGAAAGGTGCCTTTGCCAGGCGCGCCAGACGGCGGGCGATTTCGGTTTTGCCAACCCCCGTGGGACCAATCATCAGTATGTTCTTCGGCGTAATTTCATTACGCAGTTCTTCGTCAGGCACCTGGGACCGGCGCCAACGGTTGCGTAGCGCAATGGCTACCGCACGCTTGGCGTTGGTCTGACCGACGATGTGTTTATCGAGTTCCTGAACGATCTCCCGTGGTGTCATTTCCGACATGTTTTACACAATCTCCAGTTCTTCGATGGCGCGGTTATGGTTGGTATATATGCAGATGTCGGCGGCGATTTCCAGACTCTTTTCAACAACAGCGCGCGCATCCAGGTCTGTATTGGACAACAATGCGCGTGCCGCAGCCTGCGCGTAGGGACCACCGGAACCGATCGCAATCAGTCCGTCTTCAGGCTCTATCACATCACCGTTACCTGAGATAATTAACGATGCAGTCGCATCTGCCACCGCCAGCAATGCCTCCAATCGTCGCAGGCTGCGCTCTGTACGCCAGTCCTTCGCCAGCTCCACCGCCGCACGTGTGAGGTTACCCTGATGTTTATCAAGTTTACCTTCGAAGCGCTCAAACAAGGTAAAGGCATCGGCCGTTCCGCCTGCGAAACCGGCAATCACCTTGTCTTTATACAGACGCCTGACCTTACGAGCATTACCTTTCATAATGGTATCTCCCATCGATACCTGGCCATCGCCGCCGATTACGACATGATTACCCTTGCGTACCGACAAGATTGTTGTTCCTCGAAACTGCTCCACAAAGTCACCTGCGCTTATATACTGATAGAGAAATCTAAATGTAATGCCTCTCAAATGTTTTTCAATCCCGATTTACTCACATTTATAAAATTTGCCGGTTCTGGCTGGCTCTATCGGCCCGATTAACGTCATTATCCTCCCCAAAATCCCGCTCTCCTGATAATCCACTATACTTGTTTGGAGTTTTTAGTGATCTCCGGTAACGGAGCGCCCAGGGGTGGGACGTGTCAAGATTTGATTCAAGATGGGGGCGGTATGCCCGCCTGCTCGATGGCCCACACAAGTTTGCAGACTACGACTGCGAACGCAATACCATATCGGTCGAGGAGTTATTCGAGCGCTATAACGAACTGGGTTTTCTCTACCCCGCAAAACAACTTGAACTCGACCAGATCTGGGACAAAGTTCGTCACAACTGGGTGCAAGCCTACAAACTGGGTGGCGATATTCTGCGTGTTTACACCTATCGTTCACCGAATGGTGAATTTGCCACGACAACGCTGTGGCGATCCAGTCAGGATGGCTGGACAGCAGAACATCTGGTGGCAAATGATCCCGTTGCGGCGATGATAATGGTGCTGGGTATTTTGAGTGACGGTATCCCGGATGGTATTAAATATGTCGAATCATGGTACCGGCCTACAAACCCCTACCCCAATCGACTATATTCTCGTGCCACCCGGGATATAGGCAGCAGTTGCTCCAGCATCCGCGTATACAATTATCTTGCGGTCAACCCGGACAGACTCAAAGAACACTTAACAACTAAATTTATCTCTGAAGAAGCCAAAACGGGTTCACTCGAATTATTTGAACTGGCATGCGAGACCCGAGGGCATATATATGCCACGGGTGAAGGGCTGGCCAATGCCGATATATCGCATTCGGCCTTACACAAACTCTTCCAGACAGTTGGGCTGACACGGCAACGGAAAGTCGTATTGCTGTATCGACCGGTGGAAGAGGTTCCCGTAGGTGCTGCCATTGCCTACCGCGGCCCACTTGGATTCAACCTGAGTCTGATCGAGAATCGATGTGACATACTCCTTGGGGACAGTGTGATGAACGACGAGATTCTTCCAGCAATTGCGACATTAATTGATGGAGTCCGGGACCGTTATGATGGATTTCCTCCGGGATATATTCCGGTTATTGGTGACAACAAGGTCCAGGACGCCATTCTTACAGCGTCAGCAGGCCGTCTGTTGCGGCGTTATGCCCATTTTGGTGTCACACAAGATGGTTTAGTAAAATGGTATGACTCGGTCGTGGATATTATTGGTCGAGTCATTCGCCATCGCGCCAAAAAAGAAGCACGCAATAGCGTCACCCGAAATGCCTGATAAAAACAAATACATCATGGATGATCCGCGTGAAGCCAGGAGACTGGATGAAAAAGTCGATTCCGCGGACTGGATCAACAAATACTTCGGGAGAATCAGTGATGCGGGGGAAATTACACTGGAAGTGGGTTGCGGCCCGGGCACACTGCTTGACGGCATAAAAACGCAGCATCCAAATCTAACCGTGTTTGGTATCGATATTAGTCATGAACGCCTGAGCTATTCCCTTACCCGGAATTCTATCAACCTGGTGCAGGCAAACGGCCTGTCACTACCTTTCCCGGCAGCGAGCTTCGACTCGATATTTACGCGATTCCTTCTGGAATACCTATCTGAACGCGAACAGGCCGTAAAGGAAATATATCGTGTCTGCAAACCAGGGGGTAAAATCCTGCTTCAGGATCTCGACGGGCAATTAATGACAAACTGGCCGATCGACACTCACCTAGCATCGCAAATCGTAAAAATAGCAGAGGTACTGACCGATACCGGGTTTGATCCATTTGTTGGTCGAAAACTTTTCTCCATGGCCAAAGCAAGTAGGCTGAAAAATATTAAGGTATCCGTCGAGCCCTATCACCTGATTGCGGGCACGGCTACAACCGAACAACGAAGTCAGTGGGAACTGAAGCTTGATATAGCGCACCCTCTCATAGCAAAAGCATTAGGCAGTGGAGGAGAAGCGAATCTTTTTATAAGTCATTATCTTGAGTATCTTGATAACCCGGATACGTTTACCTATTCGAATCTCATCACCGTTGTCGGAACAAAACCATCAATCGATGGTGAGTGAGTCTTCCGGCTCCATTGGCGGACCATAGCGTGGCAGGCGCAAACGGAAGCTGGCAGATTCCCCAAAATGCCCGCCTGCAATCAGGTTCCCGCCAAGGCGCCTTGATAAATAGCGCGCCAGTATCAATCCTAATCCACTATCCGACCCCGGGCTAAGATGATAGGGCATAAATAGACGAACCCTGTCTTCAGGCATCGATCCAACACTACTTGTTGATAACTGGAAAATAATCTCCTCTTTATCTCCCGGTAGCAATTCGACTTTAATCGATATTTTCTTATCGCGAGATATGGCAGATAAATATGAGGCCACCAGAAATAATGCTTTCGCCAGCTTTACCGGATCAGACCGGAAGGCAATACCCTTTTTAGACTCACCAGAGAATTCAATCTTGCCCAGATTCTGTTCGGCAAAATTCTGGACAAGCGGCATGATGATAGTATCGATGTCGATGCCAACGATATCAGGCGACACTGCCTTTACCTCAAGTGCATACAAGTCCAGCACATCTTCCATTATCGAGGACAATCGTCCCGTTGAAGTCCTTGCCGATGTCAGGATTGTTCGATATTGATTCAATTTGTCTTTATCCGACTGAATAATTGCATCTTCAAGCCGATTACTGATTGTTCTCAGGTATCCCCTGATCTCATCCGCTTTGGTATTGAAATATTCGTTCTTGTTCTGCTCCCGACTAGTGAGCAGCTCAAGCGTCTCCTCCAGTTGCTGTCGCGCTGCATAGTGCTCACGAAATCTATAAACATAAAAAAATATGGAAAGATCGACTAGCATATAAAATGAAGCCTGGATAAAGAGCGCCTCTAGGCCTAATGGGTAAAAATCGCTCAGGCCGAACAACATTGCATTGGTTGCGAACCAGTAAGTCATCGAACCCAGTTGCGCCAGAACATGCAATTGCCAGCGCCACGGTAGCATAGCGGCAGCCCCGGTATGCACCATAATGACACCGAGAAAATAATCTGATTGAAAGCCGCCAAGATAAACTGTCATGTGTGACAACGGCATGGTAAGAGACCACATCATTAATAGCGCTGTAATATAGGGGTAGCGGCGCGTAATTGCTGCGCGGTCAAGCAATGCGGTTAGAAATATCAGGCCTACTGCAAGGACACGCAGAAGCACCAAGATTGTTACCTCATCCCTGTGGAGCATGTAGTCCAGGCCTACGAAGATCCACATACCCGCCGCACCCATCACACGGGCTAGCGACAATCGGCTATAGAGGAACCGGTCTGACCAGACTTGAAAACTTTCTCTTGAGCTAGCTGCCATTCCAATCAACTATTAATTTCAACATTTAGAACTGAGGAGTTTATTCTTGAATGCTACTGGTCTATTCAATACCAGCAATATCCTTGAATATTATCTTACATAATTCTAGACGCAGATAAGGGGATATCAAGCGATATAAGAGACCTCTACCTTGAACACCCGACATTTACTCAAGAATTTTTGCTGAATAGTACGATTAATTTTTGAGTACGTCGGTTTCGTTCTCCGACTTGGCGATAATGACTGCACCACAGGAGTCGCTAAAAACGTTAACACTTGTGCGACACATGTCGAGGATACGATCGACGGCGAGAATCAGGCCGATGCCCTCTGCCGGCAAACCGATGGCTGCAAGGATAACCACAATGGCCACCAGACTGGCGGCAGGAATGCCGGCCACACCAATGGATGTCAGCAGTGCAATCAATACAATGGTAAACTGAGTTGCAAACGTCAATTCCAGCCCGTATGCCTGGGCAATAAACATCGCCGCCACACATTCATACAATGCTGTACCATCCATGTTTACGGTCGCACCCAGTGGCAGCACAAAACTGGTGGTGCGATGGGAAACGCCGGCGTTTTTTTCCACACACTCCATGGTCAGTGGCAAGGTGGCTGAAGAAGAAGATGTCGAAAACGCAGTTAGCAGCGCTGGTGCCATGGCGCGATAATGGCGAAACGGATTTACCCTGGCGATAAATTTCAGTAAAAGCGGTAGTGTAATAAAGACATGCACTGCCAGCGCCGACAACACCGTTAGCATAAATACCGCCAATGGTATAAAAGCTCCAAAACCGGTGCTGGCAACCACTTTCGCCACCAGCGCAAAAACACCAATGGGGGCAAACTTCATGATCCAGTTGGTAATGCGCATCATCACTTCAAATATGCCCTGCCAGAAATTGCGCATGGTCTCCGCATATTGATCATGAATGCGTGTCATAAAGAAACCGAACAACAGGCTGAAGAAGATAAGGCCTAACAGTTGACCATTGGCGGCGGCGGCAATCACATTGGTGGGAACCATGCGTAGAAATACCTCAACCACGTCACCCACACCCTTGCCGGCGGTTAGTGCCAGCATGTTACTGGTATCGGCGCTCATGCCCAGAACTTCCCTGGCCGGTTTGCCATCGACAATACCCGGTGCAAACAGATCAACCAGCACCAGCCCCACCAGAATAGCCAGCAAACTGGTAGTCATGTAATACGCCAGCGTTTTGATACCGAGACGGCCAAAGGCGTCGGACTGACTGGCGCCGGCCATACCGCTAATAATGGAAGACACCACCAGCGGAACAATCAGCATTTTTAGCGCATTGAGGAACATGGTGCCAAAAAATTCGTAGACGGAATAGAACGAAACACCGAGTACCGTGGCGTCTACA
>SDBU01009648.1_pt1 | contig 10798 bp, 4 predicted proteins | sample 2277071 | NCBI WGS metagenome assembly SDBU01 (sample SAMN10397929, study PRJNA504765) | marine sediment metagenome | isolation source: marine sediment core GS08_GC12, 126 cmbsf | place: Arctic Ocean: Gakkel Ridge, Loki's castle | collected 2008
GAATCTCGCCTTCACCGGAGTTTTCAATCTTCTAGGGATCACGCTCGCTGCCTTCGGCATCCTGCCCCCGGTCCTAGCAGCAGCCGCACAATCGATCCCTGACATCGCCATCCTGACCAACTCCTCGAGATTATTGAACCAGTGACCAACTCATCCGAGGGGATGCACAGGGTACTTATACTTGTCATCCTTTAAGGAGTTGATTGTCTAGGGGAGAGCTGGAACTCTAAGCGTTTTGAATACAAACATTCCAGGTCGCTTCGCTTCCGAATTCTCGAGAGAAACAAGTATATGTCATGCTGAGCGAATCGAAGCATCTCATTCTTCGAACATACGGGTTCTTATTGCCATGAACGAGATTTTTCGTCGCGGAGTTTATCCTGCGAAGTCCCCGACCGAAGGGAGTGGGGAGCGAAACCGAAGGGATACTCAGAATGGCATTGGCCACGACCCTCTCTTTATTAAGTTCTAGATCGCAATCTTGACCGTGGATGATTCTCCACTCCTGGGCTCAGCAAGAGCGCTATCATGGGTAAATCTTGGTGACGCGCTCGACATATTCTACAGCGCCGCCGCAAGCCTCCAGGTCGGCTAGCGCTTGCGAGACAGTAGACCAGTCGAACGGGTCGCGCGCCCCCTTAACTTCCCAGAGCGCCTCCTGCAGGCAGCCGGGTCCGGCGTTGTAGTTCGCTAGGGTGAGGCGCCATAAGTCGGGGTAGGTGAACACCTTACCCGGCGCCTGGCGTGAGACCTGGCGGACAAGTTCGCTCGTTTGGGCACAGTTCGCCAAGAGAAGTTCGGCGAAAAGATCTACGCTTCGTTCAGCCTTATTCAAGTCGATTCCGTTCGGACACTCGGGGCAGTTTACATCCGCCTGGATAGCTAAAGCCCCGCGCAGGAGTTCTTGGTTGTCCTCGTCCAACTCGTGGTAGCGGTAGGCGCAGGTTTCTTCTGATAGCACCAGCGGGCAGAACTGTTGGTAAAAGGAGACATTCCAAAGCAGGAGCACATCGCCACCTTCGGGATGTAGACCACCAAGACCATATTCTTTAAGACCCGGAAATCCTAAGGGCCAGAACTGACTTTCCTGGGCGAAGAGGGCTTTGATCAGCTTGGCAGGAATGCCCGTTTCCTCCGCTACCTGTAGAATGCGGGTATCAAAGCGATCTTGCCAGACATCCACCGCCCCTCGGGCCTGCTCCACACCACATACACTGGCAGTGCCATCTGGCAGCAGCCCCTCCCAGGGGCATTGCGGTGCTTCGACAAAACCCCAGCGCAGCAAGCGACCCGCCAGCAGCTCAAAGGGCTGGTCGGTTGCCAGTCCGGATGGATCCGCTGGCGTCGTCAGCCAAACGTGTTGGGGATCAACAGGCGGGAAAGATTCCCAGGTGAACGCACAAGCTGCGACGGGTTCACCCGCCCACTGTGTGCTGAGCACCTCAATTTGCCACACTTCTTTGCCGGGTCGCTCTAGCCAGGCGATCGTCACCGGTCGCACCAGCGCAGTGTACTCCTCCGTTTGGTCTCCGTAGCTGGAATCGGCCGAAAAGACAATCTCCATCTGCTGATTCTCATAAGACGCCAGTTCGATGCGGCAGGTTGGTCCCTCACATTCGAAAGGATCATCCCCAATCACCTCAACATGCACAGCGGTGATGTGTTCGCCCTCCAGAGGTTCGAATGCAGTCAGTATCAATTTGGGGTCGCCAACACACAGATGCGAGAGATTGTTGTCCTCACAGCCGTCGAGGGAGATGGAAATAGAAGGACTGGGTAGTTCTTGGACGACGACACGTTCGCCCTCGAGGTAGCCGGCGTAGAGCAGGTAGAGACCATCGCAGTCGGAGGTGTCCTCCCCGTCGACGGCTTCGAGGCAGGGGGATGTATCCACCCATTCTTCAAAAGTAGCCAGCCCACATACCTTCGACACTTCATCCCAGGTGGGCAGACCAGGGTGACCGACAAGTATCTCGCAGACTTGTTCACCATTCGACCATTGCTTCAGCCACCACAAGTAGCCCTCGTCGGCCACCTTTTGCACAACGCGCCGCTCGGGCGGATCGCCATCCTGGGCGAAGGCTGGCAGGAACAGGAGCGCTAAAGCGATCAGGGTGAACGCCAGCGCACCCAGCGCCATCCGGCTCCAGCGGCCCGAGAGATGTTTCATATCAGGGCTCGGGATCGCCAGTTCGTCCGGCGTGAGGAGGGCATCCATGAAATTGGATGAGTAATCTTTCTAAATTCGTGCACGGTTCGTCCTATGAATCTCTTATAATGACAGGTGTGTGCGGAACTTTTGCACACGAACTAACGTCTTAGAATCAGGATGAAAAACAAACACTTGCTTCTTGCCCTGCTTATATTTCTACTCAGTGCCTGTGCAGGCTCGGCTGAACCGACCCTGCTGCCAAACCCAGATGGCGACAATTCCAGCCCCGTTGCACCTTTGGCATCCTCCGCGGAAGTCAAAGCGCCGGCGATCGAGGCCAACAAGTTCGCGACCGACAATCAGGAGAGTGTTGTGATTGAAGATGGCGCACTTCCCAGCGGCGCCGAGTCGCTCGTCGTTTTGGTCAAGGCCGATCTCGCCCAGCGACTGGGTGTCGAGATTACGGCCATCACGCTCGTTATCACCAAACCGATCACCTGGCCCGATGCCACGTTGGGCTGCCCGAAACCGGGCATGGATTTCTCCCCCGTAGAGATTCCTGGGTATATCCTTCAGCTAAAAGTAGATGGGAAAGAATATATGTACCACACCGACGATGTAAGCCGCGTGATCCTGTGCCCGGCTGAAGGGGAACGCCCGGACGATATCTTCATCATGCCGTAGTCACATTGCAGGCGCGACTTGAGAGCCCGCCGAAACGGGCTCTCTTTCGATCACAATGAACGATTCTCCTTTACTTCGATGGGCGCACCTGGACTTGCATGAAGCTGCCGTGTGCGCTGACGGATTTCACGCGGATCTGAGTACCCGTATTCGGTACGATCACGCTGCCCATCGGGTTCGCGGGATCGTAGTAGCTGTTGTTATCGTCGAAGATTGGAACCGCCGGTAGGCTTGGGTGGGTAGAAGCGACCCCTTTACAATGCAGGGTAACCTCATCCGTGGCCTCTAACCCGAAAGTAGCATCGTAGGTCTGAACACGGTTGCGCCAGACACTGCCGCCAGCACAATACAAAGCGTCAGGGTGCGCATCGACCGGCAGCAGCAAACCGCCACAGCGGCCTCCAGCACAGTTTGCGCCAACGTCATTGCTTGCAAACGAATTGTCCCAGTAGCTGACCAGCATGCCGTCCTGGTACGGGAAGTGTTCTACCCAATTGCCGCCAACAAAGTTGTAGGCATTCGCAAGACCTGCATCGAAGCCGCGATACTGTCGGAATTCGACCACATAGTAGTTGCTGTAGAACGCGGACTCAGTGCCGGTGGTTGTGCGGAAACCAGCGAAGGTCCAGCCAACATCGGTTTCAGCATCATCCAACGGGTAGCCTGTGATGGAAACATCATCGACCATAAAACCGGGCTCTACGGCAGCCACATCGGTCCAGTAGCGGAAGCCGAGCAGCACATCGCCAGTGTAGGCCGAAAGGTCAGCCGTCAGATCGACCCAACCACCTGAGTCCCCTGTGATCCCGTTACCGAAGTTCTGGCCGTACGGATCATAGTTAGTGGATAGGTTGGTTGCGACATTACCCCAAGTAGCTCCACCATCGGTCGAGACGACTAGATAAGCGTAATCCCAATCTAGCTCGATCTGCACATTCACCTTTGCTGTGAGCGAGGATCCTGGTGCCAAATTGAACGATTTCGTCATCCAATTGTCCAGGTTGTTGCCCGCGCCACTGTAGTAGAAGTAGTCTCCTGAATACGGATCGGCGATTACTTCTGTAACTGCTTTGGGAGGTAGAACGACAAATAAACCTTGAGCCTGCTTGGTGGTGTACTCGGCCGGACCAAGTTTGTGTTCAGATTTCGCGCCGGCAAAGGCTACCTCGTAGTCTAGCCACCCAAGCTGGAATTTCTCCCAGACGCCGAAGTGATTGGGCTGTGAGCCGATGTCGTAATCGTTCTGGCTCAGCCAGGAACCGGAGGACATGACGGTCCAGAATCCGGTCCCGTTTTCACCGGTGTAGTCGTACAGATCCGGCAGACCCAGATCATGGCCGTACTCATGCGCAAACACGCCCACGCCGCCATTCTCGGGGTTGATGATATATTTGTTAAGCCAGAAGGCACTATCGCCGATCTGGAGGCCACCGATCAAGAACTCGGGGGACGGTCCCTCGAGACCGACCAGGTTGGAAAAAGCGAACCAGCTGTGGCTCCAGATGGCGCAGTCGCCCAATGCCCCGCCGCCGGCCTCGTTGCCCTCGCCAGCGTGCAAGAAGTTCATGTGGTCGATATAGCCATCCGGCTCATCAAAGTTGCCGTCGCCGTCCCAATCATAGCGATCCCAGATGTCGAATTGACTCAGGTAATCATTGATTTCCTCGGCGGTTTTTCCAGCCGCGATTTCCTTAGCATACCAGTCGTTGACTGTATCTCTCAAGAAATACCAAACGGCATTGCCGCCATCAGGATGGGCTAGGTCGTCGTCATAGGTACAGGCATCATTTGGAGCCAGTGCCCAATCTGTCACATCACCATAAACGGCATAGCGGTTGGATGAGTTCTCGATGTAGAACTGCCGCATCGAGTTTACTCCGTCGCCCTCAGCGAAGAGTAAATCCAGATAATGGTCACGATTAAAATCTTCCACCCAGAGAGTGGTGTTGTCCACGCTTCGGTCGGGCTCGGCGATATTGTTGTGGGGGAAGTCACCGAATTCGCCCAAAACGGTCCAGACTGGATCTTCGCCTTCGCGAGCTAACTCTACATACTGGCCGCGGGCCACTTCATATGTCTTCCCATAGGCTTTACCATTGACTGCAGCATCCATAGCAGTTTGTTTCATCGCCCTCTGTTCAGCCGTCAATGGATCCATGCGGTCGTCGACCTTCGGCGCATCCGCCGGGTCGTTGCCATCCACGGGACCAGAGGCGAACGTGGTTAGGGGCAAAACAGCCACCAACATGATGATGATCGCCAGCATCGCTAATGTTCGTTGCTTCATCTACGTATTCCTCCTCATCCTTCAAAGTAGTTTTCGATTAATTAACACGAAATTGACTCATTGGTTTTAGTTTACTCCGAGCACCACCTCCTTCATTTGATGTTTCGATTTTCGATTAACAAGAAAGCCCTCGATGAAAAATCGAGGGCGCGTATGTGTCAGGCAAGCAAATTCAAATGATTGACGTAAGGATGATATCCTTTCGCAGTTCCACCCATATTTTAAAAACTCCCTCCAAGGAGTAGTACCAAGATACTAGCACTCCAGCAGGCCAAAATCAATGGCCGCGGGAAACTTTAAGGCTAAGGTGTCCCTAATAGTGGACGCCGTGGTACCTCACGGCGTCCACTGCTCCCTTTGCTGGTTGTCCAATAGCGAACATGTTTTTCGCTACTTACCCTTCTTGTCTTTATCGCTCGTCTCTTCGGTCGATTCCGGGACAATCATCGCCTCGGGCTCTAAAGTCGAGTCAAAGTTGGCACCATCATCCTCGGGCATCTCGGTCTTCTTACCGGAGTCGTGCGGGACACCTACGAGCACCTCGCCAGAACAGGTTCCACCATGTCCGTCATCGGCAGTGAAGGCGATGTGATAGACACGGCCATTCCCATCAGCGGTGCGCTCGGCGCGCACTTGGGCAACGCTCGTGCCGATACCTTGACCATCAGGCCATGTGTTGCCATCTCCGCCATCGTCAACAAGCTCATCCTGGAAGATGCTGTCGATCGTGATTGTAAACGCATCGCCTTCCGGATCGGTCACCCCTAGGATTTCAACAGCAACGAATTTATGGTTTGCAGGCCAGAGCAGGTCCACACTCGGCATCGCCTCGGCGCAAACCGGCGCCTGATTGAGCACCTCTATCAAGACGGTATCGGAACCGAAGCCTCCATCATCATCGGTCACACTAAAGGTTAGAGTGTAGAAGCCCTCTACCCCAAAGCTCGTGGTCGCAGGGACTGCATCTCCATACTGAGCTGAGTCCCAAATATCCTCTACACCATCGCCGTCTAGATCCCAGGTCCAAGCATAGTCATTATCCAAGATACCTGCGGGATCGGTCCAGCTGCCTTCCACCAAGACCACATCGTTGCGGTTGACGGCCTGATCAGGTCCCGCTTCAGCGGTTGGCGATATGTTCTCAATCACGATATCAGCCGTTGTCATATCGCTGAGACCAGCAAGGTCAGTCACTTGCAAACCTACAACCAGGGTTGCTGGCCCATCCTCGTCAGCCGCCGAAAAGGTCGGATTCGCACCAAGAGCGTCGTCATAGTTTCCATCGGCGTCGAAGTCCCATTCATAGAGAAGTGTATCGCTTGGGTCGGGGTCATAGCTTCCCGATGCATCGAGGGCGATGCTGCTGCCCTCGCCAACGGTATATGGTCCTCCCGCATCTGCCACTGGCGGACCGTTCAAATTGAGACCGATTATCACCGGATCATGGTCAGAGGAGCGATAGGCGTCCGGGGCGTAGATGGCATCCTGGGCATCCTTCTTATAGCTCATATCGTAGTCGATCAAGCTGGCTTCATCGGCATTGATATGCCAGACCGTGACGCCAGAAATCTCAGAACCCAACGCACCGTTCGCCAGTGCGTGGTCGAGGTAACCCAACTGCCCATCAAAGACATAGGAGTAGGCGTTCTCGCCAAGATACTGATAGACCAGGTCGCTGTAACCGCCTGCGAGGATGGCATCAATCGGGTCTTCCTTATCGTAGGCATTCAAGTCGCCAATAATGAGGAAATCAGCATCTCCGCTGCTGGTCGGATCGGTCGCCAGCCAGTCCACAAGGGCTTCGGCGGCAGCCGTGCGAGTCAGGTTGCAATTACCCGCGCCATCATCCAGGTCAGGATCGCCAATCGCATCGCAGTCGGAACCCTTCGACTTTAGGTGATTGACCGCAGCCGTGAAGATACCTCCATTGGCACTATCCATAAAGGTTTGTGCCAGCACTGGGCGGTTCTTGGTATCGATGAAGCGGCTATCTACGGATGTATCTAGGACTGCATAGTCCCCAACCAGAGAAACTGTTGCCGTTTTGTAGATGAAGGCAACTTTGATCGCGTCACCACCGATGTAACCGGTGTCAACGTAAGCGTAAGTTCCAGCGCCGACAACGGTGTTGAGGCCATCTACCAGATCCTGGATCGCTTCAGTGTTATTTTCGATCTCTATTAAACCGACCACATCTGCATCCATGGCTGCCAGGGCGGCAAAGATCTTCGTCCGTTGACGTTCAAATTCTTCGGCAGTATCTGCGCCGCGACATCTTAAATCTAGGTTGGGTCCACAGATTTCTGCGCCAGTGTCAATGGTCGAGAAGTAATTGAGCACATTGAAGCTAGCGACTTTCAAACTACCACCCACATCATCAGGGTGAGCAGTGCGCGGATTTAGGGAGACGGAGTCAGCTCCGATTGTGGGTTGAATTTTGTATTCGCCGTAATTGTAGTCCACCACGCCGGTCAGGTTGTTCAGCACATCGCCGCCGCGGAAGAGATTGCTCAAGTCGAAGATGCTCCCGTTGGGATGCAAGGCTGGGTCAGGGTTCTCTGATCCCCGGCCGTCATCGAGTTTAATCCTGTTGAGCAGGTTATCTGCCAACATTTGGGCGGCAGCCACAGACCCGGGATCATAGGTGGCAGTCGGCTGGAACTGGCGACTTGTGGATAAGACAATCTCTCCATAGCGACCAAAGTTATAGTATTCGGAAATGTAAAGCGACTGAGGGAAAGTGACCAGCATGCCTTCGTAGGCTTCGAGGTCACTAGTGTCCAGCACAGGCAGGGAGATGGGCGTCGGAGCAATGGCATTGCCTGTGGAGCAAATTTCTAGGTCACTGACGCTGGTGATCTCGGTTAATCCGTAGTATTCGTCCACATAGCCAGTCACGCGGACATGATCCCCCACGTTGACATCAAGACTGGTGGTGTAGACAAAGATACCGTCCGAAGTGGTAATGTCGCCATCACCGAGGGGATCCTGGATCGTGAAGCCATATTTACCATCTTGCAGGTCGCCGGTGACGATACCTTCCACATCTACTTGTGTCCCGTCGAGCGGGCTGGCAAATCCATCACCCTGCACAGTGTAAATAGGGGTGTAGGGAAGCCCACAATCTGAAGGGGGAGGAGGTTCTTCACAAGTAGCTGCCGAACCGGGTGTAGGTAGAAACTGGGCATAGGTATCGGTGTTGCGCGCTCCGCCAAAACCATTAGGACAACGCTGATTGGAATGATTGTCCTTGTCTCCACTCCCCCCCTCGTTGACTTGTGGCTGTCCTGCATTAAGAAGTGCCAGCAGTCCAGCATCATCACTATCGGAAGTGTCGTAGACGATGGCATCTACTAAGTTATCGGTCGTTACAGGAGTATCATTCGGGAAATCAGCAGCGTCGCCTACATGAAGCGCAACGGCATCTGCCCCGTTCTGTAGCCAGCCGTAAGTACCTGGAGCTACATATATATCTGCTCCATCGACAGTCCCGATGATAAAGTAACCATTGGCATCCGTGCTATACCCATCTAGGTCGATCGCAGGGGTATAGGACTGATCGTCACTGCCGTTGTACAGCACAACAACAAGCCCATCGAGAGCAGTATTCCCATCACCGCCATCGTAGAGCTCAATGAACTCAGCACTATCAGTGCTCACCTGGTCGGCGTCCACTTCGTTGATGACGATGTCAGGCATCGGTATCACACAGGTATTGGCTCCACCTGGAGTAGGCACCGCTTGAGTGTAGGTATCTGTATTTCTCGCGCCTCCCGACCCATTAGGGCAACGTTGGTTGGAATGACCTGTGCCATCCCCCTCACCACGCTCATTGACCTGCGGCTGCCCAGCATTGAGCAGAACCAGCAGTCCAGCATCATCACTATCGGAAGTGTCGTAGACGATGGCATCTACTAAGTTATCGGTTGTCACAGGAGTATCATTCGGGAAATCAGCAGCGTCGCCTACAATAAGAGCGACGGCATCTGCCCCGTTTTGAATCAGGTTCGTGTCCGGTGACACGTCCAAGTCACAATTAGCGACGTTAGCTGCATCCCCACATAGCACAAAGTAGCCATCTGCATCGGTCGACCAGCCATCCAAATCAAAGGACTGGTATGAGGCATCATCCGAGCCGTTGAAGAGAACAAGTACCAAATCGGTCAGATCTGTATTGCCCGAACCCCCATCGTAGAGCTCAACGAACTCGGCACTATCAGTGCTCACCTGGTCGGCGTCCACTTCGTTGATAAATACGATTGTATCGGCTTTGGCTGGCATGATCCCGCCAAATGCCGACGCCAGAAGCACGATGATCCCAATTAAACTGACCGAACGCAACGAACTTTTCATCACCCTTCCCTCCTCAACTAAGTTGATCTAACGAATCAAAAACCGCGCGGCGCGGCGCGCGGTTCGGCACGAACCCCCATCGGTTCCTTTTAGATAAATGCGTGGCTGCAATCAGAACCCTCTCGGTGGGTTTCCCTCTTCGGCGCTGGCTGGCATGCATGCAGCCGAGTGGGTACAACCATAGTAGCAGGAAGCGACGCTGAACACAAACAGCGGTATTCCATCGCAGGCTACGGCCTTCCTGCGATAAGGTTAAAATTTTCCCTCAGCGGAAAAACACGATGCGCTGGACGAACCCTCCCCCAGCGTGGTATCATCCCGCCAGAGTTAAAATCATGGCGAAAAAGAAGAAGAAAAAGAAGAAACATGTCCCAGCACCACAGAGACGGTCTATGCGTACGCAGCAGATCATATTCGGCATCATCGCCGTGATCGTGATCGCATCCTTCGTCCTCAGTTTGGTCTCATGAGGCGAAGGAACCAGAAGGCTAAGCTTTCCATAGCCCTAATCTGATGAGGATTAGGGTTCTAAGAAGCAGCCTGCGTAAAGCAGGCTTTTTCGTTTAAGACGGTTATGTAGGGGCACGGCGGTGCCGTGCCCCTACAGGGATGAAACACCAATGGGCCGACCACCTGGGTCGGCCCCTACAGGTTGTAAGAGGTGGAAAAACGCACACGCATAATCCCGATCTGTGAACCTAGCAGCTGCTTAGTCCAAGCTTCACACCATGCACAGGTACGTCTCAGGGATTTCTCACCCCTTCCAGGGGTTCGAAATGACATGTACGAGTAGGTTCTTCCCGCTAATATGTCATTTCGAGAGAGCCGCGCAGCGGCGACCGAGAAATCCCTAGGATGCTGCTCGGGATGGCGGCATCTCTAGAATAAATGCCCTCCCTATGCGACGAGGCCTTCCCATAAATGTCATGCTGAACGAAGTGAAGCATCTCGATCTTTGAATAAAAGGGTTCTTCTTGTCATTAACGAGATTCTTCGTCGCTTCGCTCCTCAGACACGCTTTGTCAATACCCAGTTCTGATAACAAGCGTGCGGATATTCCAGCTTCGAGGCGTCTTCGATCTGGAAAACCCAACTGCGGCATTGATGAGCTATCAACCATCTCTTGATCTCTCGTGAGGCAACGTTAGGATTTCAATAGCCTATCTAATTTCATGCTTTGCTGTGCATTGCTCGCTGCTGTAGATGATAGGCCTCGTCATAGATCACTCCATCCTGCCATATTCTCCAGAGAATGGCTAACCAGCGATTGGCCAGGCAACGGTAGGCATGGCTGGCATAGCCGCGGCGTGAATACACTTTCA
>SDBU01009649.1_pt1 | contig 10797 bp, 9 predicted proteins | sample 2277071 | NCBI WGS metagenome assembly SDBU01 (sample SAMN10397929, study PRJNA504765) | marine sediment metagenome | isolation source: marine sediment core GS08_GC12, 126 cmbsf | place: Arctic Ocean: Gakkel Ridge, Loki's castle | collected 2008
CAGTACGGCCAATGGAACTTCGTTGTCGACCCCGCTGGTGGCCGGGGCGGCCTGCCTGTTGGTCCAGGCGCGGCCGACCTTCACACCGCAGTTGATCCGCCAGGCGCTGATGGAAACCGCCGACAATGCCGCCACTCCAAACAATACGTACGGGTGGGGCACTATCAATGTTGATGCCGCCCTGGGCTGGGGGGCTGACTTCTCGGCTGATATAACAACCGGCGAGGCACCGATGACGATCCAGTTCACCGACAACTCGACCGTAACGCCGACGTCGTGGGCGTGGTCTTTCGGTGATAATGATTCGGCCCATACTCAGAATCCTTCCCATACTTATAACCAGGCCGGGGCGTATGACGTGTCGCTTACGATCGGCAGCGCCTATGGCGATATCACCCGGGAAAAGACCGGCTTTATCGTACTGCTGGGCGACACGGTGACCTTCCGGAGCGATCCGGTCTATGCCGGGCAACAGGTGGTCATTTCGGTCGATGCCGTCAATTCGCAGGCTCTGAACGAGATTATTGTGCCGTTTACTTACGACGAAGTTCCGATGATGGGTTTGAATTTCGATTCAATAACTTTTGGCAGCCGCACCAGTTACTTCGAGAGACTGAACTTCCTCCAGTTTGATCCGGCCAATCGGAAGTATACCGTCAGCCTCCGGGCGGACAACGGGGGCGGCTCGCCGCCACTGACACCCGGCACCGGGGAGATCATGCGCATTTATCTGACTATCGACGAGTTGGCTTTTGGAGGTCAGGTCGCTTCAGTGGATACTACCAAAGCGCAGTACACCCTGGAGTTGACATCAGACATACTCAGTTACGAACCCCAGAGCCTGGCCGGACTGATACAGACCCGGCCCGTCCTCAGGGGTGACGCCGATAACACCACCTCTATCGACGTGGGCGACCTGACCTACATGGTGGCGTATCTGTTCCAGGGCGGTTCGCCGCCGGTGACGATACAGGCCGGCGATGCCCATTTCAATTTCAGCCTCGACATCGGCGATCTGAACTTTCTGGTGGCCTATCTCTTCCAGGGCGGACAGCCACCTGCCACGCCTTAATAAGACAATTTGATAGCACCTGTATATAGAAAGCCGACGCAATTCACGTCGGCTTTTCTTTGGCAATCGAATCGATTGAAGCCGAGCTACTGACGAACGGGGGGAGGGTGGCTCACGCAGTTTTTTTATTTGGCGTCGAACCCGGACCGGCTATAATACAACACCCTGAAATTCTTGCACGAAGGACAAACTGATGAAACGCATCATCCCCGTTATACTGTTGCTGTTGATTCCCACCCACGGTGTTCCGGCTGTTGGAGAAACCCCGGACGTCCAGGCGGTAGAGATCACCGTGACCGCGCAACTGCTGCAACTTTCCGGCTACACGCAATACGAGATGGACTACCGGGGCTGGTTTGACGGCGGGCCGGTGGTGGTGGGAAGCAGACTGGAGTTTCCTGTTGATGTGGCCATGGCCGGTTGCCGGGTTCGTTTCCAGATGACGACCAAAGGCGGCAACGTCTGGTGGCTCCAGGGCGGTCTCTTCGCCAACCTGGACGACCCAGAAAAGGTCATGAAGGATACCGACTGGATGAATGTAACCCGGTACCGGGTGGTCGATGTTTCCTACACAGAATCTCCGGCCAAAATGAAATCTGTTTTGCTAACGCTGGAAGGTGGGCGACGCCTTTTCAGTTGGAAGCATCTTGATCTTTCTGTGTGTGTGGGGCTGCGCTACCAGCATATCCATCAGGACCTCAACGGCTGGAACGGCTGGTACTTGGATACCAACCTGGTGCGCCAGGAGCAAAGCGGTACCCTTCACGGAATAGTCTACAAGGTGACCCACATACAGCCGCACGTTGGACTCCTGGCTGAAGTCGCCCCCGATCGCGATATATCACTTGAACTGAAAGCCGCCTACTCGCCGGTGAGAACTTCCGATTACGATGATCACGTTTTACGGAAGAAGATTGCCGAAGCCAGTCTTACCGGTCACGGCTTTATCTCCGGAGCCAGAATCCGTTGGTGTCTCTCGAATGGTACCGGGTTGCGGCCAATTCTGGAACTGAGTGGTGACTATATCTATCTCCATGCCTCCGGTGACCAGGTGCAGCACTGGTATGGCAATGACCCCGCCACTCCATATGATGATACCCAACTCGAAATTTCCGGTATCCCGCATGAGATCAGCAGCCAACAGGCCAGTTTCGGTGTGAGCCTGGGTCTGGTTTTCTGAGACACCAGTGACATTGCCGGCGGCGGACGCAATAAATTGTACCCCGGCACCCGCTATGCGATATAGAGTAGTCGTAGCTTGCCACCCCGCCGCTATGCGGAGTTGGTCAGTTGTTACTTTTTTGCGCCGTCACGAAAGGATTCGTGACGGCGCAAAAACCTGACATGGCTTGAGTTGACTTTGGGGCGACCTTTCCTCAGGTGCTGTCGGACTGCGGTCGACCGACCTCGAACCGCTTGACCAGCCAGAGATCGTGCCGGTAGACAAAAGTAAACACAACCGGCCGATCGGATTCACTGGTGCTGTCCATAATATAGCAATCCACACGCGCTTTATCGCTGGTGTAGGCGATATCACAATCAGCAAAGTGTTCAAAGGCAAACGTACCTTGCGGACCGTAAACAAAACTCAACAACGAATCCGAATTCTGCCCGTAATCGAACACCTCCGGCGACAGCAGGGAATCGATAGCGGCTCGGTTCTGGGTCTTGACCGCTTCCTGCAATCGGTATACCTGGTGTTTCAAAAGAGGTATGTGGTCGCGCGAGGGCAACTCCTCGTCGCACCCGCTGAGGAGTAGTATTGTCATTGTCAACGCCGTCATTGTCGGTAAAAGATGCTTCATCTCAGCCTGAATCCTTCACGCCTTCCAGCTTGAACTGTCCGTTGCCGCGGCGTGTGAGGACTCCTTTGTCGACCAGTGCCTTAAGAGTGCGGGTGGCCACTAGGTTCCAGAACCAGTAGCGTTCACCTAACGACAGCATCTCGTGACCGTATTTGACAGCTATATCGCGCATTCGAAAGTAGTTGTCGACCAGCAGCGAATCTGTTCCGACACTGAGGACTTGCAGCATCGGTCGCGCCAGGGTGGTATCAAACATAAAGCTTTCCGGGGTGTATTTCGGCCGGTGACGCCAGAATACACGATGTCCCAGCCTGGCTTTCAGAATGAAATTTTCGCCGCAATTCATAGTCGGTATCTCATCACCGAAGTATATCTGATAGGCCTGGCCGGCTGGAAAGAACGCATAGAACTGGGTACCGTTGAACACGTCGCCCCCGCGTACCAGGTACATGAAGTTGGGGATATGAGCGTTGCAGGGATCGGTACCGTGATATATATTCAGCGGAGCCGAGCGGGTGATGAAATTGCGACCCAGTTCAAACCACAGCAACAGGGCCGAAACTACCGGATAAGGGCGGTACAGTATACCCCCGACATCCATAAAGGCGTTGCTGTCGGTACTTATTGCTTCGGCGGCAATCAGACTGTCCAGTACCCGGTGATACTGTCCCATATTGATCTCAATCAGGACGGCCAGTGAGTCCGCTACTGTCATAGCCAGCTCCCGACCCTCTTCGGCCTCCGCCACCGTTATGATGGGGAAAGCCACGACCGGTGAACCGTTCTCATCCCGCAGATATCCCTTCTCGGTCATCCGTCTGATCACTTCCTGTACGTAATCGATCTCAGCCCGGGTCATTTCGGCTATTTCCTCGGGAGACTTGCCCTCACTGAGCAACAGCGGCAGCAGGCGAGCGAACTCGTTGTCAAAATCCGGGTGCTTTTCTACCATTGGCGGCATGGTCAACTTTTCGTCAACATAAGCAGCCAGCTCCGGCGGGACATGAAAACGGACTGTAAACGGCTGCACGAAGAACTTCTGGTAGGGTAGCAGCAAATCAAGCGTATCCGCCACATCCCATAGAGACACAGTTATGGTCACCTTACCGAAGTTGCCGGGCACATATACGGTGGGACGAACCGCCATCGTCGCCCGGGGTTCGATGATATAGTGTGATTTGGTGCGGCGATCCGGCAGCAGGTAGGATCCGCTGCATTGAACCTCGATTTGAGCCGTGACAAACTTTACATCATCGGAGTGATTGGTGACATCAAAAGCAGTCGGCCGCCAACCCCATTTGATCGAAGTCAGGTCAATCTCACCGACCGTCAAATCGGAACTTGCCGGTGGTGATAGTTCCTGAGCAGACAAACAACCGGTCAGAACCAGCCAACATGAAAGTGCAAGGGCTGTCTTAACTGTGTGCATTCTCGGCACTCCTTGTTTTCTGATGCCGCCCGGCTAATTGCCCGCAGGCGGCTTCAATGTCAATTCCCCGGCTTCGGCGTACCATAACGGCGGGAGCCCGGGGGTAAAGCTGCTGGGCGAACCAGTCCACCTGTTGATCCGAGGGACGTTCAAACTTTAGCCCGGGGACCGGATTGTACGCCAGTAGATTAATTTTACACGGTATCCCCCTCACCAGACGACTGAGAGCCTCAATATCTGCCCGGCTGTCGTTGAAATCTTTGAAGAGTATATATTCGAAAGTTACCCTGGTGGCCGTTTGCTGAGTATAGTACTTGACGGCCGCCATCAACTGATCCAGTTGATGCGTTTTCGCCACCGGTATGATAGCCGCCCGTTTCTCCTGAGTGGCGGCGTGAAGACTGACCGCCAGTCGTGCTTTCAGCCCGCTGTCGGCCAGCCGCCTGATTCCGGCCGGGATACCGACCGTCGAAACGGTGATCTTGCGGGCGCTGTGGCCCAGGCCTATTTCATCTCCGATAATCCTGATGGCCGCCACCATATTATCGAAATTGAGCAGCGGCTCGCCCATCCCCATCATAACCACATTGGTGAAAGCCTGGTCGCCATCCAGCCGGAGGACAGAGATCAACTGTCCGACAATCTCCCCTACGGTCAGATCCCGCAGCAACCCCATAGTTCCGGTAGCGCAGAAACGGCAGCCCAAACCGCACCCGGCCTGCAATGATATGCACACCGTCCGACGACCACTCTCATCGGGAATGAGCACGGTCTCAATCGGGTGGCCGTCGTGCAGGCAAAACAGCAACTTCTGTGTCCCGTCCGACGACACCGCCCGGTGCTCCGGTTCGGGACAGTAGAAGGTGCAATTTTCATCGAGCCGGCGGCGCAGGTCCCGGGAGAGATCGGACATCAGGTCAAAATCGTACTGGCGCACGCGATAGAGCCATTTGAAGAGCTGCCGTCCCTTGAAGCGCTTTTCGCCCCATGAGGCCATCAGCTCCTCCATCTGATCCACGGAATACCCGAGCAGGTTCTCTTTACACATAGACCTGTAATTTAGCTTAAAAACGAACTTTGGCAAGTTCTGTCATTCAGGGGTAGTGTATCTTAAGGCAGTAGGGCAGGTCTGTCTTCAAACCTGCCATTTTTTCCAAAAGGCGGATTCGAAGACGGATCCACCCTACATAACTTGACAGAGCCGTGGTGGGCAGCTATTATCATGGGCGGTAACGGGGTGTAGCGCAGTCAGGCAGCGCGCTTGCTTTGGGAGCAAGATGTCGGAGGTTCAAATCCTCTCACCCCGATTGATAATATCTTCCGTAATTCCCTAAAAGTGATTGACATATCCACAATGGTAGAGAACTTTGTTAAAGTGGGTAAGATAAGAAAGAGTTATGGAGGTAAGTATGAAGAGTGATTATTCAAGGCAAGGTATTAGTTTGGGAGAAGACGGCTTGCTGGGCATTCCACAGCATGACATTTTAGAATTCTTTAGCGGTTTCGATCCCGACCAACCCCTACAAAAAAAACATCATGAACTTCTCGTAGGTTATATTTTCGTACAGTTTCTTGAAGAAAACCTTAGAGAATCTGCCATAATCGGGTTTCCAGCCGCTGAGGGCTGGAAGGACCACTGCCCTGAAGGCTCTCTAACCCTCGACTGGCTGTTAGAGCACCATGAGAAACTCGTAAAAGACACTGACGTCGATATTCAGGTAAGCAGCGGTGGAATGACAACCAAGTATCAGATAACAAGATTCGTATTCCCACAGGGGAAAAAGCCACTCCGTAACCTAGCTAAACTCATCGAGAAAAAATGTAGGTTCCAACAACCGGATCCGTCTCTGAACTTATTAGTTAGTATCGAAAAAACACCCAACATTTCCGAAGATGAACTACGACATTTGCTGAAGAAAACAGCAATTCCCTTTGGAAGTATAATTCTACTAATGAAAGCTTCGACCGCCTTTGGCGAGGTCAAGTACTGTATGTTACATCCCAAGCTGGTTATTGGGAAGACGATTCGCTTAGATCTGCCTATATAATGTCTTTGTCAAAATTCACTGACAAGTGTAGCGCAGTCAGGCAGCGCGCTTGCTTTGGGAGCAAGATGTCGGAGGTTCAAACCGACTCACCCCGACCATTTACAATGGTTCTTTTCTTGGCGCAATGATTCTTGAGCTAGTAAACCGATTATCACCAAGCAGAGATGTTTTGTATTTCCGGTGAGCCGTATGTAGCATGGCCTGTAATCACTCTCAGGTTTTTCGAGATAATAGCGACTCCGCTGCTGTGCGTGTGACCGCACAGAACGGTCATCCGCTTATCAGAAAATTGACTCATATGCTTCAAAACAATATCACCAACAATCTTGCACGAAAAATGAGGCAACCACATATCATCTAAGATACGTCCCTCGTGCCAGCAAGCTTCTCTAAACGGCGGAACGTGAGTCAGACAAATAACGTGGTCCGATATACTAAGTGCTCGCGGAAGTATCGAATCAAGATGAGTGGCGGCTTTGTCAGCTAACTGTTGCATGATCAACAGGCGTTCGACTTTTCTCAAATTGGAAAGTTCTTTGATCAACATGTAGTCGTTTAACATTACGTCAGATCTATTGTAGTCACCAAACCGGCCGTCAGCCCAGGATCCGTGACCAATCAAAGACATACCGTTGTCGAGTAGAATTGGATCAGCCTGATCAAGCCAGGTCAGATTCGCAGATTCTTCACAGATTTCTTTAGCAATCTGCTCAACATTAGCGACAGAGCTATGATAGTAATCATGATTGCCAAGAACGAAGTAGATTGGAATAGTAAATCTGTCATTAAGGAGTTGCAGGTTATTGACAACACTGTTTGAGTCCCCTATGTCACCGCCAATTAGAATGGCCTCAGGATTGGACGCATCAACTTTGTCAAGAAAGGAGTTTATTTCATCGTCATTCAGGAAATTATAATGAGTGTCTGTCAACCAGCAGAGATTCATAGAAATCGAGTCCGTCTTCATACACATTATTTCGTCTACTATTTATTGTACCTGCCCCAGAAGCTGACTTTCCTTTTGTGTTCATCCAGTAGTCGGGATTTGTATTCCTGATGGTCAGGCAGTTCTTTCCAATCGTTGACTTGAGTCGCTAACAAATCAAGCCTGCGAAGATATCGCACACCATGGTGATAGTTTTTCGATTTTCTACGTCTAAGAATCGAGTCCAGTAACGCTCGGTAGATTAGACTGGTAACTAACAATTTATCTTCTGCTTCAAACTGTTTGACCCATGTCAACAGATCGGGATAGTAATCACCGTTGAGTTGTTGATGCCGTTCCCTGACATACTGTTCTGCATCATCAATGCGCTTCGTCTCGAAAAGAAAGTCAAGGTCTGAATGATCTAGTTCGGACGAAGAAAGGATTTCTGCTGCTTCCGTTTCAACGATCTGTTCGCGTTCATCCTCGCCGACAACCCCCATTAGCATAGACAAAGTCTCTTCATGTCGGCATCGACGGAAGATACGCCAAGCTGTGTCCTCTGCCCTGTCAATATTCCCCTGATCTTTACATATTTTCAGAAGCAATCGATCCCGCTCGTCAACCATAAACGTTTCATCCGGCAACACCTTCTCAAGCCACGTCAAAGCAACGCCAGCCTCGCCAGATTCGAAATATACTTCTGCAATGTTTAAGCAGGCCGCCGTTGAAAGCTTGGGGCACGAATTGAGTCGAGCTTTTTCAAACAGCCTCGCATCTTTCAATTGACGGGCAGTCATCTCAACGCCTGCAAGCCAGTGTCGCTTCTGATATTCGCTTGACGCTTTGTCGGCCTTTAACCAGAATTCATCGACCAACTTTCTGAGCAATGGTTCCGGTAAAAAGTGCGCTGAGGTCCCCACCAAGCCGTCGCGGACACCGTATTGGTCATCCTTGTACAGACGTAGCAGGAGATCACAGAGCCAAGTCTTGTCGTCACACAGTGTAGCATAGTGCAGAAATAGTTCGCAGGCATCCATTCGGTACACCATGCCAATAGAGCCATTAGAATCATCGGCTCGACCAAGAACAGCATTATCGGTCTCAATAAATGCCGCCACGAGTTCCACCCCCTGACGTGGCTCTACCGATACACTTTCTATGCTGGCCAACAACGATTCAAGCTTGATGGAATACTCATCAGACACATAATAATCAATAAGCCGCTGTCCTCTCTTAAGCCCAGCAATTCCTGCCTTTATCTTCCTGATGTCCTGCGATTCACTCATCACTTTTCGTTCCTGCCAGCAAGCTTCGACCACGGGCCACCGGCTGGCCAGTATAGCTGGAAGGACTCACCGAGTGCAGTAGCAAGAAGTGGTTTGTTGAGAAACGTTCGTAATTCGTCAACAAGCTGTGAAAAATCGACAGCTGAATTCTCAAGATTATTGCGATTCAAGAATGCTTTCCACTGAGTTATTTTGTCCGGGTTTTTGGATGACTCATCACTAAATGCTATGGGTATCTCTATTGGAATCTTTGTCTCGCGTCTGTCAAAAGTTGCTTTGATAGCCTTTGCCAGAGTCACACCATCAAACGAGAATATTTTGGACAAAATATGCAGGTCGTAAAAGTCTTTCATACGACTGCTTACCATTCCAAGCCGGATCATTGTCTCCAGTTTCTCGGCAACAACTGTTTCCTTTGGATAGGCTCGAATTTGTGGAGATGGAAAATCAAGAAGACTCGGATATTCTATCTGCACTGCTTCAGGAGTCACCGCGTCACCAAAACCTACGTCAACCTGAACTCTGATACGAGCGTTCCCGAGTTTTGCAGTAAATTTTACACGTTGTCCTGGATAATCCTGACCTTCCCGTATTTCAATTATCTCGACACTCTCATCTTCGAAGATCAGACCATCATCCTCTACTTGAATTTGGCAAATCTGTTGGAAAACCTGCTTTAAGTATTGACTGCTGGCATCGCCAAAGCCAAGAAGATCAAGATCACGAGTTGGACGATGCGATTCCCCTACCCAGACAGCCATCAGCATAGCACCCTTGAGAACAAAATTCTCTGCGTAAGTGGAGCAGGTCAGGCGATAAAGTAGCCGCTCTATAGTGTATCTCGTTAGTATGAGATTGAAATCTTCTTTTCTCTCTCTGCTCAGATTCAGCAATCGCTGACGTACAGAAGCTTCAAGATTCGCAGATAGTTTGCGACTCATATCAACGACTCAAGATATGGTTTCATTACATTGGACACCCGACAGACTCTTGCATACTCCCAAAGCTCGTCCATCGTACACCTACGCGAACGCATGCAATCTCGCAGGGATTCAATTGCAACATCCAGTCCTATCTTGTTACGATATTTGAAACAATCAGCCACTGTCTTGGCAGGACTGTAAATTTTGACTCTGACACCTTCAATTGTATGTTCTTCGATTCCGGCCGTGAGTGCTTTCCCGGAAAACCGCACGATCCGTATAGGGAGCATAGGTTCTTTCGGACGACGAGCCTTGTGATTGATAGCCAGCCATATTTCGAATGGCGATTGTGTGGTCAAACGATGAAACTGAAGAGCCGAAAGAAGACAGACGACTCCTGTCGGTACCCGTTTGCAAACTTCAGCTATTGTTCGATTTTCAGAAGGACTTACACCTTCAAGTACATACAGCCCTCGGCCAACCCGGGTCAAGATTCCCTCATGATGTAGTTGATGGATATACTTGCGAGAGATACCGTGGGCATCCATGTCTTTTGGTCTAACAACGCCGGAGCGTTTGGCAATTCGAATGATCTTGGCGGAAGTTTTCTGATTCATAACATATTTCTTATCGGCATAATTCGTAGGCACATATTCATAACTACCGACATATTATACCGGCATGAGTACTTCCGAACAACAAAATTGTTGCTAATTCCTCGTGATTCTTGGGTGAAATTCACCTTTAACTTACGAAACCACGGTTAGGGTTAGCGAATTAAACCTATCCCTATTGTAATTGATTGCAACATAGCAGCTTATATGAAGAGTAATGCCAGAACTTTACGTCTTTTGCCCCTGAAATAGTGCTGTATTCATGAATCATATTCTTTCCTTCGTACCTATTTTGGGTAATAACGTCAAGCAAAAAGTCGATACTTTCCCCATCTTGCCTGAAATTGAAGGGCTGAAATTGTGCATAGTCTTCAAAGCCCGTATTTGGTCCGAAGCATTTCTACCACTTCTTTGACACTTCGCTTCTTAATCCCCAGGCTCTTTAGGTCTAATGACTCTTCTTTCAACAATTGATCTAAGCCCTTCCGCATATCTTCTTTGACTGATCCCAGTAACGTCATGCTCTCGCTGAGTTCAATTACCTGAAAAAGTCTGAACAGATCGTTTCGATGCTTCTTGATGTCTTTCGAATCAATCCTTTCATCCGCTTTTCGACACTCGGAAAGGTCCAACCATGCCCGGATCTTGAGCGGGATCATGTGATCGGCTTTCACAAATGACAAGCCGTCAAC
>SDBU01009650.1_pt1 | contig 10796 bp, 7 predicted proteins | sample 2277071 | NCBI WGS metagenome assembly SDBU01 (sample SAMN10397929, study PRJNA504765) | marine sediment metagenome | isolation source: marine sediment core GS08_GC12, 126 cmbsf | place: Arctic Ocean: Gakkel Ridge, Loki's castle | collected 2008
TCATCCTGGTTAGTATCGCCGTTATCGAATTCATTGCGGATAAACTCCGAGGCCGCCAGATAGGTATCAATTGCGGCCAGAAAGGCAGTTTTGGCAGAGGTGAGAGTCGCAGCTCCGCCGCTTAGCAGGTTCATAAAGTCCGGGTTGGGCTCCATTATATCAAATTTGAAACTGAACGGGCCGCTTATTAACAAATCGAGAATATGGGCGATATCCACATTAATATCGTATGATAACAGGGTCAGAAGTGCGCCCTTGGCGGCATACAGCATGGATGTGTACAGCAGGACATCACCATAGTCGACATCCATAGCGGAAAGCTCTCCGGTTTCTGAAGTCGTCAGGGTTGTCGTAAAGTCGGGGTTGATTACCGCAAGATCGGCGAGGGCCGCGTCAATTTCGGGTTTAATCACGCTGTTGTAAAAAAGTTGAACATCAGCACCGGAGATCCCATTTTGGGGGAGATAAACATCACCTTGGCCGTCTATCGGAAAACCGGCCGTCCAATAATTAATGTCCCTTCCGGCTGCATCGACCCCAAAGCCGTCAAGCAGCTCGGTCATGTTTTCAATTGGAGCGCCGGAGTTATACTCCTCTGATTTGGCCGCTAAGGTTAAGATGCGTGTAAGTGCATAGAAAAACCTGGCTTCAGGATCGTTCGGATCAGCGGTAACCGCCGCGTCAAATTCAACATTGGCGGCAATTATGTCAGCATTGGAGGGGTCGCCTTCATTTGCAAAAAGTAATGCGCGGCCGTCGGATACAGTTGCATTTGCAACTCCTGCAAACCCCAGTATAAAAACGATCATAAAAACAAATGCTAATAACCTGTTTTTTCCTGTCTGCATGGATTTACCCCCCTATATATTTTCGTAAGCGTTCACAGGTTCTAAGGTTCAACGTTCTGGGTTCCCCGTTCAGGGTTAACCTCTGAACCTCCGAACCCTGAACCTCTGAACCTCTGAACCTGTGAACGGTTAACCTTATTATATGAATCTATTTTGAACTAAGAAATATATCCGTAGTAAGTTGCCGTCCCTCCTTTTTCATTACCGGTGTTTGCAGCACAAAAGAGCCGCCGGTCTTTAAAATCGCGCTTTCAGGGATCATGATGAGCCGGTCCGTGGTTAGAACCGCCGAACCCGATACGGCCTTTACATTTCCTTTAAAAATAATATCCCGCTGCTTTAATCGAATGACGGCCGAAGATGCCGTAATCCGGGTCACGACCGATTGTTCATCATGAAGCACTACCTTAGCCGGTTGCATCAAAATGGCGGAAATGCGCTTTAGGGGCAGCCCAAACATGGATTCCTTTATAAAATCTTTTCTAAAAAGATTGTTGAATGTCAAAATCCGCCCGGGCTTATTGGGCAACCCGTCCGCCGTATCTTGCGCCGGCCGAACGTTTCCGTAAATATGAACAACGGCATTATCAAGCCGGGCCTCATTCAGCAGACCGAACCTGAAAAAACCGATTTTCTTCTTTTGCAAGCTGAATCTGTCGGCCTTGATCGAAATTACTGTTTGGCCGTTACTACTGCCTTGATATCCAAAACCATCGATTTTGTGCCGGGGCTCAGGGTGCCTGGTAGCAGCTTGCCGTGTATATGAAAAGTCTTTTAAGGCATCTGTGGGTGTTGAAGTCTGGTTGTGGACATAGAAAAGTATGGGAAGGGCAAAGCCCGCCACTAACAACACGAAAAAAAACGTTTGTAAATTTTTCAGGCCACCTTTTTGAAACATTTTTCTTCCGTTAATATTTCACAATAGGTTTGGACGATCTGCTCCCCGCTGCTTGTTGGAGCGAAGCGGAAATCCCGTTTCACGGGGTCGAAGCGAAGCGTAGATTTATCCGCCTGGAGGATCCCGCCTACCGGGGCAGCGTGGGATGAATTCAAATAGGGATAGAAATTTTAGCCCGCCGGAGGCGGATAAACCTTTCGCCCCTCTGATCCCGCAGTCTGTGTTGCGGGAGTTATATAAAATCGTAGCACGATTTTATTTTTGTGTTAGCGGGCTAATTCCGTAACCATTCAGCGAGAAGATATTGCAAGGGCGCATAAAGTCAAAGAGGTGGGCTTGCCCGCATAATCCTTATAAGGATTATTGGGCATGTATAGCTCGTTAAATAAAGATAAGTCAATGCTTAATTATATACGGGCAAAATACGGATAAAAACTACTATATAATATAAATTGATAAGTAATTCCAGTGGCTTTCTTTAAGTATTACTTAATATTCTTTCGAGTAACGAATAATAAATAACAAATAATTTTCAATTGAGAATTTACGCTCATTTAGTACCTAATCTTTTTAAATCACATCATTTTTGCGCAGGATTTCTAATCCGAAATACTGTTTGAATTTTGGAATTTGGAAATTGGGATTTATTTGGAATTTGGGATTTGTCGTTTAGAATTTCCGGTTTACCCGGTTTAGGGTGTAATAGTTATTGGACTTACTCTGACTTTGGATTTGATATCCTTTAACTGATCGCTCATCAGTTGAAGCTCAGTAATTTTTAACGTGGTAGTGTGGTTGCTTTTTAATCCCTTCTTGGCCTCAAACGTAAGGAAAATAATCGAAAATTCCTTTCCTTTGATTCCTTTCGGTCCTGCCATAACAACGATCAGGCGCCCCGGTTTTTTATCATTCACGATATGCATCAGGGATGAAGTTTGCTCAGTTTTAGCAGCTTTTTTATAAGTAAGGATTTTAGGGTCATACTGCAACACCAGTTTTACTCCGGCCAAATTATCCACCTTATCAATCATGATCGGAATATCAATGTTTTGACCTGATTTTCCTTTAAGGGCAGGTATATAAAGTTCGGTCCCCATGACAGTAGATGTCCAGATAATTGTAATGAGCACGAAGAGAAAAAAGAAAACCAATTTAGCCGAAAATCGACCCATAGCAGTCTATTGCTCCATAATTGATGGCGTCGTAAAAAGTAAAAAGTTAAACGTGAAAAGTCTATATGTTGTGTAATATTGCCTTATAATGTACTAAATGTAGTCGTTTTACCTTTCACGTTTCACTTTTTACAAATTTATCATAATTGATAGTCTGAATTTTATTTGTAGGCGTTCACAGGTTCAGCGTTCAAATCTCTGAACCTGTGAACCCTGAACCTCTGAACCTCTGAACTTGTGAACGGTTACTTTTATTTGTACGAGACCAGTAATTCTTGTACCACTTTTTAAGTTAGAATTGAAGTGATAATCCCTGGAACTGGGGCACCCTATCCTTTCGTTCAATTCAAGCCTAAAGTTTTTGGGCTAACTGTCGATATAATAGATATAATTCTGATAGTTCCGTAAAAAGTAAAAAGTTAAACGTGAAAAGTCTGTATGTTTTTTAATATTGCCTTTTAATGTACTAAATGTAGTCGTTTTACATTTCACGTTTCACTTTTTACAAATTTATCAAGTTTTGTTAATGAATCCATAGAACTAAATTCAATTGCGAGTAAATGATATGAATCAAATTACGGTAAAACGGTTATTTCTGGCTATTCTTGTTGTTGCCACAATCTACGGGACTTCAATGGTTTTGGCAACGCAACCGGTCACCCCCACCCTAAAAACCGCACCCGGCCGGATCGTGGATATTCCGGTCATGATAGATCAAGCAGAAAATTTGGCTGGAATCAAAATGACACTACGATATGACATCAAGATTCTTAAATTTATAGAAGCAACCAAAACCAAAAAAACCTCTTCCTTTATGCATATTGTCAACGAAAAAAAACCGGGGCTGCTTATTGTTGTCATGGCGGGTGCCAGCGGTATCAAAGGAAAAAATTTTCCACTCCTTTCACTCCAATTTGAGATAACAAAAGGATTGAAAAGCAATCACACCACCAAGATAGATATCACCGAGATTCAACTCATGAGTGACAAGCTAAAGGATATAAAAAGTAATATCCGGATCGATCCGGTAACGATCTTACCGGCGACGGTTGCTCGGGAAGTGAAAAAAGCGCCTGCCCTTTGACCGATGTAAAACTGAAACCCTTACTTGATAGTATAGGAATTTCCTTTTCTGACAGGATAACAGGATTGACTTGATTTAAAAAAAACCATTGTACCGATATCCTGTTTATCAGCCAATTCTATCCTGTTAATCCTGCCTGCCCTGTTAAATCTTTACCATCTATTTAACCAGGGTCAAAGTTTTAATAAAGTACGCCCGCAGGGCGTTATGTTCATGCATTGTCCCGATGGAGCCGTTAAAAGTTGTGATTAGTCAAGATATTTAAGATTTCCTGCTTAGTGGCCTTAGGATTCCCGGATATATAATTTGCAATAATGTTAGCCACAAAGGCAGCTGAAATGGAGGTTCCTGCATAAATTCCAGGATCTCCCCCATAACCAACAGGCAATGTGGCAAATCCGGGAGCGTTCAACATCACAAAATCTCCGTAATTCGATTTTTCCCAGGACTTGCCGTGGGGGTCAAGTGCGCCTACTCCAATAACAGAGGGATAGGCCGCCGGATAGACCGGCTTGCCTGTGGGCTCATTTCCGGCAGAAGCCACAACAATAATCCCTTTGGAGTTTGCCAGCTCAAGAACATCCTCCAAAAAATCGCTTCTGGTTTCCGACCCCCAGCTCAAGCTCATTACACGGGCACCATTGTTCAGCGCAAAATCGACACTGCGCATTATGCTAAAGTTGGACGTGAAGCCATTGTCATCAAACGCTCTGACGGGAATTATGGGGATCGGGGCCGAGGAATCTGCAATGACTCCGTAAGGCTTCACAATCCCGGCGGCAATATAGGCCATCTGGGTGCCATGTCCCAGGTGATCTGAAATCGGGTTGTCAAGATTCAAGGCATCAAGAGACGCCCGAACAACGTCCTGCAGGCCGGAGTCGGGGTCCAGCCCGGTGTCAAGAATGGCTACAGGCACTCCATCTGCCGGCGCCGGGATATTGGAGTACCTGGATGGAGCCGTCGGGGACGGGCCTTTATACGGTGTAAAAATGGGATATACATAATTCGGCTCGGCCCTGGCGATTCCGGGATAATTGCTTATCCGCTCCACAAGATCAGGAAGGTTGGAGTCCTCCTCAAGGCGGATTTTATAAATCCCTAACGCCGGATAGCTGTCGACTACCCTTCCTCCGATTTGCTTCAAAAGTCGCTTGAGCTCCTGAAGGTTCATCTTGCGGTTGAACCTCAGCAGAATCTCGTTTTTCACAAACAGAGAGCCATCCCTGGGATTTCTGGCAATGGATAGGTTAAACACTGCGCCCAGCTGTTTTATAAGCTCTTTTTTACCCGGCTTGAAAACCTGGATTTCAGCTAATCTCGAAATGGGGCCAAGCGGACCTTCTATAGAGTTCCAAATAAGAATGTAATTAACGGGTTTGAGAATTGAGGCCAGACCTTTTTGTATCTCCCAATTTTTAAAAGATGTAGAAATCTTGGGGTTAAGTTGCGGTTCAATGCGTATTATTATTCCCAGATCGGCTATGCGCTGCAAAATACTTTGCAGCGGTACTTGATCTGCATGAACAGAAAGCCTGTCTCCAGCAATCTTTACCTCAAGAGCATATGTATTTATGACGCAAAACAGGCTAATGATTAGGATTATGTAAGATAAATATATTTTTCTCAAAGCTCTCACTTCCTGTCATTTTTTTAGCAATTTAAATAGCATCACCGTCTATTATTTATTTAGACCCCGGTTAAATAGGCTTCGCATTTAACTGGGCAAGCAGGATCTATCCCGGTTAAATGGCTTTCAGATTTAACGGGACAGGCACGATTATCAGGATTTTTTAGTTTGCTCTCGCAGAGTTCACAGAGACCACAGAGATTTAGTTTTCTTTGTTTATTTTGACAGGCGTTCATCTATTGCAAAAAGACATCCGGCTTATCAAACGTACCGCCTATCGTAATGTGAATAGCGCCCTGCTCCATTTTCTTTCTGTTTACCGGGAAAATTTTGCTCAAGTTTTCCAGCAATAATGGCCGCGGTGTAATTGCTCCTGAAAGGTTTAAGACACTATCTTTAAAAGGGTTCTTTAAGGTGATGGTCCCGGACATGGTTCCATCCATCTGCTTTCCCTTGAAAATGAATTGTTTCAGTTGCAACTTGTTATTGTTCAAGGCGATGTCGGCTTCAATCTTTTTGAAGCTGATATTATCTAAATTAAAAACCGATGCTAAAAGCTCTATCGTACAATCTGACAGAATAAGTTCAGCGCTTAGATTCCTTCCTGATATTTTGGCGATGTCATATTTTATTCTTCCATCAAGCAAGCCCGCTATTTTAAAATCCATCAGGTCCTGGATAACAGATATTTCTTTTATTTGAATACCGGCAAATCGGGCGCCGATTGTAACCTTGCTATCAGATTGTTTTGCATCAAACTCTCCCCGACCCTCAACATCCCCCCCATATGCTCGGCCTTTGAAAACAAATTTGACCGGCGGGTTAAGGAGCGACAAAAGAACCGGTGCTATTTTAATCTGCTCTGCATCCAACAATAAGACCCGGTGGTGATAAAATTCAACTGGTTGAAGCCTCAAACCAGGAGGAAATGCCGGTGTTATTTTATCAATTGTAAGGTTGAGCCCCGGATGGATTTTAGCCACAGCAAAGGATATTCTTTTTTTTACGACATCAGCAGGGAAAAGATAAAATAAAAAAAAAACCGTTACCGATAGAATGTAAGCAGCATATAAAATTTTTTTTCTAATGTTATTCATATTTGATGGGTCCGTAAAAAGTAAATAGTTAAACGTGAAAAGTCTATATGTTGTGTAATATTGCCTCTTAAAGTACTAAATGTAGTCGTTTTACATTTCACGTTTCACTTTTTACAAATTTATCATATTTAGCTTTCAAATGTTGAATCCTGCAAAACTGCGTTGATCAAACTTTCTTGCTTACCTCTTTTTGAAATTGAGAGCCTTTAGATGTACCAACAGGCAACATCGGATTAATAACATTGAAGATAACGTTTGTAAATCTTGAATTGTTGGTATATTTTTTTCGCTCACCTTCAGTATCAAATGACATAAAAATAACGGCGAGAGTCTTTTCACCTTAGGATTAAAGAGAAGCTAGCCTCTTGGACGGCCGGTAATAATGATTCGCCTCATTATCACAGCAAAATAGCTAATTGAAAATAAATAGGCTGGCAAGTAAAGCCACCATGCAAAAGGGTTGGGAATCCCTGTTCGTTCAATATCGCCAGGAATTTGAATAATATTCTTCCAATCCCAACAAAATGCTACGATCATGAGCAAACCACAACTCAGCTCAACAGCCATGTCGTACCACCGCAAGCGAATATCATATCCTTTTTCATCATAATAAATAATAAGAAAGCCTCCCACCACCATTGCAAGCGCAATCAATAACGGTGTAATTACTGGGCCTACCCACGGTAGCGGTACATAAAACAAAAGATCCCATGTCATGAGGCTTTCGGGCCAACTTACCATGACATACAGCCAAATGTAGTAAAATATGTCCCATATCCCGAAGGCGATAATAAAAAAGCAAAACTTTTGAAATCTATTACTTCCAGCAACCCAACCTACAGCTACCAGCATGATTATTGTGGCAATTTCACGGCCGAACTCGATTCGAACCAAAGGATCGATAACGTGCTTACCGTCCTCCCACTTGACTACCAGAGGAAATCTGAAGCCCCCATCAAAATAAATTTCACGGAGATATACGACAACGGCGCTTTCAACCCAAGCAAAGGCAATGGCAAAAACAACCACCCAAACCCAGTTTCTAAAGGCGCTTTTAGATTTTTTTCCGAACTTAGCATTGAAATTGTTGTTTTTTATAGTCATGGTTTATGGTTCGCTTGGTTCGCATACTTATATGGAAACGGTCTATTGTAATTTTGCTCGTTGTCTCACAAATTTTTCCCCGCAAGCCATTTAAGATTATTGATGATTTAATAAAATATCGAATAACAAATACGAGCGTAGGATGTCAAATTCTGTGATGTAATGAGTGTTTGGTAAGCGGGTTCTATAAAAAAATTTCCCCCGAATCGATCGACTTAATCCGAGGTAAAATTGAAGATACGAAATCCCAATCATGCAGATTTTGGGCTTTAATTTTTCATCATGAAAGACAGAGCCAATTTTTGACCCTGCCTTTTCTTTTCGTTTAATGAAAATCCAGAATATCAATCCTCTTATTCTGATCTTAGCCCGGAAACAATCTGTAATGCGTGAATGGCCTCTCCCAGACCGATCTTGCCGTCACCATCGACATCGGCTTCTTTGTATACGGTTGAACTTGGAGTGATTCCCGCACAAATCTGAAGGGCCAGGATCGCATCATTCAGGTCAATGGTCCCGCTGTCGTCAATGTCATAATAGACATTGTTCACCGTAACGGTGATGTTCTCCCAGTCCGTATCCATACCATCTGATACTTCAAAGTGTACATCATTGTATATGCCTGCCTGATCGTAATCGGGGATCCAGGTAAACATGGCGGGTGTCGGATCGAAGTTCGCCCCTGACGGCGGGTTGGACACAGAATAAGTCAGGCTGTCCCAGTCGGGATCCATCCCTGACACTAAAAAGCTCAATGAATCCCCCTCATTTACGGATTTGTGCCCGATGAGGTCCAAAACCGGGGGACTGTTATAAACATTTATGCTCAACCGGCCCCAGCCGTAAAGATTATCTTTTCCCGCGGAACCCATATCAACAGCGCTCGATTCGATAACAGACTGCAATTGATCCGGGCTTAAATTCGGATGCATTGATAAAATCAACGCCGCTGCGCCAGCCACATGAGGGGCAGTAGCAGAAGTACCATAAAATGAAGAGGCCCCGTAAGTAAGTCCACTGACCCCGTCCGGGCCAGAGATGTCCGGTTTCACACGCGCGCTGCTCCCTGCCCAGGCATTGGTAGGCCCCTGGGAGCTAAACTCTTCCTGGGGGCCTGTTGCCCAGTTGCTGTAATCGATGGCCCCTACGGAGAATACGCTCTGGGCATCTGCCGGTTCGCTAATCGAACTGGACGATGTAGCAACCGGTGAAGAAAATCCCTCATATGGGACAAAAGCACTTTTTCCTCCAAGATATAATTCAAGTTCTGTTCCCGCGGGTTCGCCGCCCGGCTTTGAAACGACCAGGGTATAGTAATGCGGATAATCCTCGCTGTCGGGCAGATCGATCACTATGGTTTCCAAAGGAGGCTGTGAACCAGTTTGATAATCATTGGAATAGGCAATTAATTCGAAAGAATAATAATCAAAAAGATATATGTCGTAATCGATATCGGCGTTGGGCCAATCGTTCCATCGCATGATGATAGTGACTTCGTCTGTTTCGGGATTGCCGTCATCGTCCTGATCTGGGAATGCGCCTATTGCATTATAGCGGCTCTCGATTTCATTTGGAATAAAGCGGTGAAGATCGTTACCTCCACCCCACCAGTCATTATCTCCCTGATCCAGGAACATCCCTTTCCAGTGACTTCCAATGGGTGTCCCTCCAGACGTATAATTCGCGCTGTTTCCGGCAGACGCCACCACCAGTATGCCGTTTGCCCGCGCATCGTTACATATATCGGCAAAAGGGCCTGTGCCGTCGCCCGGACCGGTTCCAAAGGTTCCGATGGAAAGGCTTACTATGTCGATGTCGTTATCCAGGGCGTAATCCAAGGCACTATAAAAATCTACCTCGTCTGAAATTTTCAGAAGATGCAACTCCACATTCGGTGCCATATCATAGATTATTTCAGCGCATGCTGTCCCATGTTTATACTGGGTTTCAAGTCCCATGCCGGTGTAATCGTGAGTTATGGCACCATATGGGATATCCCCGCTTGATTGCGCTTCAGATAAACCTTTAAAACCAATATCTATAACCGCGACTTTTATTCCTGTACCAGTAAAACCAGCGCTGTGCAGATTATCGGCTCCTGTGAGATTGACACCCTCGCTTGTCACGCTGTGAGGAAATAATTTATAAGGCAGTCTAGCGTATTCAATACCATCGACATTATTTACCATGTCCTCTATTTTAACCACGGGAACTTCCACGGCTACTAAATTATGGTGTTCGTTAAGAATTCTTCCGCCGTGAGCCTTTATCTCTTCCAAATTTATTTTAAAACCGGCCTTGCCTCTGAAAACAACCCTGATTTTCTCCTTGCCCAATGCTTTGGACTCCATCTCGCTTGTCGAAAGTGTGGCAGCCCGGTCTTTAACAGGAACTTTTCGAGAAATCAGATGCTTCAACCGGCCGCTCATTTTGTCATTTTTCTCATCCGGTTTAAGGGCTTTTGGTATTTGTTTTTCATGGGGTGACAATGGCCTGGTTTTTATGGCCGGCGTTTTAAAGGGGATGTGCCGAATACTTTTTTCGGACGCCAGAGAAAACACTGCATTTTCTGCAACGAATACGGATAATAATCCAAGCATAATCATAATATATTTATGAAAATTTTTCATAATACTACGTGCTGCAAGCGGCGGGGTGGGACCAACCTATTTTTTCAATATCTTTTAAAGCTCTCCTCTGCAATCTGCGGAGTACTAAAAATCAAAATATACAAATTATGATTGAGGTCAGTACAACAGGAGATTTTCACAATGCAAGCTGACTCGAAATAGAGGACCGATTTCAGAAGAGAGTCCATTATTATGAAAGCATGTATATCAAAAATTCGTTAAAATCAAGGCTAAATTGTCTAACATAAAATACGTAATCAAATTAAGCAGTGTGAAGATATGACGAGTAAAGACAGGGGTTTATTTTGCTCTGTTTTGCGGAGAAAGGCATAC
>SDBU01009651.1_pt1 | contig 10796 bp, 11 predicted proteins | sample 2277071 | NCBI WGS metagenome assembly SDBU01 (sample SAMN10397929, study PRJNA504765) | marine sediment metagenome | isolation source: marine sediment core GS08_GC12, 126 cmbsf | place: Arctic Ocean: Gakkel Ridge, Loki's castle | collected 2008
TAAGAGAAATAAAGATGCCAGTTCTTGTCGGAATGATAAGAAGGGATGAAAATGAAAAAAGAATAAATTATCTTTATGAAAATAAAAAATTTTATATACGTGTAACGGCAAACCCTGATGTTTTTTCAATAAAATACATTGTTATCTACAATCAAAAAATAAGAAAAATAATCGGTTACTCAAAAGTTAAAAAAATATTTTTTGGTTTCGATGAAATGATGATTGATCCCAGAAAAAAAGATTATATATTTTACTTATTAGAGGATATTAAAAAATTGGACCTAGATTTTACATTAGATGGTTTTGGTCAACTGGGATATTTTTATACTAATTTATATGTATTTAATAAAATGAAAGAGGGAAAAGAAAAAGAAATACTTAAATTGAATGATTTCTATAATATTAGAATGTGGAGAGAGATTAAAAATCTTGATATGAATTGTAAAATTATTAGAGAAAAATTTGTAATAAATCGGGAAAGAAAAGATGTTAGTGTTGTTAAATTTAAATTTAGATATGGGGAAAAAGATTTTTACTGCATGCAGGACAAAGAAAGAAGAAATATATTCTATATCGGAAATAATGAAGAGTATTCAAAAAAAGACATGATCAAATTTACAGTCGGTGAAGATTTGTATAGTTCTATTAATGATAAATTTATAATATAGTAAGAAATTTATAAATAATAATACATCACATTTTCTTAATCAGTTGGTTATCTTCAGTGTTAGGTAATAGTGAATGTTTCATCAAAAAGCAAGGAAATACCAGTGAAACAACTAAAATCATCAATAGAAGATTTAAAAGAAATTTTCGAGAAAGGCATTAAAGCTCGCCATATTACTGAACCATTCTGCTCATTTGATGAATCAGTAATCGCGCAAGATGTCAAGAAGTTTTTGGATAAAAAGGATTATGATATCGTAGGGGTTAGAACGAATGGTATAATCAATGGATATGCTTGTAGGGAAGACTTGGCTGAGGGGCAGCTTAGTAAATACTTTAAGGAATTTAACCCGTGTGAACTCTTGTCTGATACCACATCAATCACCGAAGTATTGAAAGTGATAATTAATTTAAATCATGTTTTTATTTTATCATTTGGTGGGGTAGCAGGAATTATAACTCGAGGAGACTTGCAGAAGGTACCCATACGAATGTGGCTTTTTTCTCTTATTTCTCTTATAGAAATGCAAATGCTTCGCATTATCCGTGAGCGATTTCCTGAAAACTCCTGGAGTAAATTGATTTCTACTGGAAGAAAAGAAAAAGTAGAAGAGTTGTTTAGGGAACGTAAAAAGAAAAATGAAGAAATTGATTTGTTAGATTGTTTACAATTTTGTGATAAATATACAATTATTTCAGAAACAAAGGATCTTTTAGAAAAGCTACAATATGGTAAAAAGGATTTTTGTACGTTATTGAAAGACCTTAGAAAGTTAAGAGACAATTTGGCACATGCGCAAGATATAATTACTGCTAACTGGCCAAGTATTATCAAATTATCAAAAGAAGCTGAAGAATTTCTTAAGAGATGTGAAACTATTAATGGTGGAAAAATCATACAATCTAAGGAAAAATAAAAAATAAGACAAGGGGACGTTTCACTTATCTTATTTAAATAAATAGGAACAGGTGTGTCAAGTCAATAATTCGGTAATTTTTAGCTTAACGAAAAACCTATGGAATCTGAGGAGTTTCTTGACCGAATGGTTGAAACTTTAGGTATTACTATATATAGACGGTCTAAAGGAAAACTTCGTGAATTGGAAAGCTAAACCATAGAAAAAATAGTAAACCGAACAAGCCCGAAGATAATAAGAAATGTGGTAAATGTTAAAATGGCGGAATAAGAGATAATGAAAATCGTTTTAAGTCGTAAAGGTTTTGATTCACAGTATGGCGGATACCCTAGTCCAATTATAAATGGTAGATTGCTTTCTTTACCGATACCATCAGATGATAATATCCGTTATAGCGAACTAATGATAGATAGTAATTTGACATATTATAATGTAATGAGAGAACTAAAACCGAAAATAAAAGTTAGAAATGATAAGGGAATATGGGAACGAAAGCCTTTGGAAGAGAATACAACGTGCCATCTTGACCCAGATATTTATAGAAATGTAATAGAACGTCCTAAAAACTGGAGACCATTATTTGGCCAAGTTGATGCGGCACAAAGCCATTTAAAGAGGCAAGAAATTAAAGAGGGAGATGTTTTTCTCTTTTTTGGGTGGTTTAAAAAAACGAAATATTCTAAGGGGAAAATAATCTTTGATCCCAATGAATCCGGAAGTGGAAAACACATTATCTTCGGCTATCTTCAAATTGGAGAAATATTTCCAAATAGAGATGTCCCCAACTGGATGAGATACCATCCACATACACACAAACCCTTTGTAGAGCGTAAAAATAATACTATCTATATTGCAAGGAAAAGATTATCTTGGGACGATAATATTGATGGGTCAGGAACTTTTAATTACAGTCAAGAGTTAGTTTTAACAAAGGAAGGATTTTCAAAATCAAGATGGAACTTAGACGCCATTAAAAATGTAGAAATTAGCTATCATACTAAAGAAAGCTGGAAATATGCTTATTTTCAATCGGTTGCCAAAGGACAGGAGTTTGTAATTAAAGATAATCCTATAGTAGAGAAGTGGGTTAAAAAGTTACTCTCCTCAACAAAGAATATATTTAAATAAGACAAGTGGACGTTTCATTTGTCTTATTTAAATATATAGTTTCACATCCCATTTTCTTAGATAATTATTTTTTACTTTTAGATAAAATAAATAAGGAAGGTGTACCAGCTTAATAATTCGGTAACTTTTAATGGAAAATCTATAGTATTTGAGGAGTTTCTTAACCAGATGGTTGAGGCTTTAGGTATTACTATAATAGATAGACGCCCTAAAGGAAGACCCCTTAAAAGGGAAAATTAAACAATAGAAAAAAATAGGACGTGTCTATCTATTAAGGAAAAATAGAAACACCACTTACGCTGCATTTGCACTTTCAGTGGTCCATATAGATATTATAATAGAATTATAAGAATGTTAAGTTTATATTTTAAAAGAAAAGAGGGGTAATATGATAGTCAACAGATATTCAGTAAATCAAAAATCCGTTAATTCATTATTAGTAGATATCAGGTCAAATGAAATTGCAATACCGGAAATTCAACGTCCTTTTGTTTGGAATGCAGCAAAAGTACGTGATCTTATTGATTCATTATACCAAGGGTATCCGATAGGTTATTTAATTGCTTGGCATAATCCTTCAGTAAGACTTAAAGATGGAACCATATCAAAAGGAAAAAAAATACTTATTGATGGACAGCAACGAGTAACGGCACTAATGGCAGCTTTACTTGGAGAATATATAGTTGATAAAGATTATAGAAAGGTAAAGATAATTATTGCATTTCATCCGAAAGAACGTAAATTCGAAGTTACTAATCCTGCAATTCGTAAAGATAAATCTTGGATACCTGATATATCAAAAATTCTTTCTCCCGAAATAGAAGTTTTAGAATTCGTTAACAAATATTGTGAGAACAATGAGGGAAGTGATCAGAATGAGATTTTCAAGAGCATTGAACCGCTATTAGGTATTATTCATAACCAGATTGGATTAATTGAATTAAATTCTGATTTAGACATAGAAACAGTTACAGAAATTTTTATCCGTATCAATTCACAAGGTGCTATTCTTAGTCAAGCAGATTTTGCAATGTCAAAAATTGCAGCTAATGAGATTTATGGGGGTAATGAATTAAGAAAATGTATCGATTATTTTTGCCACTTAGCAGTTTTTCCCGAATTTTACCCACAGCTTGCAGATACAGACCAAGAATTTGCCAAGACAGAATATTTTCAAAAAATGACCTGGTTAAAAAACGAAAATGATGATTTATATGACCCATCTTATACAGATATGTTAAGGGTTGCTTTTACCTCACAGTTTAAGAGGGGACGACTGGCAGATTTAGTTGCTTTATTGTCAGGAAGGAATTTTGTAACCCGAGATTATGAAGAGTCAATTGCAGAGGAATCTTTTAATAAACTTAAAGAAGGTCTCTTTAATTTTATGAATGAAACGAATTTTAAGAATTTTATTATGATTCTTCGTTCCGCCGGATTTATAGAATCCTCTATGATACGTTCGCAGAACACCATAAATTTTGCTTATATTCTTTACATCGTGCTAAGAGCTCAAAGAATAGCACCCGCCAAGATAGAATCATATATACGAAAATGGTTTGTGATGTCTATGCTTACAAGACGCTATTCAAGTTCACCAGAGTCATCCTTTGATTTTGATATAAAAAGAATTAATGAAATAGGTATTGCTAAATATATAGAAGATGTAGAGGCTGCTGAATTATCAGATGCGTTTTGGAATGCAGGCTTGCCTCAACAAATGAATACATCAGTTGCCAGTAGTCCGTATTTTAATGTCTATCTCGCTTCCCAAGTTTATGAAAATGATAAGGGATTTTTATCCCGGGACATAACCATTCAAGACCTTCTTGCATTCAAAGGAGATGTTCATCATCTGTTCCCAAGGAATTATCTTAAGAAACATGGCTTGACGCGGAATAAATATAATCAGATTGCAAATTATGTAATGATGCAGAGTGAAATTAATATCTCAATTGGCGATAAATCTCCTGCAGATTATTTTTCTAAATTATTGGTGTGTTGTCACAATGGAGATGAAAAAGCTGTTTATGGGGCAATTACAGATTTAAATCAAATTAAAGATAATTTTGCTATGCATTGTATTCCCGAGGGAATGGAAAACAAAACCATTGAGCATTATGAAGAATTTCTACAGGAACGCCGAAAACTAATGGCTAAGAAAATAAAGAAATATTATTGGAAACTTTAGAATTAAACATAATTGTTAATTATTAGGTTTTAGTTCCAAGAACCGAGGTTTTAAAATGAAATTCCTAAAATGTCAGGGGGACGGTTCTTTGTTTGACGATCCCCTAGCAAATAATAGAATCACATCCATTTTCTTAGGTAAGACTATTAAATGGGCAAATAAGAAGCATTCAAGAGATTATAAAGAAAGTGTGAAACTATTAGAGTATCTGCTGCGAAGTAGGTGCTTTGTGAAGACTGTGGTCAGAATTGAAATCACATCCAGTATTGCCTAAAATAAATTATTTTAGGCAATATCAGGTTAATTCCAAACGTTAAAAGAAATATATTAACATAGGAATAAATTGGTATTTGAAGTGTTAGAAAGTAAAGTTGAGTAGTGAAATACTATAAAAATAAAGATAAATATATAAAAAATTAAGTTTATTAAAGGAGGATTATAGATGGATAATAATGATATCTTAATTAGATTAAGATATGCGCTAGATATAAAAGATATTGAAATGGTAGAGATATTTAAACTCGGTGGCCTTGAAGTAACGGAAGAAGAAGTGCGGAAGATGCTCATAAAATCAAAAAACAGTTACCACAATGAAGTTGGTAATCATTGTGAAATAGAAGAAAGGGTAGAGAATATAAAATGCAAGAACAGTGCCTTGGATTCATTTTTGAATGGCTTTATTATATTTAAAAGAGGAAAACAAGATACAAAACCAGAGCAACCCGAAAGACAAGTGCTATCTATAAAGAATAGTGAAAACCGCAATAATGTTATGCTTAAGAAATTGAAAATAGCGCTATCTCTAACAAGTGATGATATGCTTGATATTTTAAAAGCAACAGGAGTAATTGTAACAAAAGGAGAATTAAGCGCTTTGTTTAGAAAAGAAGGTCATAAGCATTATAAAGAGTGTGGTGATAAATACGCTAGGAAATTCTTAAAAGGTTTATCTATAAAAAACAGAGGATAGCTTTTATTCAAACATATCAAGCATGACTACATGACAATTCTTGCGATATATGTAAGAGAAAAAGTTCAACGATGAAAGATAGTGGGGTCAGGCTTCACAATTTCACAAAATAAAACAGGGGACGGTTCTTTGTTTGACGTCACCCCATTGATAATACAAACTATTAGCTGAAGATTTATCAATGCCCTGAGCAGCTAGTGTTAAAAGTAAAATATATTATGTTTTAATAAGTGGTATAAACCAGCAAAATATAACTACAGGTGATGTAAATCAAGAACGATAGGTAACCTAGCTTAATATTTTTAAAAGGAGGGGGAAATGAAAACACTTATTGTTTATCATTCTTTTCATCATGGTAATACTGCAAAGATTGCAAAAGTTTTTGCGGATGAACTGAATGCCAAGATGGTCAAGACGGAAGATAAAGAAACAAACAATTGGGATGAATATGAATTGATTGGTTTTGGCTCCGGAATTTATAATGGCAGACATCATAAAAGCATTTTGCATGCAGTAGAGAAATTGCCGACGGTTAAAGGTAAAAAAGCTTTTGTATTTAGTACCAGTGGTGTTTTAAGAAATTACAATAAATCCTTAAAAAAGATGTTAACAACAAAGGGTTTTCAGATAGTGGGAGATTTTGTCTGCAAAGCACTCGATACATATGGACCCTTGAAGCTTATTGGCGGTTTAAATAAAGGTCGGCCCAATGAAGAAGATTACCAAAAAGCGCGAGAATTTGCCCAAGGACTTTTACCATAAATTTATCAGTAAATTTATTAGGGGACAGTTGTTAGACATATTCATAAGAATAATATTTTTCCACAAAAGCAAAACAGGGGACGGTTGTTAATGTTCAGTAATTCGGTAACTTTTTCCAACTTTTAGTATAAAGTTAATTAGCCTAATCTTTATGCCTTATTAATTTTTTAAATTAAAATAAGGAAAAATATAAATATGATTAATTCAAAAGAGAAGATAGTCAATATTTTAATAGAAAAAGGAAATGAATTATTCAAACAATCATACAAGTACATAGAATTTAATAAAAATAAGGAATCAAATAAACTTCTAAACAACCTAAAAGATTTTCCCCATGCCTTTGTCCTCGCTTGCGTAATGGATAGACAAATTAAAGCAGAGAGAGCCTGGTTAATTCCCTACGAGATATCAGAAGAAATAAAAGGTTTTGAGTTTTCAAGGCTGTTGAGAGTTAATCAAGAAGACATAATAGAAATATTCAAAAGAAAAAGCCTTCATAGATTTAACAAGGTAATGGGAGAGAATTTTTATTTAACCCTACAAAAAATCCACAATAATTACCAGGATGATGCTTCAAATATCTGGAAGGGTAATCTAAGGAGTGCAACCATAGTAAGAAGACTATTAGAATTTGAGGGAGTAGGGATTAAGATTGCTACCATGACAGCTAATTTTTTGGCTAGAGATTTTAAAATACCCATGAAAGATTATATTAATATTGATATTTCACCAGATATTCACGTAAAGAGAGTTTTTAAGAGATTAGGATTTATATCTAAAGATGCGAGCAATGATGATTTAATTTATTGTGCCAGAGAATTAAATCCGATGTATCCCGGTATTTTTGATTTATCTTGCTGGGAAATTGGGAGAAACTGGTGCAGGCCTAATAAACCTATTTGTGAAAAATGTTATTTAAATAGTTTCTGTAATAAGAAAAATGTATAAAAATATTTATTTTATTTTATAACACTAAGCTTAAAAAAGGAGAACAAATAGAACGATAGCAAAAATATTGTGTGAGGTGGAATATCATGAAACTTAAAAGAATTATTATTTTAATCATTCTTGTTTTAACTATCTTCTCATTATTTGTATCGGCTGTTCATGCTAATTTTTCAGACGGGTTTAAGACTGGCTTCCAGATTGGAACGCAGATAAAACAAAAGAGAGAAATGAAGTGGAAGGCAAAACAGTTAGAAGAATTAGAGAAAATATTTGAGCAATGGGATTTTTTTTCCGATACAGTTCAAAAACTCGTTGAATCTGAACAGATGACTCCTGATTTGGGGAAAAAATTCTTGGTTTTAAATTCTCTATTACCAATGGATTTACAAGAGCACGGACAAAATTTTTATAATGGAATAATGGTTGTTGATAAGGATAAAGTTGCAGAGGAAAAACAATATTTTAAAAATATAATAGACACAATAAGTGTAACCAGTGGAAAGGTTAGCTCAAAAACATTCGGTAATCTATATAGTTTACTTGCAAGTAATAAAAAATCATTGATTGATCTTATTATTGAAAGCGATTTTTCCTATACAACTCCGCAAAGCGAGTTAAAATACAATTCTTTCGAAGATAAATGGGAATATGCTCCCCCGGGTAGTACTCCTAAATACAATGCTTTTGAGAGTAAATGGGAATTTGCCATGCCTAATGAGAATCCAAAATTTAATGCCCTTGAGAGTAAATGGGAATTTGCTTCTTCAGAAGATAAAACAAAATACAATCCATTTGAAAATAAATGGTCTTATGAAAATCCTAATAGTAACCTAAAATACAATCCATTCCAAAATAAATGGGAATACGCTCCCTCAGGCAGTGTTCTAAAGTATAATCCTTTTTCAGATTCGTGGAGTTATGAATAATTAAAAAATAAAAAATATATCAAGGGACGGTTGTTTAAAAAGAACAGAAGACGGTTTTTTTGTTTTTTTTCATGAGAAGAAAATGGGAAATCGATAAACGGTGAAAAAGCGGATAAATCAGAAGGTAAAGAAAAGATGATTAAGAAATATTTAAAGGATACAGTTGAGATTCTCGAGTACGAATTAAAAAATGCAAAGAAGTTATATAATTCTAGGTGTATTAATTGGAAAGGTAAAACCTTAGATAGTAAAGAATATTATACTGAAGTTATCTCCAGAGAATTGTTGAAGGCGGAAAAGTTGGTATTGTTGGGTAAAATCGACCAAATTAACCGGGTTAATTACAATGTTGATACTCATGACGGAAAGCACAATGGTAATACAAATAGAGATGAAGAAATTTTTGCAATGCGACTAAAAGGTAAAAAATTAGAAAAGTTAGGGCTGGTTATAGAGTATCAGGTTCCGTTAAAGGAAAAACGTTCGGATGATGCCGGAAAAATAGATTTGGTCACTTCCGCAAATAAATCCGTTTATATCGTTGAACTGAAATACATTGGTAATAAAGAAACCTTATTGCGAGCTATACTAGAAATATGGACATATTATAAACAGCTTAACAAAGTTAATTTCTTGAAATCCTTTAAGTTACTGAAGAAAAATAAAACTAATGATATAAGAAAAGCTGTGTTGTTAAGTGAGGACTGTAATGCATATAACGTGGCGAAAGAATTAAGCAATAGGCCTGAATTAAAACAATTGGCCAAAGCGTTGGATGTAGTTATTTTTCTGTTAGAAAAAAATGGAAAAATATCCTGTCCGTCCTGCGCATGATAATGTTTTTCTGATAGAACAATTTAATGAAAGTGTGTTAATGGAGAAACTGAGAGGTCTTATTTTAAAACAATGAAAATAATAATTCACCGGGGAACGCATGAAATCGGCGGTTCATGTGTGAAGATACAAAGTAAAAAAAGCAGAATATTGATTGATATCGGTATGCCTTTGGTCAAAGAGGATGGAGGTAGATTTGATTTTAGGGAATATGAAAATATGCCCGGTCCTGAGCTGGTAAAGAAAAAGGTGCTACCTGATATTGGTGGAGTTTATGCTTGGGATACCGATAAGAAGATGATTGACGGAGTGCTTATTTCACATCCGCATATAGACCATTATGGTTTTATCCGTTATCTCAATAAGGATATCTGTTTTTACCTGGGCGAAGCTACCAAAAAAATTATAGATTTAACGGTAATATTTACCCCGGTTAGAGGGAGTATTTCAAATTATCATCCTATTGAGAGCGGGAAGAGTTTTAGTTGCGGTGATTTTAAAATAACGCCTTATCTGATGGACCATTCAGCTTTTGATTCCTATGCTTTTTTGGTAGAGGCGGATGGGAAGAGTCTTATCTATTCCGGTGATTTTAGGGAACATGGTCGAAAGCAGGGAGTATTCCGATGGTTTTTGGATAATGCGCCGGAGAATATAGATGTACTTCTCCTGGAAGGAACAGTTTTGGATAGAGGATTAAAAGGGAAGGGAGCAGCAGGATTTAAATCTGAAACAGATATTGAAGATGAGACGGTGAGATTATTAGAGGCGGGTAAAAATATGACCCTTCTTTATTTTTCAGCCCAGAATATTGACCGGCTTGTTTCTTTTTACCGTGCTTCTTTAAGAGGCGGAAAAATATTTGCCATTGATTTTTATACTGCCAATATTCTTGGCTGCCTAAAAGATTATGGTGAGATTCCTTACCCTTCTAAAAATTATCCGAACATCAGGGTCTTCTTTCCTTATTGGCTATGCAAGAGGATAACACAACAAGGTGAACAAGAATTAATGTATAGATATAAAAGTTATAAGATTACCAGGGGAGAGATTTCTGATAGGAGCGGAGAGATAATGATGATGGTCAGGCCATCGATGTTGAAGGATTTAGAGTTAATTAAAAACATTGAAGGGGCTACATTTATTTATTCCTTGTGGGAAGGGTATTTACAGGATTATTCCATGCAGAAGATGATGAGATTTATAAAGAGAAAGAAAATGAAATTTTACCAGGTTCATACCAGCGGGCATGCCGAGATTGATACCTTAAAAAAAGTGGTAAAGAAATTAAAGCCGGGGAAGATAGTCCCCATTCATACCTTTCATCCTGATAAATATAGTGGTTTGTTTAACCGGAAGATAGAACAGGTTTCAGATGGAGAGGTTTTTGTGGTGTAATAGAATTCTTGGGTGAAGAGCTTGGAGAAGTGGAAATACCTGATGATATTTTCAAA
>SDBU01009652.1_pt1 | contig 10795 bp, 7 predicted proteins | sample 2277071 | NCBI WGS metagenome assembly SDBU01 (sample SAMN10397929, study PRJNA504765) | marine sediment metagenome | isolation source: marine sediment core GS08_GC12, 126 cmbsf | place: Arctic Ocean: Gakkel Ridge, Loki's castle | collected 2008
GAAGGTTTTCAGCAGCGGATATGCGCCGGGCTTGAAGGTCGCCTGCAATAACGATTTGAGCCTGAATGGTTTCCATCTCAGTAAAGTCCCGGACGGCTCTAAATCGTCGCTCTCCTGCAATCAGTTCATAACGATCACTTTTAGGACGAAGGACAATCGGCACAATTAATCCCTCTCGTTGAATGCTCGCCGCAAGTTCTCTCAGTTTATCCCCATCAAAGTGTCTGCGATGTTGATAAGGAGAGGGATCGATCTTTTGGAGGTCAATGAGGCCTCGTATGTAATGGGGTTCACTATGTGGTGTTTTTGACATGGCATGAAGAGAGAGAAAAGGGCCTGCAATTGCCCATTTTTATTGCCAAAATAATGAGAAATTGTCAGAGAGTCAAATTATTCTTTATTTAGGGAGGTATTCATTATGCGCCTAATTCAACCCGCCTGCCATAGCTCATATCAGATCGGTTAACTAACCGGGAATTTAACAAGCAACATCATTGAGTCTTTTTTAGTTTGGGGGAAGGCATAGCTGGCAGGTGGGAAGTGGCCGAAGACGGCTATGAAGAACAGATTATTATCCCAAAAGAAAAGCGGGAGCTTGCTGCCCAGGAGGGGATTACGACGGAAAACAAGCAGAAGGTGACTGTGCAAATAATGAATTTGAGAACGGGAGAATCCTACATTGGCCGGTTAGCCATTACGGGAAATCGTCAAATCTATCTACCAACAGAAGTACAGGAAATGCTAAAGGAAGCAGGGAAAATACGAATCCAAATCCTGGGCGGCTGAAAAAACAGCTATGTCAGCGCAAATTACTCGGAATGAGTGCAGATATTCATTGAGGCAATGAACTACCCCGCACCAGAGCTGCGAGGTATCAAAAGGAATTTTTATTAACCCCGATGCAGAGCATCGAAGAATTCTTTTATTAAAATGAATTTCCATTTCCCAAGCTCAAAATGAAAAACTTCGTGTTTTCAATAGGTTAGATGAACTCGCAACATAAGGCACGTTATGTACAATTTTCAAATGCAAAGACATCCCCCAACGTATAGCGCAGAGGGCCCTTCTTCCTTTTCCTCGATCGGGTTTGACCAGTATCATTTTTTCCTAAGGCCCATCCTCCACCAATAGATACTCACTTAGATTACTCAGATTCTCAGATCCCGCCTTGTGAGGATCATCTATATAAAGATCCTGATTATCCAATTGAGACTTATGTGTCCCAAAAATGGACATGGGATTGAGGGGGAGGGGTCTTTCCAAATTTAGCCAAAATGGGCGCAAATCCCAACAAGTTTAATTGTTGAAAAAATTTGCCTCACCTACCATGGCATCATTGCAAGCCCACGGCGCAACCGAAAAAACCAAAACGCCATATGTTTGAGATCTTTTTCCTTGACACACAACGCTATTTCACCCTATGCTTCCTATCCAACAAAGGGAGTTCTTATCATTTGGATGTCTTGGTAGCGTCAGAGCATTAAAAACAAAGAGTTCCAGGGATCATAGAGAAAAGGAGGTGATATAAAAAAATTAAAAACAAAGAGTTCCAGGGATCATAGAGAAAAGGAGGTGATATAAAAAAATTAAGGAAGATTTTTTGATTACACAAAATGTATTCCAGGTTTTCAAACAACTATTAGTTCTGATATATTCCAATGGAGGTAATGTTATGAACAGGAAAATGACAAAAAATGTATTTGTCTTGTTAGTACTCTGTAGCTTTTTCTTGTTGAGTGGGATCGCCAACGCGGAGATCAAGATTGGCTTAGGCAATATTATGTCCGGACCCTTTGCAGCATGGGGATTGGATGCCAAGGCCGGAATGGAAATGGCCATAGAGGAAATCAATGCCAAAGGAGGAATAAAAGGTGAAAAGGTGGTATTGCTCGCCCGCGATGACGGCTTGGATACCACAAAGGCTGCTTTACAGGCTGAAGAGTTAATCTACAAGGAAAAGGTCATTGCATATTTTCCTTCTACCATCACAGGCTCTGCAAAAGCCACTATTCCTGTCTGCATTAAAGCAGGTGTCCCTGCCCTGTTGGGTGCCCAGCAGTCGGATATAACCTGTCAATGGCAGGCTGTGGGGGAAAAAGAGGGCTACTGCAACCCGTGGGTGTTTCGATTTGGTGGGACAGTAAGCCGGCAGGCGGACGCCATGGTTAAAATGGCACGCGATAAACTCAAGGGAAACCGCATCGCGCTGATGCATGATAACATCGGTTATGGCCTGGAGTGGAAAGCTGACTTGACCAAGGCTGCTGCCGCCAACAACGTTAAATTTGTTGCATCTGAGATGTTTCCGCTGATGGAACTCGACTACACGGCAGCCCTGATACGTGTGAAAAACGCCAATCCGGATGTTATTGTAGTTGGTACACTGGGCGCGCCAGCAGCCCGCATTTACAATACCATGAAGAAACTGGGTATGAATCAGCCATTGCTGCTATGCGAAGCTGCCGTGGAGCTGGCTTTCCGTACCACTGCTATTGATATGGGTGAAGGAGCCTATATAGCCATGACCCAGAATACCCCCTATGACACGCCAAATCGAAAATTTGCAGAATTCGCCCGGAAGTGGTCTAAGAAATACAGCAATCTTGGATACAGTGATGTTTTGCTGACTCAGCCTTGCGCCTTTCATTACTACGATGCGATGCACTACCTGGCACTTGTGATTGAAAAATATGGCAAAGACCGAAAGAAAATTCGCGATGGAATGGAACGTCTTGGCCCATACAAGGGAATCAGCGGCATAACCTATATCTTCAACAAAGACAAACATTGCGCCCAGAGCCACATTCCTTTTAGAATGTACCGATTCCATAAAGGAAAGATGCTTCTTGCAGAGTGAGTATATTATTGGCCCCGCTGTTTAACAGCGGGGCCATCACATATTTTGGCATTGGAGGACATGGATGATCGAATCCTTGTTTGCAGGGCTACTGACTGGCTGTATCTATGCCCTTTTGGCGCTGGCTTATAGCATCATCTTCACTACAACCCGAGTGGTCAATTTTGCTCTCGGCGAGCTCATCATGGTCGCTGCCATGGTAACTTTTTCCTGTGTAGTATCCTGGGGAATGCCCATCATAACTGCGTTGGTCATAGGTTGTGCCGTAGTGGTATTGATCAACTTGCTCATCAAAACAGCGGCGTTGAGTCGGCTGCAAAAACTTGATCCCATTACGGCGCTGCTGGTCACACTTTCGTTCGGGCTCTTGATTGTGACCCTTGCCCAGCTGATCTGGGGGACCGCGGGGGCAAAATTTCCTAATATCTTCGGTAGTGTAAAGCTTTTTAACGTGGGCAGTTTAGCCGTGACCAGTCAGGACATTGCCATAATTGTAATTGTGGCGATTGTATTGATTATTGTTGACCTGATTCAGCGCAAAACCATTCTCGGCAAATCAATGCAGGCTGCTGCTGAAGATGTGGACGCATGCGGCGTTGTAGGCTTGAATATTGGACGTATAAATGCGATTGCTTTTAATTTGGCTGCAGTACTATGTACGGTCGCGGCAATACTTCTCGCTCCCATTGCAGGAGCCAATATACGCCTGGGTACAATGGTCGGTTTAAAAGGCTTTGCCGCCGGCATATTAGGAGGACTTGCAAGAGCTCGATCAGCAACCTTTGGAGGCCTCATTTTTGGTATGGGCGAATCTCTAGCAGGTTATTTCTTTGGTGGACAGAGCAAGGAAATTGTTATCTTCATACTGTTAATGATTGTTCTGGGCTTTCGACCTACTGGATTATGGGGTGAATTAGAATGGAAAAGGGTAGCCTGATGATATCTCGTCTGGAACACCCTCCTAAATATAGCTTTTGGCATCACATCAGTCATAGAGCCGGGGTTTCGTGGCGCTCCTTCTGGGCTGTGGTGCTACTGATTGTCCTGCTCTGTTTACCCACTTTTTTCACTAATCCCTATTATCTGCGCTTTTTGGAAATAGCAGCTATTTACGGCATTGCTGCACTTTCACTCTCTCTGGTATACGGAAAAGGTGGTATTGTATCCATCGGTCACATGGGCCTTTTCGGTTTAGGAGCTTATTCGTCTGCCGTTTTAGCCCTTAGATTCGGATGGCCAGTGTGGATTGCCATGATCGCTGCCATCATAATTTCCGGATTTGGAGGCTGGCTGTTGGCACTCTCATCGTCCCGGGTGATCGGGGTCTACCTAGCAATGACCACATTGGCCTTTAACATCGTTATTGTAAGATTGATTATACAATTTCCTGATCTCACTGATGCAGCCGCAGGCATGATCAATATACCCACACTCAACCTTTTCGGGCATTTATTTGAATTGGAAGGCTATTATTACCTTATTCTTTTGGCGTGGTTGGGAGCGCTTTACATGATGCATAATTTCAATCAATCCAGTTGGAATTCAATTACAAATAGCCTGCGTGAGACTCCAACTGCATGTCTGTTTATGGGTAACTCTGTGCCTCATCTCAGGGTCGTACTCTTTCTGGTCTCAGCCGTGATTATCGGAGGATCTGGTGCCTTATATGCCCATATGCTCAGTCGTCTCAACTATAATAGCTTCACATGGGACCAGTCGATAGTGCTTTTAACTATGGTGGTACTAGGAGGGAAACGGGAATTGTTAGGGCCGTACGTGGGAGCGGCTATCCTCATTTTCGTACCTCTTTTTTTCGGTGGACTCGTTGAATATATGAACATTGTCTACGCCCTCATACTGTTGTTCTTTTTGTTAGTTACACCGGACGGGGTTGTGGGATGGATTCGTAGAAGATGGAGCGAAAGCCAAAAACAAATTGTATCACAACTCAGAGACTGGAAATTGGCACCCCCTGTTTACTCAGTAAGCTATGCTCAAGGTAGAGACAATCGACCCGTAATGGAAGTAGCAAACATCTCAAAGACATTCGGCGGCTTGGCAGCATTGAGCAATGTGTCGCTTAACATCAAACCAGGTGAGATTAATGCTTTAATCGGTCCTAATGGTGCAGGCAAAACAACCTTGGTAAACGTAATTACCGGGCTTTATCCCCCTGATGCAGGCGATGTCCGCATATATGGTTCCTCAATGCAAGGCAAAACTGCCGATGAGATCGCCCGCCTTGGTGTAGGGCGTACTTTTCAGCAGCCATCACTTGTTGCAGAAATGACAACTTCAGAAAACATGGAGGTAGCCAATCACCAGCGCCTAAGAGCTGATATTGCCTCAACCCTTCTTGGGCTACCAAAACACCACCGTCGTCGTGCCGTCATTCGTTCTGAGGCGCTTGATTTGCTACATGCCGTGGGACTCGGAGACGTTGCCGATGTATCTGTCAGCCAACTGCCTTACGGATACCAGCGGTTGATAGAGATCGCCCGTGCCCTAGGAGTTCATCCCCGAATCCTTATTTTGGATGAACCTGCTGCCGGTCTGGCACCTGAAGAAATGGATCATTTACACCGTTTACTTCAGGTTGTATGCTCCAACGGAATCTCAATCTTGCTTATAGAACACAACATGGAATTTGTTATGTCTATCGCCGACAGAATCGGCGTGCTTGACTTTGGTGTGAAGATTGCTGAGGGAAGTCCGGCAGAAATTCAGAGAAATGAAGCCGTTCTATCAGCTTATCTTGGCGAATAGGTGATGCTTAAAAGCGACCTGCTTCAAATAAAATTTGTATAATATGGATTAATAGGTAATTTGCCATGCTGGATATCAATGGGCTTTCCATAAGCTACGGAGCCGTGGAAGTCGTTCACGGCGTAACGATGCACATTGATGAAGGCAAGATTGTGGCCTTGATCGGCCCGAACGGGGCGGGTAAATCGTCCGTGTTGAGGGCTGTATCAGGGCTGATCCGCCCTTCAAGTGGAGACATTGCCTTTCTTGGAGCGAGCTTAGTGGGCGCACCGCCTCATGAAATCGCTGCTGCTGGCATCGCTCATGTGATGGAGGGGCGACACCTGTTTGCCGGTTTGACAGTGGAAGACAACCTCCTATTGGCCGGGTCCGGCGATGGTGGATCCTCAGCCGGTAGCATGGAAGCTGTATTTCAGAGATGGCCCATTCTGCGTGAGCGGCAACATCAGCTTGCCGGCAACTTGTCTGGCGGAGAGCAGCAGATGCTGGCCATCTGCCGTGCCTTAATGGCAAGGCCTCGCTTGGTCATGTTAGACGAGCCATCATGGGGGCTTGCGCCACGGGTCGTGCGGGAGCTGATTCAGACCATCGAGCAATTACGCTCGGAAGGTATAACTATCTTGCTCGTTGAACAGATGGCAAAAATGGCGCTTAAAATCTGCGATTATGGTTACCTCATGACCACTGGCAGAATAGTCTTAGAGGGAAGCGCTCAAGAGCTCCTTTCCAATCCAGACCTCCAGGCAAGGTATCTGGGAGGTAAAATAGGTGCGGAAATACGATCAGAAAAAGAAGTCAAACCTCCACCAGAAGCAACCGTAAGGCAAACAGATGTGACGAAGACCGCAGCAGGGACAACCCGCTTACTCAAAGAGAAGGAGAGACGAGAAAAAGCAGAAAGAGAAGCAGAGGAAATACCTGCTGGAAAACTGCAACCACCATTGGCCGAACCACACTACCCAAAGGAAGGAACCCTTCTAGAGCGAGAAAGATTGCGGCAGATCAGACAGCAATCTTTTGGCTCGGATAAGATATTTTCCGATTTAAAGGAAGAACTGGGACGGATAAGGAAGGAGGTCTCTGGCCTTAAAGAGGTTCAAACAATCCCAGAGGATAAGACTCCCTTACCCCCCCTGTACTGGAAAAAGGATTGGCATGCATTTGAAAAGCAGCGTCGAGAAAGACAGGCTCACTGGAAACCTGAAGAACTTTCCGGACCTGAAAAGAAGGTTAACTCACGAAGCCGCATAGGCGGAAAGGACTGGATGGCTCTGGAAGCAGCCCGGAAGAAACGCCAGGTATCCTTGATGCGTGAGACAAAAAGCCATCCCTCACCATCTAAAGAGACGGATCTTGCTGGACGCGAACATGAACGTAAAAGCCGCCAGGAAAAATGGAACAAAAAGAGCCAAGAGGAGCAGGAAACGAATATCCCTTCCGAAACAAGGCTTTCTAAGGACTATAAGCAACTTGAAATGAAGCGCCGAGAAAGAGAGAGGACGCAAGGACTTGGGTACAACATGAAAGCTTCTCTGGAAAAGAGGGATAAACATCAAGTTGATTGGAAATCGCGTGAGCTTGCCAGGCAACAAAGGCGGGGTGAAATGGAGAAGAAAATTGACTAAAAGCCAAATCATTAAAGATCCAGACATCCGTATCTAAGCAACCTATTCAGATGGAGATCGAGCCATGATAGCGACCTACATAATCATCGCCGCGATAGTAATTATTTTGGGAACATGGGAGAAAAGCCCTTTTCGGGTCTACTGGAAGTCAGAATCCCGGCGGGCATTTGTGAGAACGGGCTTTGGTGGAGCCAAAGCTGTTGTGGGTGGGGGAGCCTTTGTAATTCTTTTAATTCACAAAATTCAATGGGTAGACCTAGGCGAAACCAAACTGGTGGTTCTACGAAAAGAAAAAGAATCGGTCATCACAAAGAATCTTCTCCGGACCGATATAGAAGTGGAGTTCTATATTCGGGTTAAGGCGGATAAGGAATCGGTCAACCAGGCTGCAATTGCACTGGGCAGGCGCGCCGACAACGCTGAGCTATTAAGGGACTTCTTAGAACCAAAGCTACTCGATACTTTGCAGACCGTGGCCTCAGAAATGACCCTGGAGGAGATTCACCAAAATCGCGGCCAGTACAGTAAAAGAGTCAATGACCTGTTAGTAGGGGAATTGAAACTAAAAGGCCTTGAATTAACGGGTGTGTCGCTCTGCTCTCTGGATCAAACGTCGATTGAATATTACGACGCTGACAACGTCTTTGACGCAGAAGGACTACTTGCCATCAAAGAAAAGACAGAGAAGCGCAAAAAAGAACGGAATGACATTCTACAGGAGCAGGTCTTACTCATTCAACAGAAAAATGTGGAAGTCAAAAAACGCTCTCTGGATCTGGAAAAGGACCATTCCTTTGCTGAACAGGACAACCGAAAGGAGATTGAGGCGCAGAAAGAGGAAAGAGAAAGGGAGTTGACCCAGGTTCGTCTGAATCAACGCCTTCAGTCGGAAGAAGCCCGCATCCTCCATGATCAGGAGATCAAAGAAAAGGAATTAGCCAAAGAGAGGTATCTGGAAGAGCAACGTATCACCAAAGAGCGTGCAGTCGAAACGGCCGAGATAGAGAAACTGAAGGAGATAGAAGAACGCCGGATCGTTACAGAAAAGACCGTTCAAACAGCAGGAATTCATCGAGAAATAGACATAATGGCCGAAAAAAAGAAAAGAGAGGAGGCCAATATTGAACTGGAGAAGGCCGTTGAGATTTTAAAAATCGCCAAAGATAAGTACCTTGAAAACGAGAAAATCGCAAAAGAGCTGGAATTGGAATTGGCTGAAATTGACAGGAAAAACAAGGCAGAAGAAGAGCGCATCAACAGGGAGAAAACAACACAGATGTCCGAGATACAAAAGGAGACGGAACTGATCTCTGAAAAACGGAAGCAGGAACTGACAGAAATAGAAAAGACCAAGTCTTTGGAGGTTGCTAATCTTGAAAAACAGGAAGCCATTTCATCTCAAGAAAAGGCGATTGCTTTGGCAAGAACCGAAGAAATAAAGACCAAAACCCAACAGGAAGCTGCGGAACAAGAGATGATCTCTGTAAAGATCAAGTCTCAGGCAGAACGTCAGAAGATAGTATCAACTATCCGAGCTGAAGAAGAGGCTTCTAAGCAAAAGATTGAAAAAGGAATGGATGTTGATATGGATGCTTATAAGATCACACAAGCGGCTCAGGCCAAATTTGAGTCCTCTGAAAAAGAGGGCCAAGCCATTGAACGTCTTGCCGAAGCTAATCGAAAAGAGGCATTGTTTGACGCAGAGGCTGAACACGCCATGGTCGAGGCGAGAAACCTCATATCCGAGCACATCCTTAAGAGTGAGCGCAATAAGGCATTGATAGGCGAAATGGCCAACATCGCAAGGGAACTTATGAAACCTGCTGAAAAGATCGACAGTATCAAGATCGTACATGTGGATGGCCTCGGGACCATCCCAACAACTCAAGTCGTCCAGGAGGATGGAGAACAAAGGGTGCTCTCTTACGCAGGTGCTCAATCTGCCATCAGTACGATTATTAATGGGATCCTTCAGGTAGGTGCCTTCAAACCCGTTTTTAAACAGTTGTTTGGTGCTGATGATATTGGAGAGCTGGATCCCGACCGTCTTGTTAAGATCTTAGGGGAGATTGTCCCCGGCATTATTGAGCAAGGCGGAAGAGAGTTCGTCAAACAATCCATTCGAAAGGAGGAGGAGAGCAAGAAGAAGCCTAAAACAAAGGAAGATAAAAAAGTTAAAGAAAAATAATACTTAAAATCTATGATTAATTTGGAGGTATATTCATGGCTGTTGATAAAAATAAACCCACGTATCAGATTAAGGTAATGGATATTGGTGATATAGGAGGCGTTGATGCCAGTTTTTTGGTTAATAAATATTCTCCGGGAAAACCAGTAACTGCTCCTTGTTATGCTTATTTGATTATTGGGGAGACTATTCCACCAATCATTGTGGATACCGGGATCAAGGAAGACCAGTTGGATATTATGGGCAGACTGGGAATGACGGGCACCCAAAGGCCGGATCAGAAGCTTTCTTACCAGTTAGCGAAATTCGGACTGGATTTCAATGATATTGAAGTCATTTTGCATACACATCTCCATATTGATCATGCAGGCAATGACCGATTATTCACCAATGCAAAAATAATCTTTCCCCGCAGAGAATTGATGTTCTCTGTGGCAGACCTCATGGACGCCCAGTACCCGCCGGAATATATTACTTACCTGGTAGAGCAAATCCATATTCCGGGAAAAGTCAGGCTGATTGATTATCCAATGAAATTGTTTCCAGGTATTTTCTTGGAGCCGGATGAGGGACACACCTGGGGAAGTATGAATATTAAAGTCAATACCAAACAGGGACTTGCAGTCATCTGCGGTGATGTGATTTATGATGAAAGACTGCAATGCCAAGAAAATGAGATTTTTCCGGAAATTGGTAAGCACGCTGCACATAGTGCCTTTCCATTTGGAGATCGATCAACAGGTAATTATTGGAATCTTTGGGCTGCCAAGGCCGGGGTGCAGAAAGTAATGGCTGAAGCGGACATCGTATTGCCGATTCACGACCCATTGGTTGTTGAAAAATATGGCTATGAAATAGGCTAGATATCTATAACGGATAAGCTTCATAGCGAAAAAACTCCGGAATATAAAAGGTCGCGGTAGGAATGCCGGTTGCCCAGCACCGCCGGGTAGAAGAGGCAACCAGATTGGCGCCCCAACCCCTAGAGTAACAAGAAGTCAAGAAAAAAATAGGCCCTAAATTACGGGAAAAACACGAAAATGTAGCCCGTATTAAAAGAACAAAAGATAGAAGGGATCAGGACTTCAGGCCGTCATTCAACCCCGTAGTTCGCTTTTCCATTTTTTTAGAAGAACCCACGTGGAGAAAATAGAACAAAATGGATGCTAATATAGAAGAGGGATTTGCACTGGTAAATCCCCTATATTGTGTCTAGGTCAGGGGCCGAATTTTTGAATGATACTGCTATTAATCGTTACCCAGACCACCCTCCAAAAACCTTCCAATGGTGTTATTAATCGTTAATCCAGCCCCCCGGTCAAATACCCTCCTTAAATAGCTAATTAGATTCCAACCGCT
>SDBU01009653.1_pt1 | contig 10795 bp, 10 predicted proteins | sample 2277071 | NCBI WGS metagenome assembly SDBU01 (sample SAMN10397929, study PRJNA504765) | marine sediment metagenome | isolation source: marine sediment core GS08_GC12, 126 cmbsf | place: Arctic Ocean: Gakkel Ridge, Loki's castle | collected 2008
GGATGAGGAGTATCTTGCCAAGATGTGGCAGGAGTTTGTTCCCAGGGTAGTGGCGTTTGAACCGGAGTATATTTTTTGGGAATTTGGCTATGATGCTACCCAGGGGGAGTACGGGGATAAGGGTTTAACCAGGGATTGCCACCCCAAGCTGGCGAGGCTCATCAAAGGGGTAGCGGATAAGGTTTGTCAGGGTAGATTGATTACTATCCTGTGTGGTGGCTCAGGTCGAGCTCTCGCCGCATATACTATACCCAGGATTATCAACTGTTTAGCTGAGCTGGACAGCTAGCGGGCAATTTGATAGAGGGCTATCCCCCATTTTCTGCAGTGAGCTTGCTTTAACCGGTTTAGGTGTGCCTGAAATGGGGCTGAGCTGATATTCTCGGCGGACATTAATACCGCGTCTTCTCTATCATCTATATAGTAGCCACGGCGTAGACCTGTCCGGGCGAGGCCATACTTGTGATAGAGATTCAGGGCAGCAGTGTTGGAGGCACGCACCTCCAGGGTAATGATACCGGCATTTAGCTCTGTTGCCAGGTCTATAGTGGATATAAGCAGCAGCTCTCCTATCCCCTGGTGGTGATAGAGTTCTCGCACGGCAATGTTGGTTATGTGTGCTTCATCAGCCATAATCCAGAAGCCAGCAAAACCGATAATATATTCTGTACCTGATGGGGGTAATTCATTGGTGGAAAAACGGTGGTTAAACAACTGCTTCACCTTAGATGCCAGCCTCGGCAAGCCCTTCTCTGCTGAAGTTTTTACCTCGGGCTTCTCAGCTGTTCTCTCTTCATCGCAGGCTACAATATAATGGGCTAACCGATTCTGCAGCTCATGCTGATAGTTAGCCGGTGGCCACTGGGTAGGGAAGGCTTCACGGTCAATCTCATTGACCTGGGCAATGTCTTCCTTGCGCATCAGACGCACATAAGGCAAGTTTTCATCCTCTTTATGAATATTTTCTTATCAAAGGTTAAATTTTTAAAATTATTGTAACACATTACATAGGGATGTGGGCAAAATAAAGGGGAGCCTCACTCGGAGGCTCCCCACTTGTTATTTATGCTGTCTATATTGATAATTCACTCAGCCAGTCTGGGTAGTCTTGGCCAGCACCATCCTCTATTATGACCACCCTGCATATGCCTGCTACCTAAGGCCTTGAAGCCGAAGGAACGCTGAAGCAGACCTGAGTCCATAACCTCTGGTCTCTGCGCCCGCCACTCTTTGATTTCATCAGCCTCCTCTTCAGTAATGCGCCCCTTTTCCACGGCTTTATCAAGAAATCTGATAAAAGCCCCTTCCCTCATCTCCTGCCGCGCCAGCTTGAAGGCATTGACCAGGTTCTCCTGGGGGATTTCTAAAATCTCGGCCACTCTGGCGAGAAGACCCGTGGTATTGGCTGTATTTGACGTTGGTGTAGACCCATCATCTGCCATCACCGCTGTTGCGCCGCCCGCTGTCAGCAAGACTACCGCCACCAATACTGAAACGAGAACCTTCATTCTTTTGGACACCATCTTTCACCTCCTTTCATTAAGTATATTCGCCTGATTTATATGTTGTATTCTTTTGGACATCGCCCCTCTTCTTAGATTTGCCTCCGTTACTTCAGGATGGCATAGACTACCTGAAGGCTAAGGCTAATCTCCATCTCACCGGGGCTGATTGGTGTCGCTGGTGCTGGTGCCTCTTCGTATACTGCCCGCGGGTAGATAGGGGGTGGGATCTGGATACCCTCGGAGATATAGGTCGGCTTCCCCAGGGTAATACCAGCCAGCTCAGCCAGTTGCTCCGCTTTATCCTTAGCCTCAGCCATCGCCTTCTGTCTTGCCTCCTCATAATAAGCTGATGGGTCATCCACGGAAAAGCCTATGCTATCTATTCGGGTGAGGTCGCCCCCAGCCTCAGCTACAGCGTCAATAATGGCACCAGCCTTATCTATATCCCTTATCTTGGCCGTTACCATATTGGTTACCCTGTAGCCAACCACCGTCTCTTCTTCCTTTTCTCTATCCCATTTCGTTATTCGGCGAATACTGAAATATTGGGTTTGGATATCCTTCTCAGCCACTCCACTATCGGTTAGCGCTGTCATCACCCTCTCCATAGCTTCAAATGCCTCGGTCTGAGCCTGGGCTACGCTTGCCTCCTGAGCTTCAATGCCTAACTTAAGGGTGGCGATGTCAGGAACAGTAGTCACCTTACCTTGTCCGGTGACCCAAATCCCTTCCTGCTGGCTACTTATATTTATTCCTTCTATCTCTCCCAGGATGGTGCTGCCCGGGCTGCAGCCAGCCAAGCCGACCATGGCTAGCACCAATGCCAGGCTTACCGCCAATAACCAGTTCTTTTTCACCTTTGACCCCCTGCTTAAAATTTTTCTTTCCACTAATATATAACGAAAAAATCGTTATTTGGTTAGCCGTAACTTGAGGGTATTTTTGAAAATTGGTTTGTTGCCCCTATTCAGACCTGAGGGCGTCGATGGGATTAAGGTGAGAGGCATGCCAGGCGGGATAAAAGCCAAAGAATAGACCGATACCAACCGACACCGAAACGGCAAGGATAACTATATCAGCCGAAACCACGGTCGTCATTGGCCCCATACGGTTAACGATTGATGAGACTATCCAGCCTAGGATAACCCCGATGATACCACCAGCAAAAGTCAGGAACGCCGCTTCAATCAGGAATTGACTCCATATATCGCGCTCTCTGGCTCCCAGTGCCTTGCGAATGCCTATCTCTCTGGTTCTCTCCAGTACCGATACCAGCATTATATTCATCACGCCGATACCCCCCACCAGCAATGAAATGGCAGCGATAGCCCCGAGAAACAAGGTCATTGTGCCTATCGTTTCCGAGAGCATACTGGATATCTCCTCCATAGAAACAATATTAAAATCATCATCCACGCTGGGGCTTAGCCGGTGGCGAGTACGGAGCAGGCTGGTGATTTCATCAACGACGTAACTCGCTTGCCCCTCGTCACTTACTGTCAGCGCTATGGATGATACCACGCGCTCGCCCTGAGCGGTTCGCGGCTGGGCGACCATCTGCTGCATAGCTGTCAATGGAATCAGGATAGCATCATCAGACGAACCCATCATGGATGCCCCCTTGCTCTCCAGAACCCCGATAACACGGGCAATGTTAGTACCCATCCGTATCTGTTGCCCTACAGGGTCAATATCTTTAAACAGGGTTTCTACTACATTAGAGCCGAGTACGGCTACCTTGGCACCGCGCTGATAATCATCGTCGGAGAAGAAGGCACCATTAGCTAGCTCCAGATTACTTACCTGCATATACTCCGGGGTTATCCCGCTAACCTGGGAATTCATATTCTCACCGCCAACGACTATCTGGAGTGATTTTGAGTAGGAAGGAGCAACAGCAGTGACATAGGGAACCTGCGCCGATATTGCCCCTGCATCTTCCAGGGTGAGGGTGGCAGCGCTACCACCGGCACCCCTGACCCCTCCAAAGGTTAACGCCCCGGGACGGATGGTAACGAGGTCTGAACCGAGAGTTTCGATCTGGGAGATAATCTGTGACTCAACGCCTCTACCTATGGACATAAGGGCAATTACGGCGGCGACGCCGATAACGATTCCCAGCATGGTCAAAAAGCTGCGAAGCTTGTGGGTGATTACTCCAATCCAGGCGGTGGAAAAAGGTTCAAGCCATTTCTTCATGTATTCTCCTCCGCTACAACCTGTCCGTCCTTGAAATGAAAGATGCGCTGGCATTGGTGAGCAATGTTAGAGTCGTGGGTTACTATGACCAGGGTAATACCCTGCTCTCTATGTAAGGTAGTGAGAATAGAGATAATCTCCTCGCCGGAGCGGCTGTCCAGGTTACCGGTAGGCTCGTCGGCCAGAATCAGAGGTGGGTTTTTCACCAGAGCCCGGGCGATGGCAACCCTTTGCTGCTCTCCACCCGAAAGCTCGGTGGGACGGTGATTGACCCGGTCGGAGAGACCAACCTTAGTCAGTGCCTCCATAGCCCGGCGACGGTCGCTGCCGCCACAGTACCTCATCCCAAGTTCAACATTAGCCAATGCTGAAAGCCGGGACAGTAGATTGAAAGTCTGAAAGACAAAGCCAATCTTCTTGCCTCTGACCTGGGCCAGCTCACCGCTGCTGAGGCGGCTAACTTCTCTATCCTCCAGGTAGTAACTGCCTGAAGTCGGTGTATCCAGGCAACCAATAAGGTTAAGTATGGTCGTCTTGCCTGAGCCAGAAGGTCCCATGACCGCCACCAGCTCGCCCCGTTTAATATGGAGGTTTACCCCACTGAGTACGGTTAGCTCTCTTTTGCCCATGGGATAGACCTTAGTTATGTCCTGCAGGCGAATCATCAGTGTGGTCTCCCTCCTCCTGGGAGGAATGGTATTCGTCCTCCTTGTTGCGATGTCGTCGGCGTAGTAGTCTCGGGAATAACCACCTTTTCGCCTTCACTGAGTCCGTCAGTTACCTCGGTGTACTGCCAGTTGCTTATGCCAGTCGTTATGGCGCGTTCCTCAATAACACCGTCTTTCAGCACCTGAACCAGGGTCTGCCTCCCCCGGCGAATAATCGCCTGGTTGGGTACCAGCAGCACGTCATTCTTCTCCTCTACCAGGATGCTGACGGTGACGGTTAGCCCTTCCCTGAGCTGAAAGTCTTTCAGTGACTGTATTTCGACCTTCACTTTATAGTTCACTACCCCCTGTTGAATGGTTGCTGTCGGTGAAATGTGGGTGACCTTAGCCGGAAGGCTCACCCCTTGCATGGCGTCCACCTGCACGGTGGCATCTCCCCCTAGCTTTACCTGAAGGATATCCATCTCACTGACCATAACATCGGCTTCGAATTTAGTGGGGTCGGCAAGGGTCACGGCTACCGTGCCCTTTTTTATTTCGTCACCACCTTCAACGTTTACCTTGGTAATGAAGCCGGCAAAAGGTGCCTTAACCTCCGGACTGCTCTCGAGAGCTTCAGCTAACTCTCTCTCGGCATCCTTGAATTGCGCCTCGGTTAGCTGGACCTGGAGTTGTTTTGCCTCTATTTGCAGAGGGTCAGTGGTGACCGCTGCCAGCGCAGCTTCGGCTGTCCTTAAGGCGGTCGCTGCCTCAAGCAGGTCTGCCTCTGTTGACTCACCATAATCAAATCTTATTATCGCCTCCCAGTATTGCTGCTGGGCTCGCTCGACCTGCTGTTGTTTTATCTCCATTTCCAGGTCGGCGGTGTAGGCCACCGACTCAGCCTTCTCCAGCGTGACTATAGCAGTCGTATAGCTGGCCTTCTCCTTAGTCACGCTGCTCTCCAGTGTTGCCAGCTCCCTCTCCCACTCTGAGGTACCCAGTCTAGCTACTACCTGTCCCTCTTCAACAGTGTCTCCCTCTTCTACCAGGACCTCTTCTACTGCCGCTTCCAGGTAAAATATGTCAAAAGCTAAATCTTCAGTGCGTGATAACGCCAGGTTGCCGACGGCGGTGATATCTATTCTCAGGTCACCCCGTTGCACGGTTATCACTTGACTTTCGGGCACCTGATTGGAAGCCGATTCTGAGCCGCAACCTAGCTGGGGAAACACGAACCAGCCGAAGACGCCAAGCCAGCATACCAATAAGATTATCAGGATTATCTTGATTATCTTGAGGAGTCTCATTAAAAATTCACCAATACCTTTCTATTTATTGCGTAGTGGTTATTATAAAGTATTCTAAAATATTGGTTTGTGGCTAATCTAAACCCTTAAGGGCGTTATTATAACCAGCTTTTGATATAGCAATAGCCTTGAGCAGGGCGGGCTTTGCTGACTCTGGTGCTTTATCGAGGGCAGCGCGGAGGCGAGCCGGATGATTAATAGCGTAACGCTCTAGGGTCACCCTCAGTTTAGCCCGTTTATCAACCTTAATTCCTTCATCCCGGCCACGCCTAGTTTGCTCAGATGGTGGTGGGGCTGAGGGTGGGGGAGCCAGAAGCACACCAGCCTCTTTCTTCTGGGCTGTAGCCAGAACAGCTACTCTTGTCAGGTAGGAATTCAAGCGCTGGGCGGCCCTCTCCACCTGCTCCGGCTTGCCCTTATTTGCCATATAAATTATCTCTGCTACCCTCTTATCCGCCAGCTTGGCATACAGCTCTGCCTTGCCTAGAGATGAGGGGGTTAGTGTCAACCGCACCTGCTCTGTAGCCAGCTTCACCGGGTAGAGAGGGTTATCGGGCATGCTGTTACCAGCCGCAGCTACTGTGCTACCCCCAGCCAGTAGCAGGACAAGAACTACAGCCACTACCGTTGCCCACTGCGGCTGCCAGCCAAAGAAGGGGAGCCTTCTTTTAGGCTCTACTGCCTGGAGCGCCGAGCGGAACTGGTATCTGGCTTCGGCTCTAAACTCAGGGCGAGGCTGGATAGCTGATGCTCTCTTAGTTGCCAGAGCCGTCTGGAGCAATGGCTCAAGCTCATCTGCCTGCTCTGGGTAGCTCTGAAGACACTGCTCTACAGTCTCGTCATTAACCAGCAGCCGTTCCAGACATTCATCAAGAATATTATTAAATTTTCGACTCTTCTTCATCCTCTTATGCCACCGATAACGCTTTACGCAGGGCTACTATTGCGCTGTGCTGCAGTGCCTTTACCGCTCCCTGGCTTTTGTCCATAACCTTGGCTACCTGGGCAATTGATAGCTCACCGGCAAAACGCAAGGCGATTACCTCACGCTGTGCCTTGGTCAGCCGCTTGGTAGCTAATAGTAGCTGCTCAATATCTAGGCTGAGCTCAGTCATTAGCTCTGGATTACTATCACTGCTCGCCCGTGATTCGTCAAGGGGGACAGTAGCCTGCTTTGCCTTCTTCCTCAGATAGTCAACCACCTGGTTGTGGGCAATACGGAATAGCCAGGCTGAGAAGGGTATACCCTTCCACTTGAAGGAAGAAATAGACCGGAGTGCGTGAAGGAAGACCTGCTGAGTCATATCCTCCGCCTCTATCCTATCTCCTATTCTGAGAGCCACATAACGATAAATCCTATCGAAGTGCTGCTCATATAGCTGGGTGAAAGCCTCCTGGTCTCGCTGCTTAGCTCGCCGCACAAGGCTCTCTTCATCTTGCACCTGACAACTCCCCACCGGCTTAGCCGGCAAATGGTGTTACCCTGTGCATATAGTATAACGAGGGAAACGGTAAAAAGATAGGGCTTTTTACCAACCCCTTTTGTCTCATCTGATTTGACAACAGCACATTTATGCTATAATACAGTCGCCTGGTATGTATTATGATAAGCTTGATTAGCCGAGGAGAGAAGGGAGCTATGGTAGAGGCGATAGGGGGGACAAAGAAGGTGGCGGTAGTAGGTTTTGGTAATATTGGTAGCGGTGTAGTCGAGATTCTTTATCAAAAGGGGGTTGCTGGTCTGGAACTGGCAAAGGTCGTTGATAAGGATGTTGAAAGGAAGCGCTTTGTTGCCATACCTGCTGAATATCTCACCACGGATTGGAGACAGGTCGTTACTGACCCCAAAATTGATATTGTGGTTGAGTTGATAGGTGGTATTGAACCAGCCAAAACTGTCTTGTTACAAGCCCTTCAGAATGGCAAAGATGTAGTTACTGCCAACAAAGAGCTGCTAGTTGAGGCAGGACACCACATTTTCCCACTGGCGGCAACTTTAAATCGCCAGGTTGGTTTCCGAGCTACTTTTGTTGGCTGCCACTCACTCATTCACGAGTTTCGCCAGGTAGGAACTACTGCCAAAAAGTTTACCAGAATTTATGCCATTCTGAACGGAACCTGTAATTACATATTGTCCACTATGTCAACAGCGGGGAAGGAATTTGACAAGGCACTTGGAGAAGCCCAGGAAAAAGGCTATGCCGAGGCTGACCCATCAAAAGATATTGACGGGATAGATACTGCTTACAAGGTGCTCATCCTTTTGGGTCTTATTAGCAATTCGTATCAGTATCAGGCGCTTAGTTCTTTCTCCGTTGAGGGAATTAGAGATTTTACGGCACAGGATATCCAATACGCCACTGAACTGGGGTATTCGGTTAAGCTGGTCGGGGTGATTGAGCAAAAAGAAGGTATTTTTAACATTGGTGTGCATCCGGCATTAATTCCCAAGGCATCCCTTTTAGGCTCTCTTGAAGGGGCATATAATGGTATTGAGCTTGAGGATGAATACGGAGTAGTATCAGGCTTAGTTGCCCCAGGGGCTGGGACTTACCCAACGGCGGATGCGGTTATTAAAGACCTACTAGATATAGCTGAGGGCAGGACACTACCCATGCCAAATTCAGCAAGGACTTTGGTTTTGGGTTCCCCCGAAGCTGTCCACAGGCGTTACTACCTGAGATTTAGCGTGGCTGATGAGCCTGGCGTTCTAGCTCAGATTTGTGATATCTTTTGGAAACACAATATTAGCATTGCCGCCGTTATTCAGAAGGAGGCAGTTTCGCGGGAATTTGTTCCAGTGGTGATGACTACACATTTAGCCAGAGAGGGAGACCTCCAGGCGGCGATAGAGAAGGTCGACAAACTAGATGTGGTCAGAGCTAAGACGAAGGTCATTCGTATACTTAAAGCTGACACATAATCCATGTGCGTCAGCAGTGTGGTAGTCCGACCGTTTAGTAACTATAGTAGGCGGTTTTCCTGCCCACCCAGAAGCCGAGAAAACCGAGCAGTAATGCCCCTATTCCACCTAGAGTATAAATAGCCCACTGAGGCATAACCAAGTAAAAGCCAACATAGAATGACCCTGTACCTGACCACCCGCTCTCATTAGAGGCATCATCTATAGCTTTAACCCGCCAGTAATAAGGAGCTTTCTTGCTGACTGACTTTAGCTCCTCCTTTTTAGTGATGGTGTATTCTGAGTCAGTCAGCCCCTTCTTTTCCAGCACTATAGAGGTGAAGTCCTCATCGGAGGCAATCTGGAGGGTATAGGTTACGCCGCTGGGGTCAGTAACATCCTTCCAGTCAAAGTATGCCTCTGCCTCGGCTTTACTATCCATTTCCGGTTTTAGTGGCACTGGTATTGGTGGTGCCGTTGACTCCATAGTAAAGGTAAATTGATTAGTAATAGTGCCATCGGTGGCAGTTATAGTGTGCTCTCCGTGCTGGCTAGTGGGAACTTTAAAGGTAGCCGAGAAGGTTCCACCAGGCTTGACAGTCGCCGTATCTACCTGAGTATCATCAAACTTAATAGTTACCGTTCTACCGACCGTAAACCCGACGCCACTGACGGTAAGCTCGGTACCGACGTAACCGGGCGAAGCCTGACTGGTAACCGGGCTGATGTTGGCACTAATCAAAACAGTGAACTCAGCCTCATCGGTATTGACGCCGTCGCTGATTTTTACTTTATAGGTGCCACTGGCGCTGGCGGGCACGTTGAAGCCAGCGCTGAAGCTACCCTTACTATCGACGATAACTGATGCCGGGCTGGTGGTAACTTTACCATCAGCAAAGGTAATAGTTATTGACTGGTTGACTTTAAACCCGGTGCCGCTGACGGTAACCTCGGTGCCGGCGTAACCACTCGTCTGGCTGAGACTAGCGCTGGCAGCTATGGCGAACTTTACTTTATCTGAATTGTCATCCTCATCCTCCACCTCTACATAATAAGTGCCGGGCCCCAATACAGGCACATCAAAGGTAGCTTCAAAGCTGCCGTATCTATCCGTTTCATCATCGCCACTTATATCCACCTCATCGTTATCAAAGTAGATGGTTACTTCAGCTTTGTTGCCAAAACCGGTGCCGCTAACTGTTACCGTAGAGCCGGTCCCTCCTGATTCTGGGCTGATGGTTATTTCGGGCTCCACGGTGAAAACAGCCTCAACCTCGATATCAGAGTCTTCACCGATGACGGTTATAGTGTGGTCGCCCTCTGTACTTGGCGGAATAATAATTGTGGTAGCCTCAAATGCACCGTATCTGTCGGTTTCCTCATCACCGCTTTGTATTTCTACTTCATCGCCATCGTATTCTATGGTGATATTCTCTCTATTGTCGAAGTCCTCGCCACTAATCTCGACCTCAGTGCTTACTGGACCCTCTTCGGGGTCTAGCTCAATCTCACCGCCGACTACGGTGAATTCGTCAACGGCCCTTATTTTGCCGCTCGCAGAATAGGTGGCATAGACATAGTATTTGCCACCGCGCACATCTTCCCTATCATAACCATCGGTGAGTTCATCGGGCACAGTAAAATAGGTTTCAAACTCACCATAGTCATTGGTGGATGTTGTTTTCACCTTTTCGTAGGCGTCAAGCTCGTCAACGTAGTCATTTACCCTAGCTTCCTCGCCAGAGAAGCTGATATAAACTGAAGACCTCGGCTCGAAGTCCCAACCATCAATATAAATCCGGTCGCCGATTTCACCATCATCCAGATCGAGTTTAATAGTCTCATTCCCGGTCACAGCGTAGGCGGTAATAGCCGGGAATGCCATTACTAGCAAACACAGGGTAACGGCTATACCCAAGGTTCGGAAAATTTTATTGTTTTTCATTTTTATTTCTCCATACCTGATTTATTTTGCTTAATGATAAGCTATGGTGGATACCTTGTCAATAGAAACTTTTAGCCAAGAGCCACTGTTGACAGCTTACACTAAATCGTGTAACATCTGATTATGAGTAACCACTATAAAGTAGACCGACCACAGTGGGATAGCGAGCAAATCCGCGCCTTACGCCGCCACCTAGGTTTAACCCAGCGTGAGCTAGCCGACAGACTAGGCACGCGCCAGCAAACAATAAGCGAATGGGAAATAGGGTTGTATAAACCTCGCGGTGC